>Ga0247841_10006084_pt1 | contig 18989 bp, 17 predicted proteins | sample LaCruzMarch2015__2_FD_192410 | JGI IMG/M metagenome (GOLD analysis project Ga0247841, IMG submission 192410) | Freshwater microbial communities from meromictic Lake La Cruz, Castile-La Mancha, Spain - LaCruzMarch2015_18m | ecosystem: Environmental > Aquatic > Freshwater > Lake | place: Spain... | reverse complement strand
AATATGCTCCTGCACCTGTGCTATATGTGATATAGTTTGTTCCTATTGATAAGGCTTGGGTGTAAGGATATTCTGTTCCTTCTGAATCTACAACAATTCCATCTGCCAATACTGTTGGAAGGTTTGCTTTGTATAGAGTTGTTCTTGCTGCGTTGATTGTGCTGTTGTAATATAGCTTTGTTGAAGATGTTGCTAAGTCCTGGCTATCTCCACCTGATGTTGATACACCTGATGAAGCAGTTCCTGTAGCTGTTTGAGAAGCTAATTGTGTTGCTAAGTCACTTGTTATATCAGCAGCTCCTACTGAGTCGCTTCCAAGTGAATTTGCACCAATAACTACTGCAACGTCTGCTGCTCCATTTGCCACGAATGGCGATGGATAATTTGCAGCTGCAGCTATTCCAACAGTTGAGCCAACCATTGCGATACTAGCTAGTACGGATGCGATTTTTTTAAAATTAAAACGCATTTTAAACTAACCTCCTTTCATTGATATAAATCATTTTAGATAATCCTGCCTAATTAGGCTAAAATCATGAGTCAAAATTGCTTTAAAAAGCTTTCTATCTTAATGAGAAAGCTTTTTAGATACACCTGTTTTTTAAGTTATCCAAGGGGGTTTCCTTTTAAAGGTTGCGTTGTTACTGGAGTGTTAATACAATATAAAACACGTCGGTAAAGCAAAAAAGAATTGATAAAAACAAAAAGAAAAAATATGGGTGCAAAAATACCCTAGATATCCTCTGGAATATATGTAATCAAGATACATATATACAATTATCATAATATTTAAATATAAATAAGCCTAGAATAAATTCATGGCAGAAAAACCAGCAGAAGAAAACAAAAAAGAGATTGTTGAAATAAAGAAAAAGGGCAAGGAAAGGATAAGAGAAATTGATATAGGCTTAACAACAAAGGCGTTTACTACTTTTTTCAGGAAGTTTACAGAAGCAGGAAGAGAGTATGGCAACCTAAGTTTTAAGGAAATTGCTACTTTAAGGCAGCTTTTAAGTGATGAAAAAGCAAGGATTCTTTATACTATAAAGACAAGAAATCCGACTTCTATGTATGAACTGGCAAAGATGCTTAAAAGGGACTTTAAATCAGTCAGAAAAGACATAGAGCTTTTGCGATACTTTGGATTTATCCACCTTGTTTCAGAGCAAAAAGGAGAAAGAAAGAGTCTAAAACCGATTATAAATATAGATAAGCTACAGCTGAATATAACCCTTAGTTAGAAGCTTTATTTGATATTGATTATTTAGCTATAGCAGAGTTTTAAGAAGATATTGAGCTTTCCACTGTTTGTCTCAATTGGTTGAGAGGCGCCGTATTCTAGCTTGTTCGTGCAGTTTCCAGAAAAGATAACTGGGATAGAGGAAATAGATGAGTTGTCTTCTGCCTTTATTTCAAAAGTATAGGCTGTTATTTTGCTAGTTTTAAGGATTTCAACATTACCTAAACTAGCTGTCAAGATGCTATTCAGACTAGAGTTAAGAACCTCGCAACTGTTTGCTCCAAGGTTTGAGCAGCTAAAGCCAGAATAACAGTCTCCAATTAAATCCTGGATAGAATCATATTGGGGTTCAAACTGGATTGCACAGTTTGTTGTATAAGACAAAACTGTCTGGAGCAAGTTCTCTGCTTCTAAACTCTGTTGTTCTTCAACAGGCTTGTTAAGTGTAATAGCAAGAAAGATAACCCCCCCAACAATCACAAGCAGGATTATCAACACAAATCCTAAAATCTCTTCTTGCGCTTTTTTACCCTTCAGTATTTTATATCTCATTTTAATTTATTTTCCATGTTCATGCTTGTTTAAACTCTTTCATGCTAACCACAAATTTTGCTATCTTGCACTCATTCCAAGAATAACCATCTTTAAACCTTTGACTGCATAATGGGATAAATGCAGAATAACCTATAATCGTGTCTTCTGGTTTTATGTTTGGATTTTCATAAATTATGAATGTTTTGTTTTCAGGATAAATCTCTCTAACAAAAACACTCGCAAGTCCTGAAAAATAATCCTTATATTTTCCAGACATATTTTCCAGAGCATTTAACTTGTCTTTGTCTAAACAATAACTTAAATCAAGGCATGAAAACTCTGGATTTGAAGAAAATTTCTGCAATAAAGTATAAGCTTCTTGCATTGCTAATTCATTCCTGGCTTCGTATAGTTTATTTTTTGAAAAGTTAAGATAAAATATAAAAATCAAAGAGAAAAAGAATACCAAAGCCAAAAGCATAAATGCTGTCTGCTGTATTTTCAGCTGTGCGCGAGTTGCTTTTTTGTTTTGCTTTGTTTTTATCATTTTGCCTTTCATTTTAACTCTATTTCGTAAATTCCATATTTTTTAATATCTTTTAATGAATATGCTTTTGCAATATCAAATTTTGTTAAATTTTTAACCTTCTTTTTAACAGCCCTTCCGCTATACTTTTTTGTTTTTGGGTTAAACTCTTTTATCAGAAGAGTATCTCCTTTTTTTAATTTAAAATTAGCAAGTCTAACTTCCATATTTTTTTCTCCCGTTAGCATCTTATTAAAAAATTCAGGCCATTTTTTCTTTTTTATAATTTTCATTTTTTTATCACCATAATCTGCATACTAAATCTTGATTTATATCATCAATTTCAGCTGCCTTTGTTAAAAGACTGAAAAAATTATTTTCAGGCTCTTGTTCTTTTGCAACTTTTTGAGCAAGAATCTTAAAATTAGTTAATTCAGTTTTTAGAGTGTCAATAAAGCAACCATCTTGAGAAATCAGTTCTGCTTTTTTCCCATATAATTCGGCGAGCAAACTAGCCCTGTAAGCAATTCTCCTCAAGTTGCAATAATAAATCCCATTTGAAGAAAAAGCAGCTGCTAAAGCTAAACCCATACCCTTAACATATTTCTCATTACTTCCAATAACAACTCTTCCTTCGATTGTGTTTTCACAATCATAATCACAGTCTAAATAGAATTTAACTTTAATATCTCCTTTTAAGCAATTATTTTCATTAGAAACAAACTTGATATTGCTTATATTCAATAACTGGATTTCTTGTTTTATAGAGTCATGCGCATCTACAAAACAGTATTTTTGCAAATTAGCAAAAATTAAGTCAAAATTCCATGGAACAGCTAATTTTTTTGAAAAAAAGTATAAATTCTTTCCTGTTTCTGTAGATTGAGAAAAAACATACTTATTATTAAAAACAATCTCTTGCCCAAAATCTTTATATTTTTTCCCAATATTATCCAATTGTTTAAATTTAATAGACTCAGAACCAATCCCAGTATAATCACAGGATAAAACCATTTGTGTTTCTTTTTGCATTGGAACAATTGCTGCCTGCTCTGTAATATAAGAAGTCTCAGCAGGATTAAGCAAGATTTCAAACTCTTTTGCTGCAAGTGTTCCTCCAGAATAACTCTGAGTATTAACAAACTTGAAGGTGGCATATAGGGCAATAAAAAGAATTATTCCTCCGACAATCAATGCAAACATCCACTGGAACATGTCTGCTTTTTTATTTTTCTTAAAATCTCTTTTTCTTTTCATTTGAATCTTATCAATAATTAAATAAATTTCTTCTCCAATTATATATTTTTTAATCCTTTTTTATTTTATTTAATATATTTATTATTTTTGCCAATTTACTCACTTAACTATTCTAACTAAAGAGTCATCATATCCTTTCTCAAGATTTATTTTAATCATTCCTTGAGAATTAAAAAAACATAATGGATTTTGCGTAGGAAGAGAAATATGCTGAATAGTTTTATAAACAGGAACTCCACAAGCTTTTGCTTTTGCAGTTGGCCAAAGAAAAACATTGAAACTGCTGCTTTCATAATCTTTTGCTTTAGCCCAAATTTGCTCTATTAACTCTTTATTTTGCTGAGTTCCTATATTTTTTCCAAGAGAGACATTAACAAAACATATTGCTGTTAAAGCAGTTGGACCAGAGAAATAAGTATTTTTAGTATATTCTGAACTCCAAACTTCATCTATTTTTGATTGTAAGTTTGAAAAATAACTTACAGTATCAGAACAATTTTTCAAATCAATAAAATGCTTTATTGCAAAGATTGCAGCAAAAAGAAAAATTGCTGTAAGAAGAATTGCAAATATCATTTCAAAACTCATGCCCATTATCTGAGCTTTCTTCTCTTTCTTTAAACTCTTTATATTCTTAATTTTAATCTGTTTCATTTTTATTTTGCTTTTTCCTACTTTTTCAATTATTGGAAAAAAAGTTCCTTTATACCCGCATTTATTGCATTTATAGTTAGTGAAATTATTGTTTAAAAGAGTTATTGCTGATGCAGATAAATCCGGGCTTATATCTTTGCTTTTACATCTAGGGCATATCTGATTTCTGTTCCTCTTTTTTAACATCTTTTTCCTCTCTTTTGTAAGAAAAACCTTGGTTTTTCTTTACACTCAACTTTTCCTTTATAATAGTTTAAACTGCCTGAATCTCATACCCATGCGCAACTAAAGAACATGACGCAGATGCAGGAGCATTTCCGAAACTATCTTTACACTTAATGTAGTAAGTTACATCTGTTCTCCAGTCAGCTGAATGTTCTTTAACAAATTCTCCGGTCATGGCTGTTCCAGTATCAAATTCATAATTGCAATTTTTAATGCTATAAACACAAGATGAATCTTCATCTGTAGCAATAGTAAGTGTTGATGCTTCTCTGTAGGCTCTTATAATAACTGGCGGATTATTGTCAACTTCAATATTGAAAGAAGTTGAACCATAAGCATTATTTCCTGCTTCATCTCTGCAAGTAATAAAAATATTATAATTCCCACTAGCAAGATTTAAGGATTGTTCATGTGTAGAACTATATTCTAAAACATCGCTAAAGAATAATATTCCTGTTGAATTTTCAACTGTGGAATAAAAGCAATTTGCTTTTCCATTGTCATAACCATTTATAGTTTCAACTTTCAAATTAACTGTTATTGGCTCGCTTCCACCAGAGATTGTTCCATTTGGTTCTATGCTTGAGATTGCAAGAGGAATTGTTCCTTTCAAAGTAAATTTATAATTCTGGGACATTGTATTTCTTCCAGTTGTATTACCTAGCAATGGCTGGTCTTTGCATAAGAAATAAAAATTATTATCAACATTATCTTTTAACCCTGTAAGAGTTGTATAACACATGTAATTTGCATCTAAACTTCCTGACATTGCTGTATCGCAAGTAAAACTATTTTCATATTTATCATATGCACTTTTTCCACCGCCATAATCTTTCTTCCCCCATTTGCATTCAGAAGGTTCATTGACATAAACAACTAAAGGAGTTGAATTAACTCCATTTCCAATTCCCGCACCATTTCTTATGCTTGTGTCTAAAATTACAGGAGGAGATACATCAGGACCTTTTTCAACACAGAATTTCATTGCTAATGGAACTGTGTTTGCATTTCCATTTCCGTCTCTGCACATAATATAAAGATTATAATTTCCATCTTTGCTTAAAAGAGGGAATGTTGTTAATTCATCACCAACATCAAGTCCTGAATTTACGTCATTAAGATTATTTTGAACAGCAGTGGGGTCTGGCAGAGTTAAAGTTAAAGAATGATTATACAAATATAATCCATTGCTGAAAGGATTTAACATTTGTTCAAATTTTCCAGATCTGTTAACATCGAAATTACACTGGCTTGGTTCATTTGTTGTAATTCCAAATGTTATTGGTGTATAAGCAGGAATACAATTTTTTCCAGATGTTTCTGGTTTTATTTCAAAACATCCTGGACCAGGAGGACAAGGATTTATATTTGAATATTCAAAATCTCTTGTTAAAACATCTTGCCATGGTTTAATCAGCGGAGCTGTTGCATCATTTTTATTAACCCATGCACAAACTTCTTTTCCTGTTCCAGAATTAAGAAGTTTACATCCAGCACCAAGCGATGAGCATCTATATTCGCTGCATGGTTTAAGTGGATCACCATTGCATTTCGCACAATCATTTCCGCCAACAGGCGGCTGCCATGATTGACATGTAAATGTTACAGTATATTTTTTCTGCTTTCCGCAACCAAAAAGTTTTGCAATAATTGCGAAGGCGACTATAACTACGATTGCCCAGACAAATGCAGTGAATGCCACTGATTGGGCGGCTGCCCAACCCGTTCCACTACCTCCGAGAGCAGCAGCAAAAGATGTTGATTGAGATGCTCCAATCATTAATCCTGCAGCAGTTACAGCTCCAGCAATTCCAAGCTGTTTTGATGTATCTGAATCTAAACCAAATAATTGCCCAATAATTGTTCCTGCAAAATATGCTCCTGCAACTGCAATTACTGGACTGTACCATTGACCTGCACCAAGTACGCCATGTTCAGCAGTAGCATGTGCCGCACCTTCAGCTAAGATGGGGGTAGAGGAAACTAAAGAAAGAGATAATATCCCTCCTGCGCCATTAGAAATAAAAGCAGCAGCAATACCTAACCCACCAGCAAGCAAGCCAAGAACAACACCCATACCAGAGCCACTTCCTCCACCAGAAGCAACTCGCCCAGGCACGGGCACAACTAGTTTCTTCAAATTATCTAAATATACTTGAGAGAGTTTTTGTCCATATTTTGATGAAGTTGATGTTACACTATAACCATCTGTTGTAACAACTCCAGCAATATTAACTTTTGCACCGCAATCACCTAAACTTGAACACCATTTGTTCATTCTCTGTGTCCATGCTTCTCCTTTTGTCTCACATCCACCCTTGCAAACCCACTTGCTTCCAAGCAAACCAAATAATTTACACTCTTTAACTTCTGTAACCTCAACTTTTTGTTTTGCCATTGAACATAATGAAGCTGAAACTTCTCCACCTAAACCTGCTTCTGTTCCAAATTTGGAACCAGAGGGATATTGTGGCAAGCAAACATCAACAGAATTTGGGGGGTCTGCAGCTGATTCTGTCCAAACATGAAACCAATAACAATCAGAATTTTTTGCACAATTCGCTTTTGCTGTTTCTGTATCTTGATTATAAGTTATACAACTTCTCCAATCATTGGCACGACAGGCAGCAAAACTAAATTTCTCGCTTGAACCTTCAATAGGAATATTTTCTTGAATGCAAATATCCTGTCTGTAATCAGAACACGGCTCAACAATTTCCTCGCCTTCGATGCATAAATGCCTCCAATGTCTACTTCCGACAATGTCTGTTCCATTTCCTATGCTTCCATCATAAATACACCAGCTTTCTCCTTGCTTGTAATCTTTTCCATTAGAAGTATCGTAACAATTTAAATCACGGCAAACACTATTTCCCAATGTTGGTGCAGCAGAGTCTATTGATTGTTTATAAGATTTACAAACACTTCCTGTAAAATAATTACAGTTTCCACATGAAGCAGAATTTGCATAACTATCTCCTAAATTGCAAGAATTTTCTGGTTTCACGACATTTTTCCAGTAATCTACATTATCTCTTTTACTTGCGTCATAAATATTTGCAGTATTCCCGCATGTATCTAAATAATAAACTCCATCTTTTCCATCAACACAAGCTGTCTTGTCTGATGGACCACAATTTGTTCCAAGCTCTTCTGCAGAACACAATAAATCTTTGTTGAAAACTCCGCCAGAAATTTTTGTGCATGCTTCTCGTGTTGTAAATTTGCATGTTGTTTCAAAATCTTCTTCATATACACATGCGCCTGTATCTTTTAATTGAGTTTGATAAATACATTCTAATTCATTTTGAATACTTCCTCTCCAGTCTGTGTTTAGTCCATAGGCAGCTGACATTTTCTTACATCTAACTTGGGTAGAAAGAAAAGCATCATTAACTAAAACACAACAGCCAAGAGAACATTGTCCAATGTTGCATTGTGAATCAGGATCCCAAGTTCCATTATTTTGCTCGCATAATTTTTTAGGGGAATTTTTAGCGCACTCTCCTGTAAGGCTTGAATAACAACATCCTGTTTTGCAAAAAGATGTTGCGTCACATGAAGTAGGAGTTGCCTGAAATGCCGGGTCACAATTCTCAGCAAGGGTATTCTGACACCATTCTCCTGTTCTTGTTTTTTCGCAACAGGTTGTAACAGAAGTTGTTTGAGCATTTACGGGCTTAGAAACATCAGCAATCAAAAAAGCAATTGCAAATATAGAAACTATCATAGTAATAATCATAGAAAAAGCTTCACTAGCCATTATCTTGTTTATTCTTCTTTTAGTTTTTTTAGCCATTTTCTTGTATTTTCTTATTTATATAGTAACAACAAATTTCGGTTTATATATTTTCCTTTTTTTGATATTTTCTCATTTAAAAGCCAGGAGGCATCACCCAGTTTCTCAAAGCAAAATGAAATTCTCTAGAGCTTTTTCTATCTTTTAAAGTGTAAATAGTTGCTTCATTAACTCTTGTTCTTTCAATATCATCTTCATGATGCAACAGCATATATCCTAGGAAATCAAATTGCCTGTAAGTTATCTCTTGATTTATAATTTCATTTGCAAGCATGATTAATTCATATAATGGCTCAGACAAACTAGATTTTAATTCTTCTATATTAATAACCGTCTTACCTTTAGTCATAACAAGTTTTAATGTCACTATTGCAATAATCTTTTTAGGTTGTAGCTCAACTATAACTTGTGAACTTCCTGAATCTATAGTATAACCTCTTCCGTCTGGTCCGTATTCTTTTTTAAAATTAATAAGGCAGGAATCAAATCTTTTCTTAATCTCTCCTGCTATTTCATTTTCAACATGCTTTTGCAATAACGGTTGCTGGTTCACGCACGGAACATAATACTGATTAGTATAGCACAAATACTCGACTGTAATATTATTATAAAGAACATAATTTTTTGGATTTATGCTTCCACCTTGCTTCTCAACAGTATCAGTAGCATCTGTTAAAGCAGATTTAACACATGAATCTAAATAACCTTGCGGAGAAATTTCTCTAGTGATTGGATTAATATTTTTGTTTAAAGAAAAAAATAAAACAACCCCTATAACTATTACAATTGCGATTATAACAAAAATAGTGACTTGTCCGGATTTACTTTTTATTTTCTTCAGCATTTTGATAAATAATAAGGATAAATTAATAAGAAAATGCCTCTTATAAACTTTATTTATGCCAGAAAAAGAAATTTAATTAGCTTGCTTGCTGAATCTCATACCCATGCGCAACTAAAGAACATGAAGCAGGCGCAGGCATGTTTCCGAAACTATCTTTACATTTAATGTAATAAGTTACATCTGTTCTCCAATCTGCTGAATGTTCTTTAACAAATTCTCCTGTCATGGCTGTTCCTGCGTTAAATTCATAATTGCATGACTTAATATCATAAACACAACTGCTTTCTTCATCTGTTGCTATCTTCATTGTTGATGTTTCGCGGTATGCTCTAACAACAACAGGAGCCTTATTATCAATTTGAACTGAAAATTCTGTTGAATTTGTATCCACATTTCCAGCTAAATCTCTGCATAGAATATAATATTTGTAAACTCCTGCATCAAGGTTTAATGTTTGTTCATGTTCAGCTTTATTTGTATTGAAAAACTCAACTAAACCAGAACTTGTTGATGTTGGGCTGTAATAGCATTTTGCTTTTCCATTGTCATAACCATTTATAGTTTCAACTTTTAAATTGACTGTTATTGGCTCGCTTCCACCAGAGATTGTTCCATTCGGTTCAACTTTTGAAATATTGAGAGGAATTGTCCCTTTCAAAGTGAATTTATAACCTTGTGGCATTGTATTCCTCTTTGAATCATCAGTTAACCATGGCTGATCTTTGCATTTGAAATAAAATACATTGTCAACTTTATCCTGAATATTTGTTAAGTTTCCTAAGCATAAGTAAGTATCATCTGCTTCTTTTTGTTCTAAAGTTCCAACACAAGCCATAGAGTTATTCATATCTTTGTAATCTTGTTCTATTTTACTCCATTTGCAATCTGCTGGTTCATTTAGATAAACTCCTACAATAGCAGATTTAGAGCCGAAACTTACTCCGGCATTATTTTCTATAGAAGTTCTGACAACTAATGGCGGAGTCATGTCAGGACCTTTTTGAACACAGAAATTAATTGCTAACTGTCCTTCATTTTTATTTCCACTTCCATCTCTGCATACAACATACAAATTGTAATTTCCATCTTTGCTGAACTCAATAGAATCTGCGTCAGAATCATTTACATTTGTTGGGCCTGGTTTTCTAAATGTTAATGAATGATTGTATATGTAAAGCCCGTTGTCAAAAGTAAATTGCATATTATCAAAACTTGTTCTGTTATAATCATATTTACATTGAGATGGCTCATCTGTTGAAATGCCGAATGTTAATTGTGAAGAAGGAATTGCGCATCCTAATGTATCTTTGTCATAATTTACTTTCCAACATCCAGGTCCTGGAGGGCATGGTTTAACATTGATATAATTAAATCCATTTGTTAAAACATTTTGCCATGGTGTAATTAGCGGAGCTTTTGCATCATTTGGATTTATATTAACGCAAGTTTCATTTCCAATATTTCCTGGATTTAATATCTTACAATTTTGCCCCAAACTCGAACATCTGTATTCAGAACAAGGTTTCATTGAATCTTTATTACATTTCTCACAATCCTTTCCACCAACAGGAGCCTGCCATTGGTTGCATGTAAATGTTACTGTTTTAACTTTTTGCTCTTTATATGTTAAAACAAAAATTACAAGTCCAACTCCAATTCCCCACATTGCTGCACTAGATTGAGCTGCTTGAGTTGTTGCTTTTTGCATCAATATTTTATAAGTTAATGTTCCATAAAATGTTGCAGCTGTCAATGCATTGCTTGTTCCTGCACCCATACTGCTTGTTAAAAAGCTAACAGCAAATGACCAAATAAGGGGCATAGCGATTATACTTAATTTGGATGCTGGATTAAAAAGTGGATCAAAAAATGTTTTTTTTGCTGCTCCTGTTCCACCCAATCCAACGTTTGTAAGTATTTCATTTATCGGCTTATTTGCAAGAACTTCTGCAGTTATCTTAACTAAATTATTAACATCTCCTGATTTTGCTTGAGCATCTAACTTATTTTTCTCTTCTTGAGAATATTTAGAAGCAGCAAGTTCCCGTGAGAAAGTATTATAATCTAGGTTTGCAGATGTAAAAGCAGTTTCTGCTTTTGTTAAATCTGTTTTTGCAGTAGCTAAAGCAGTTTCTGCATTAGTTAAAGCAGTTTGTGCTTCTGTCTTTTTGGCCTCATCAGTTCCAGCATTTGCTTCTGTAACTTTTGTATTTGCTTCTGCAACTTTTGCTTCTGCTGTTGTAACTTTTAATTTTGCATCAGCAACTGTTTTCTGTAAACTGTTAATAGAAACAACAAATCCGGTTATAGCCATCCCGCTAATCACATTTCCAGTTGTTGCAGAATAATCTCTATTGCTAACATTTGTTTTTACTGCAGTTGTTGTTTGAGAAGCCTGCACTCCGCTTGAAACAGATTTTTTATTTATTCCTGGACCAGAAACACCGTAACCATCGTCTGTATAAACACCAACTATATTTTTCTTTCCACCACAATCACCCAAAGCATTGCAAACAGCATTTCTTTCATTAACCCATTCTTGAGTTAAACATTCGCAATTTTGAACACATTTCCAACTACCAATCAAACCTTTTTCGTATAAAACATCACATCTTGAATTTGCAGTAGCGCAAATATCATTGTTTTCTCCCGGTTTAAATCCTGCAGGATAAATTGGCATGCATGCTCCTTTGCTTTCTGCATAACTTTTACTGCCTGAACCAAGTAACCCTGTAAATGGAGAGAGAATTGCATCAAACCAACCACCTTTTTTCTCTTCGGTCTTTGCGCTATAAACAGCAGAACCCATCCAGAAACAATCTTCTGGATATTTTGCGCACTCGTTTGATTCTAAACCTAAACACTGTCTCCAGTTATTTAATCTGCATTTTGAAAAACTAAAATCTTGTCCTTCATTATCAACTACTTCTTGAACACAAACTTCTTGTCTGTAATCACCACATGGCTCTAGTTTTTCCTCGCCTTCAATACATAAATGTCTCCATTGGCGAGAGCCTGCCAAAGCAGTTCCATTTTTAAGTTGTTCATCATAAACACACCAAGCTTCTCCATGTAGATAATCATTACCATTATAAGTATCGTAACAATTCAAATCTCTGCAGAGATTATTTCCATATTTTGGAGCAGTTGCGTCTTTTCCTCTTTGATATGCTTTACACACGCTTCCTGAAAAGTAATCGCAATTTCCGCACAAGGCAGAGTTTGCGCTATTCCCATCAGAACCACAAGCTTGTTCTTTTGTTACAACCTTATTCCAATAATCAGGATCATTTCTTTTGTTTGAATCATAAATATTTGCAGGATTTCCACAGGTATCTTCATAGTACACAGCATCTTTTCCTTCGACACATGTTGTTTTGTCTGATGGACCACAATTTGTGGATAAAATTTCAGCAGAACATAAGTAATCTTTATGGAAATCGTCTGGATTTGAATTTATTTTTAAGCATTCTTCTCGTGTTGTAAATTCACATGTTGTTTCAAAATCTTTTTCATGCACACATGCTCCTTCATCTTTTAATTGATAAGTTTGTGCGCATAAAATTTCATCTGTGATATCTGCTCTCCAGTCTGTATTATATCCTAATTCTGCTGAAACTCTTTTACATCTTACTAGAGTTTCTAAACTTGCTTGATTGAATAAAACACAGCAACCAAGAGAACATTGCGGAATATTGCAAGAAGCATCACTGTTGAATGTTCCATTTCTCTGCTCGCATAATTTCTTTGGTGAATTCTTATCGCATTCTCCTGTAAAACTCGAATAACAACATCCTGTTTTACAGAAAGATGTTGCATCACAAGATGTAGGAGTTGACAAAAAAGCAGAATCACAATTCCCAGCTAATGTATTCTGGCACCATTCTCCTGTGTTTGTTTTTTCGCAACAAGTTGTTGTACTCGTAGTTGTTTCTGCAGAAACAAGAGGAGCAGGAGTAGCCAATAAAAAAGCAATTGCAAATATAGAAATAATTAGTGTAAAAATTATGGAAAATGCCTCTGCTTTTTTCACTTTCAGCATGTTTTTTTGTTTTTTCATTTTTGTTTTATACTTTTAAAATTATAATCCTGGTGGGATCGGATAGTTACGAATTAAGAATATAAAAACCTTATCACTGTTCCTATTCTGAAGTTTATACAAAACATACTCATTACTTCTTATCTTGTCTACAACAATTCCTCTATGCAGCATCATGTATAAAACTTGGTTGAAATCTGCATTTTCTATTTCTGAATTTATTATTTTATTAGCTAAAAATGCGTATTCGTATGCAGGAGAATTAATATATGTCTTAAAACCATCAATTTTTTCACTTTTATCTGCTTTTACTGCTGTCAAAGCAAGATTTAGATTAACTAAAATTCTTCCAGGTAATAATGTAATCGAAACATCTCCTTTAGTTAAATCAGAAACAGTTACAGAATAACCTTTGCTCTCAAGTCTTTTCTTTTCTTGGCTTACACATGAAGAAATATTAGCAAAACTAAAGTCTGTTAATTCTCTCTCTATATTTTCCTTAAGTAGAGGCTGTTGATTTACACATGGCTTAGCATATTCTTCAGTATAACAAAGATATGCAACTTTAATTCCATTATATGTCAAATAGTGCTGTGGATTTGAAATCCCCCCTTGTCTTAATAACAAAGAATCTACCATGCCAACTCTATTATTAATGCAATTTTCCAATGAGTCTTTTACAGAAAGCTCTCTTCCGATAAAATTAAACTTCTTATTAAGAGAAAAGAATAATACGACTAAAACAACTATTACTATAGCAATTATAACAAAAAGAGTTACCTGTGCTTTCTTATCTTTTCTCAAGCAAAAATTAAGCATGCTTAGCAAAAGAAAGAGAGATTTATAAATGTTTTTTTATTAAACATTTCATAGCAAAATGAAATTTATAATAACTGGAAGTAAAGGATTGGTAGGAACTGCTCTTATCAAGAGATTAGCCAAAAGAGGTTTGAAACCTTCTTTAGAAATTGATATAAGGAGTAATAAAAATATTCTTGATATCCAAAAAATAAAGCTGAATGAAAAGATTGATTTTATGATTCATTTGGCAGCTTTTTGTAAAATAAATAAATCTGTAGAAAATCCTGAATCAAGCCATAAGAACAATTCTGATGGAACATTTGAGGTTTTAGAATTCTGCAGAAAAAATAATATTAAAAAGATAATTTTCACCTCATCTTCACGGATTTTAAGCAAAGAAAAAAACCCATATACTGCGAGCAAGATTTATGGAGAAGAGCTTGTCAAAGCATATTCGCAATGCTATGGAATTGATTATGTCATAGTCCGCCCTTCAACAGTTTACGGCCCTTTTAATGATTTGACAAATAGGCTTATGAATATATTTATAATAAATGCATTGACAAATAAAGAGATAGCAATCTTTGGAGACAAAAACAAAACTCTTGATTTCACTTATGTAGAAGATTTTATCGATGGATTTTTAATTGCAATGGAACAAAAAAACAAGGAGTTTAATTTGTCTTCTGGAACAGAAACAAATGTTTTGGATGTTGCAAAATACATAACAGAGAAAACAAAAAGCAAAAGCAAGATTATTTTCAAATCTCCAGAAATAGCTCAACCACAGCAAGTTAAGCTAGACATAGAACCCATAAGAAAGTTAGGATACAAACCAAAAACAAGTATTTGGGAAGGAATAGATAGAACAATTGATTGGTATAAAGAAAATCTTAGCAAATTAAATCAAAAAATATAAAAAATCAATTCAAAAAATGGAAATTAATTCTAAAATTAAAGCAGATTTAGAAAAGCAAGGATACAGAATTATTGGCAAGCATAGTGCAATAAAAATATGCGAATGGACAAGAAAATCCTTGCGAAATGAAGATGTTTGTTATAAAGAAAAATTTTATGGAATAAAAAGTCATAGATGCTGTCAGATGTCATGCTCTTTGCTAAACTGCCAGAATAAATGCATTCACTGCTGGAGAAATTTGAATTACACAGATTCAAAAAAAATTCAAAATCCAGAAGACCCAAAAAAGATTATAGAAAATTGCATCAAACAGCAAAGATTAATCTTGCAGGGATTTAAAGGAAGCAAAAAAACAAATTTAAAAAAATTTAAAGAGGCGATGAATCCAAAACAATTTGCAATTTCTTTAACAGGAGAGGCAACACTTTATCCAAAATTAGCAGAACTAATAAAAGAATTAAGGAATCAAGGCAAAACCTCTTTTCTTGTTACAAATGGCTTAATGCCAGAAAAATTGCAGGAATTAGAAAAAAAGAATGCTTTGCCAACTCAATTATATCTCTCCTTGAATTCTCCAAATGAAAAGCTTTACAAACCATGGCATAACAGCAAAGAAAAACAAGCATGGAAAAAATTCAATCAAAGCTTGAAAGTTGTAAATCATTTAACAAAAAACAGAAAAACAAGAACTGTTTTAAGACTAACCTTAGTAAAAAATATAAATTTAAAGCAAGAATATGCAAAAGATTATGCAAAATTAATCAAAAAAGCCTCTCCAAATTTTATTGAAGTTAAGAGCTATATGGCTGTTGGTGAATCAAGAAAAAGAATTCCATACAAAGATATGCCATTACATAAAGAAATAAAATTGTTTTCTAAACAGTTATTAAGATTTCTTCCAACATACAAAATTCTCTCAGAAAAAAAAGAATCAAGAGTTGTTTTAATTGGAAAAACTAAACGAGATATGAAGATAGTAAAGGCTTAACGCAACTTAGCTCTTTCCATTGCTTCTCTAACCTGTTCTAAATTTTCCCCAGTATATCTTATGACTTGTGGATGTTTATAGTCTGCATTTTCTGCACTGGCAGGCATTATAACAAGCCCATTTTTTCTCCATTTAAGCCATCTTTCTATATACCCTGGGAAATCGTCAACTAAAACTTTTCCATAAATAAGCCCTTTATCCCTTGTGATAGTTATATCTGTATCTTCTCCAAGATTTTTATCTATCCATATTTTCTTACCAGACCAAGAGTTTGGATTTTTTCTAGGTCCTTGAGTTAGAATCATATTTCTGTACTCTAATTCTATTGAAATTGCAAGAATATCCCAACCTAATTTTAATTTTGGTAAATTTGCCCACCAATTTACATCTGCTCTTATTAAATCAGCCCTTTTTCTTATATATTCTGGAGAATTATCTCTTACAGGCCCGGTAAATTTTGGTTCTGAAGGAGATCGTAGTTCTTCTAAAGATTTTGTTAATGCAGTTTCATAATCACAAAGCGTTCCATCCATGTCAAAAAGTGCAATATTTTCAAGTTCCATTTTAATCATTAATTTTTATTTAATATTTAGTTTATTTCTTTTCTGTGATTACTAATGCATGTTGTTTTTTATAACTTTCAAATGCTCTTCTTGCATCTTCCAGAAATTTTTCATGGGTAAGCCCGCAATCTATCATAGCTTCTACTGTGGCCCCAGTCCATTGCAAAAACTGCAGTGGGTCTTGATCAATTTTGCTATAAATTGGAATGGACTGCTTGTAATCATCAAAATTTTCTGCTATATTTTTTATAGTTGAAAAGAGTTTTCTGTAATATTCTCTATCCTTTGGAGAAATCTTTTCTGTTCTCTTAATCAGGGGGGCAACCCAATTAAAAAGAATCCACTCATTTTCAGTCATATAAACTCTTCTTTCTATGTCCTCTTTTATCTCTGGAAATTTCTCATAAACTATCGTAGGAAGATCTTTTGTCATTTTTAAAATTCAATTATCCCATCTTTTGTCAGAACAACAAACTTTATTCCAACAGGAATGCTCAAGAGAGCAGAAATCAATGCCATATGTTCTTTTCCTGTTCCAGAAGCAATAGAAAGAGCAACTTCCATGCCAGAGAATTTATCTTTTAATTTTTCTGATAATTGATCTTTGAGAATTGCTATTGGTTGATTTAATTTTATCTCTATAAATTCAAATGGTTTCTCTAATTTGAATTTTTTTGCAAAATCATCGCCGATAAGAATTATTTTTTCCCATTCTCCTTGCTTAATTAAACCTGCAACTTGGGCCCATGTGCCTTCTCCAGATGATAATAATGCTACAAATTCCATTTTTTTGTTAGGGGGGATATATTTATAAGTTTTTATATACTCAATTGAAGGAAATATTTATAAGAAGAACATGGGTTCTTCTTATTATGATTAAAGATTCTGCTCTTGCCGAAATCACATTGAGAAGATATGAAAAACCATATGAATTAACAGAAAGGGAATTAATAAAAAAAATCTGTTTATCATTTGGTTTATTGCAAGAAGGAGATTCAAGAGATGTTGTCGTTGATGTTCTTTTTATCTTGATTGAAGCATCTAAGCTAAAAAAAGAGCTCAGTGAAGAAGAAATAAAAAATAAAGTTATAGATTTAAGAAAATCTTTCAAACTAGAACAAAAAGGAATTGCAAATTCAAATATAAGAAGGCAGTTAAAAAGATTAAGAGACATTCTTTTAGTTGAAAAAGTTTCTACTGATTATAGAATTATTGATTTCTTGCCATTATCTGAAATTTTTGAAAACAAGATAGAAAAGTTTTTTATACCTCAAATACTTGAAAGAATAAAGGAATATATTAAAGAATTGGAAAAATGAAAATTAAAAGTCCAATAATAAAAACTGCAGCTATTCTTACACTTGCCGCAGCAACCCTATTTTTTCTTCCAAAAAAATCCAGTGGTGAAGACTCTTTTTGGGTACATAATCCCAATGTTCCTCCTTCCTTAACAGCAAGAGAATATGGCCATTCTATTTATTACAGAGAATTAAATTTTAAAGATGAATTAGATAAAATAGATGATGCATTAGCAATCCTTGGAGGAGCATACCTCTTGAATGAAATGAATCAGAGAACACAAAGAATAGATACCTCGCAATGGGAGTTTAACACTTATTTTGACGTAGGCAATCCTATAAATTCATTCAAAAAAGGTTCCAAACTTGAAACTGAAATAGAGAAAGCTCAAGGTTACAAACCAGAAGGATTTTTATTGGGCGCAGAGTTATATAAAAAAACAGGAGATAAATGGATGGGAATTAAATATACTACAGATAAGACAGATGAAAACGGATTTGTAATAAAGAATGATAAAGAAAAATATAAGTTATGCGTAGATGAAGAAAAAGTAAAATTGATTCTTGACTCAAAAAAAGATAAATCAAAAAGAATAACTTTTAGTTATGATTATAGTGGGGAATTGTTCTTGTTTACATTCAGAAAAAAATTCTAGATTTTTTAAAAGAAACCTTTATAAATCATCATTTTCTTAAAAAAGCATTAAACCGTTATTACTACCTTGTGTAGGAGGCTAAAAATGAATAAAGAAGAAATAATTTCTGTATTAGAAACCTTAAAGAAAGAAAGGGAGAGAAAATTTGATCAGTCAGTAGATCTCATTATTAACCTAAAGGATTTTGATTTAAAAAAGAACACAATTAATCTTTTTATCTCTCTTCCACATCCGCTTAAAAATAAAAAGATATGTGCTTTTCTTGAAAATAGTTCTCCTCTTTTTGATAAAGTCATATTAAAATCAGAGTTTGTAAAATGGAAAACAAAATCTGAAATAAAAACATTAGTAAGAGACTATGACTTTTTTGCTTCTCAAGCATCATTAATGCCTGCTGTAGCAACAACATTTGGTAGATTTCTCGGTCCAGCAAGTAAAATGCCATCTCCGCAATTAGGAATTCTTGCTCAAGCAACCGAGCAGGCTATAAAAGAATTAAAAGAAAAAGTGCAAAATAGTATGAGAATAAGGGCAAAAGAACCAAATATAAAATTATGCGTTGGAAAACAATCAATGAAACCAGAAGAGATTGCCGAAAATATAACAAAAATTTATCATGAACTGACAAATGTCCTGCCAAATAAAA
>Ga0247841_10006082_pt1 | contig 18992 bp, 13 predicted proteins | sample LaCruzMarch2015__2_FD_192410 | JGI IMG/M metagenome (GOLD analysis project Ga0247841, IMG submission 192410) | Freshwater microbial communities from meromictic Lake La Cruz, Castile-La Mancha, Spain - LaCruzMarch2015_18m | ecosystem: Environmental > Aquatic > Freshwater > Lake | place: Spain... | reverse complement strand
CAAAAGAACAAAACTGGAAGTTTATAGTTGCGATGAGTGTGGTTTAGTGATAGATAGAGATGCTACAGGATCAAGAAATATTTTTATCAAGAATAGTAGGTTACGCTGTCCTCAAGTTTAGATTTTTATAGATTTAAAAAAGCGGATGGAAATTTATGGAAATTTATGGAAATGATGGCAAGATGTATGTTAGTGTATCAAATGTTAATGGAATTTACACATGGAGACTTAAGAAATAAAAAAAAACTGAAATATAAACGAATGTTTTTTATTAAATAAGAAATGCAATCTATCTCTGGAAGAATTTATGAACAAGGAGAAAAAATTGGTTCTGGAACTTTTGGGAGTGTTTATTCTGTTTGTAGGGATGATGGAGAATCTTTTGCCTTTAAAAAGTTTGAAAGAACATCTTCTGATTTAGATCTGGGGGCAATTAGGGAAATTTCTATATTAAAAATTTTTCAAAACTCATTTGATACCGGAATAATAAAATTAGAAGACATCATCGTTCTTGATGACGATGACCAAACTGTCGGTATAATAATGAAGAAATATAATTTTGACTTGCATGATGTATTCAAAAAAAAAATGCTAAACAAAAACGACAGGCGTAAAATAGCGATAAAAATTTTAAGTGCCGTAGCTTTTTTACACGATAATGGGGTTATACACAGAGACATTAAACCAGAAAATATTCTTCTTGACGAGAATATGAATCCAGTTTTGGCTGATTTTACACTTTCTAAAATATTTAGAGGAGTATGCAAGAAAGGTACACATACTGGAAAGATAGCTACAGCTACATATCGAGCACCTGAAGTTGTTGCTAAAAAGTCTTACGGAATGCCAGCAGATGCATGGTCACTAGGTGTTGTTTTATTCGAACTTTTTACTGGAAAACAATTAAGTGCTCAAAAAGACAAAGAAGCTCTTGATTTTTTGTCTAGACAGATTCTTAAGTTTAGAAGAGGTCCTCTTTCTGATATGGTTAAGGGTTTGTTAACTATAAACCCAGAGAAAAGATGGACAGCCAGACAAGCGTTGGAAAGCGAAATTTTTAATATATTTCTTCCTATACATAAGGTATGGGATGGTATTGAAAATTGCAATGTAAGTTCACTCATAAGTGAGATATGTGAAAATTTTGAAGTTGAGAAAAAGATTACTAGATGGGCAGCTCAGACATATTTCAATGAAACTGGTTGTTCTGCTCATACAGCTGTCGAATTGGCTTGTAAATTCTATGAAACTGAACTTTTCAATATTGAAAGCGAAGAGTACCCAGAGGAGGAGATGCTAATACTGAGAAAGATGAAGTATAATTTATTTGTCTAAGTTAAATCATTTCTAATTTTTTAATAAAATTATTTTATTTATTTTTTTATAATAAATGGACGACGTATTTAGAAAAACATTTTTCATTAGTATTATAATTATTTATTTATTTACTATAATTATGTACAACTATAAGGCAAAACCTATAAATGATCAAATACTAATTATATCTTTAGTTTCTACAATAATATCATTACTAATTTTATTAGTATCTTTTAAAGTTTTTCCTAAAAAATCTGAGAAATGTGAAAAATATGAAAAAGTTTATACAGGAGTTTAGGTTATTTACGTCTAGGTGATTTAGATTTACGCCTAGGTGATTTAGATTTACGCCTAGGTGATTTAGATTTACGTCTAGGTGATTTACGTCTAGGTGATTTACGCCTAGGTGATTTAGATTTACGTCTAGGTGATTTACGTCTAGGTGATTTACGTCTAGGTGATTTACGTCTAGGTGATTTACGTCTAGGTGATTTACGCCTAGGTGATTTAGATTTACGTCTAGGTGATTTACGTCTAGGTGATTTAGATTTACGTCTAGGTGATTTACGTCTAGATGATTTTAGATCTTTATTGACCATTTTATATTAAAATAAATATGTTTATAGTATTTTTATTCATCTCTGTCTTTAAGATGTAAGTGTGAAAAAATAATCCAAACAATTCGAGTAATTCCTAATGAGAAAATTGAACTTTTTGCAATTCAACAGATTTAGGTATGTATTTTAATTTATTGAATTTTTTGTATCTAAAAAAGAAAAATATCCTAAATACCATTTATTAGTATGTTCAATCCATTTTTTTCCATATCTAAAAACTAAAAGTTTTTTCCATTCTACTGGTTGTATGAAAGTTATAGGTGATTTTCCCACATACATTGTGGTTTCTTCAAAAGAAGTTAATAAATGCATAGGAGTTTCTGGAGAGGCTGGAATTTTGACCATTTGTTTTTCAACATCAAATGTAATTAAATATAAATCGACGAAAAAAAGGCGACGTAAGAATGAATATGAATATGTTCTAAATGCAGGCCATTTCATGCGTTCCCATTTTTTAAATGTAGAGCCGCTATTCTTAAAAGCTTTCAAAAGTTTTTTCTCTTCTGTTGGAGGAATGCAAATATCAGCATCATGATCTCCCAATATAATATCTCCGTCTCTGTGTATTCCAAGCAGAGTTCCAAAATCAACCCAATAAGTAATATTATTTTTATTTAAAAAATTTATAGTTTTGATGAAAGTTTCACGTATTAGTTTTCTTTTATAGAACGCAAAAAGTGTTAATATAAAAACCAAAAAAAAATAAATAGAAACTAGTATTTTTATTATACGCATTTACTTATTATAAATATTTTTAAGTTTAGATCTACTTTTATGTGATTTAATCATTTTTTATATTAAATAAGTATTTAATAAATGAATTGTTGTTGTTCTAGAAAAACAACAGATCAGGTTGAATTGCAAAAAATTAGAAAAGAATATGCTATAAATAATCACGATTTAAGTGATATTTACGAACTTGTAATGACACCATGCGAAACATCATCTGAAATGCCAGAAAATATGCCTAAAACACTTCCTATCAATACACCTCCTAACAAAAAGAATGTATATATTAATTTGTTTGAAGATGAGCAGCCTTTAACTCCAAAATTTTCAACTTCAGATACAAATGACAACATGATACATGTTAAAATTCCTAGAGGAAGCGAATTATACGTAAATTATAACAAATATAATTACTTAGACAAGTAAATATTTGTCCACTTAGTGTTACACAGAGCAGTATTGACATTCCATTTTTAAATTGAATTTTAAACTTAAATTGTCAACAAAAAAAGAAGATCAGATGTCATTCATAAACGTTGATTTTCAAAGCGCCTTTTTTAGGACAATTCAAGAAAGAAGAGAAAAACGAGAAATATATGGAGCATTAACTCTACCCTCTTTTTTACTTTTGGACAGATGCCTTGATATAATATTATGTCACGATCCGGATATTTGGTGGTATGGAACTGGAAATTTACTTATTGCCAGAAATATCCAATCTAGAGTAAAAAAATTTTTACCATCAGAATTAAGAGCATCCGAAATGAGGTATGAAGCAAGTAGAGCACATATTTTTGAGCGTGAATATGGAGAAAAAGGTTTTGGACATTTTGCACGACTTTTTCTCGAATATAGAGAACGCATGTTATCTTTTAGAGAGAATGAGGCTGAAAGAAACGGCGTACTCACGGATGATGAGATACAAATATTCAATTATAGTGAACTCATTACTCATCAGCTTGAAGTGTTTAGCATTCAGGCTGATTATTCTAGAAGCGCAGGAATTCGCACACACGGAATTAAATTTGACGAATATAGGCAGATTCGACCTGGTATTTCAGATTACCAGATATATGATGAAATTGAAGAAAGTGGTATGTACGGTTCTCCTTATGAATTGAGAGAAATTCTTGGAAATTTATATCCAGAACTTTTTGTAAACAGAGTTGCAAGAGAACTACATTTTGAATACGATACTGATGAGGAGCATCTCGCAGAGCATCTTGTTGTAATTCCTGATTTACCTCAAACAGAGGGAGAATGTGCGGTGTGTTATGAGGATGGTAATGTTTTAGTCTTACCATGTTACATATCTCACCTTATGTGCAAGGATTGCACTATTAAAATAATAGCTCGTAACTCTTTATGTCCATTATGTCGTGTAAATATATGTTAATTTCTTTAGATAATATAAAAAGTTATATATATTTAAGAAATATATTTAAAAACTGCCTATATGTAAATATACATGGATTTTAGGGTAGTAAACTATGAAATACCAAACGGATTTTTTTCTACCGTTAATGGTTTTTTAAGTTTATTTGGAGACATTACTAAAGCTTCTAAAGGTGACACACTCGTAAGCGATGGATTGACTTGGGTAAAATCTCAAAAAAAAAATGTGTTTATAAATTATAAAGGAGTTCCTGGGGATATTATATGTAAAATAGTACCTAAAAGTACTGAATATTACGAATATATATTAAACTTAAAAGGTTTTGTGAAACTTGAAGATAATTCATACTTTAAAGTTGATTTCTCGTATATTGTAGATCCAAATGGTAAATATACAAATGCATTTAATTCAAATGCAGACTTATTTAATTTTATATTAATTGATAATATTCTATCACTAACTTTAAAAGAAACTTGTACATATGGTTTAGAGATTGCATCCCGCCCTTTTTCAGGTAAATTATCTAATTTACAAATACAATTTGATACATCGGACAAAACAAAATATTACACTTTTATATCTTAATTTTGTGTATGTTAATCAAAAATGATTAACATTATTTTTTTACGTTGTAATAGGGGCTAAAGGCACATTAAATTTGGTAGATATATTTGTTGTAAGTGTACTGATTTCTGAATCTGTTAGAGCTCTATTATATACACCAAATTCTCCTAAAGATCCATAAGCAACATAGTTATCTCCAATTGGTCCAAAAAGATATAAATATTGTCTCCTTTCTGCATCATCTATTTGTATATTAGGAACTGAATTTGTAATAGTCTTTAACCTTACTCCATTTATATAAGGTATAACTGTATTATTTACAGATACCATGCACATAAATACCCATGTATTAAATGGGAAAGTAACATATGAATCGTCTATTCGTTTTGTACTCATACTCGCAATTTGACTTTTATTGGTAACTTGAAATTTACCATTCCAACATCCCATAAACCATCCAAAATCAGCATTATTACCACTTGCCAGAATAATTGATGTACCATTTGTACTTATAGGTAATGCCTTGCAAAACATACAAACAGTATATTCATTAATAGGAAATTGTGAGGGTGGAAAATAAACTCTTCCATGATTTAATCCTCTTAGCATTGTTATTGATCCCTTAGTAGTTCCTCTAGTAATAGGATTACTGTATGCCATTGAATTGTCAAAGTTTGGTGCATATTGAGAAGCATGACGATTATTGTTTGATTTATCAAATATTTTTAGCATACTAGTTCCATCTTCAACCTCCTGTCCAGTTACGTAAGGATCTGATCCATCTATCCAACATACAAGATTTGATTTACCAACTGAACCTAGACCAGACGTATCTTCCAAATTTCCTCTTCCAAGACGAACAATCTGACCATTACCTTGCATGAATGGTCCAACAGTCTGCCTGAATTCAAAGTATTTGAAAGAATCAATAATAGTAAGCTGATTCCATTTGCAAGATCCGGATGAATATGCATCACCAGTTAGAGTAGCAAGAATTGTTCCATTAGTAAAATCTGAAGTTGCAAAACCTGTGAGAGTAAAAACAGCATCTACAGATGGACTACCAGACTGACAACCAAGCCCAATGTGTGTAGGCTTTTGTGCATTTTTATACCCCCATCTAATAGCCCATACATCATTTGTAGAAGGTTTCATATCATAATAATCATTAGTAGACGGATTATTCAACAAATATGCTAATTTTCCAGTTGTTAGCATGTTTATGTGAACATTATCTAAAGTATTTCCTCGTCCATTATCTAGAGTTAAAGAAGTGTCATACGTTGAATTAATCCATTGCCAATATGAACTTGTACCCCAGTCTGTTGAGTAATTTACGTTTGTTGAAACTGTTGAGGCTTTAAATGCATAAAATTCATCTCCAAATGCTTTTGTTGGTGTCCAATCGGCTACATTCCACAAAGGTGAAACATTATATGGAAAAATAACCCACTTAACACCTAAATCTCTCTCTATAGTTAATCGAGTGGTATCAGATAATGCGCTGTTGAATATTACTATTTCTCCCATATTTCCCATAAAAAAACTATACGTCGAATTATAAATGGATGAACCTATATATAATTCTGTAAAATCAGGAGTAGTTCCAGAACTTGGCACAATAGGTAAGCTGTTTATAAAAGATTTGATACTAGCTCCATTGATAAGCATAGTAGCAACGGTCCAAGCATTTACGACATTATAGGCAGGGCCATTTGGATTATAACTAGCTGTGCCAATAATACCAATGGTATTTGCCAATGGTGACATACTGCCAGTACCTCTTGGACCCATATTTAAACCACCCGATTGATAACTAATTAAATCCGTTCCTTTAAACCCGTTTAATATAGTTCCTATAAAACCATTAAGTACAATAAATATAGTATAAGCAGATGAAGGAAATGAATTATTAGAAAAAGTAGAAATTAAATTAGAAGAACTATCTCCACCAAATGATGGCGATGAAAAATTTATAACTCCTCTTCCATTCTTTACATTTGAATTAAATTTAGGTTTACGTGTTGTAGCTGTAATAGCATGTCTTCCGTTGCCGGATTTATCCCACCACTTTGTTATATCAGTATTATCTAATGGTGCAGAACCATTTGCAAGTGGATCTGCACCATCAAGCCATAATGCTAACCCACTTGTTGTCATAATAGCATTAAGAGGTTGTTCAAATTTATCAGATGTTATAGTGTTTGTGATTTCATTACTAAGTGCTAGTCCATTAGGAGATTTTAATTCTACTTTCAAAATTAATTGATTTGATGATGTGGGAGTTATACTATTAATTGTTATAGTGTTAGATGTTGTTGAAATTACAAGTAAGTTTGAATTGATAGTATTTTCTACATTATCTTGTATATATTTAACATAAGAAATTTGGCTTACGTTGTCACCACCTGTAAATGTCAATATTAGAGGGCTAGATGTAAACTCTTTTAAATATGCACCGTCTCTAAATCCATTACTGGTTGAAAATAAATTAAAAGCGGTAGGAAAAACATATGGATTTAAAAAAGTTAATCCACTTAGAGAAATAGTATATTTGAAATTATTTAAATCTTTTGCTCCGCTAAGAGATAATGATTTGTCGATTCCTCCTACAGTAGGGGTAAAATCAAAATTATAATAATACTTTTCTCCAATAGTACTGATTGATACATTAGTTACTGTTCCGCTAAAAGATGTAATTGATGTACCTGTTAAATCAGATGCAATTGGTTTTGACATTTCCAAACTCAAAGAGACGGTTGTTCCAACATCAAAACTTGTTTTTACCACGTTTCTATTCAAAGATTCAAACAAATTCACAATTGTCTGACCAGATATTAAATTAAAAGTATACGATAAGATACTTTGGCTACCGTCCTGGGTTATTATATTGTTAGTGTGAATAGTAAGAGAAGTATTTTGATTAGGTAATATAGTAAACTGTGCTGTTAAAGGGTCAATCATTTCTACATTACCAAAAATACAATTTGGATTAGACACAAGAGATAAAACGCCGGAAATTGCTTTTGATAAAATAATCTTTACTTTTTGAGTTCTTCCTATAACAAGATTTGACATTGTCAAAAAAGAACTATTTAGATCTGTTTCAACTTGAACAGAATTAATTTTTGCTCCAGCAGATATAGAAGCATAAATATTTCTGATACTTCCATCTAAAGCAGCCACGTTTTTTAGACTATATATTGTTGTACTTGGACTAGATGAAGTAGTCACACTAAAATTAACCTGTGATCCGGTAACTCCAGTAAATACTGGAGAAACATCTTCTGTTGCTGTAATTATGGGTATTCTCGAATTAGATAATGGTTTGTTAAAAGTAACAGACAAATTATATAATGTATTTGCTTCTGTAGGTTGCGTACTATTCCAACCGACTATAGTAGGTGGAGTATAAAGATTAATATCTCCTACAAATGTATTACCATCTACACTTGCATCAATCGACCCATCTACAGATGTAAGCCCGTTAAAAGTAAATTTAACACTTCCAGTTGAGAGAGATGTCCATTCAAATTTAACTTCTTTTCCAGTGATGCTTGTAGGAACAATAGTTGTTGGTGATCCACTAGTTGCTGTGATAGAAGTGCATGTTTTAATATCTTTATTAAAGACAGCTATAAGAGAATCAGTATTTGTATACGGAAAACTTTGAGATGATGGTGTATATACCCAGTTTGAAAAATTAGGTTGTTCTAATAAATTAGTAATTGGAAATAAATATTGTGCTTTATTCTCATACTGTATGTCGGCTGCAATAATCTTAGTAAAAATGATGTTGTCGGATCCTGTTGATCCAGGTGTTGTATAATCAAATGTACATTTTTCGTTAGAAAATGATACATTAGAAACGGAAGAATCAGGAGAAGAAGTTGTTAAAATACCTCCTGTCGCACCTCCTTCCGAGAAAAGCATTGTAAGACCGGTGTATTTATTATTACGTGTGTTAATGGTAGGGTTATATTGGATAGATTCAGGAACAACATCAACTGGTGAAATGGTAATAGGCAATACAACTATTTTGTTTGTAGAATCATCTTGTGAATAAAGAGTAAATGTAAATACATCTGATAGTTTTGGTGGTTTATATTGAACAAATATGTTATTTGAGCTTAATGAAGAAAGAAGTCTACCTTTTTCTTTAGATACTACGAATGTGCTTCCTCCAAGAACAAAATCTGTTGAAAAAGAGAGAGTCAAATTATAAGTTTGTCTAACAAAAATTTCTGAAGGAGTCATAGGAGGTCTTAGAAAATCACCTAGATAAGCTATATTAGCATTAACTCGAGTGGTACGTAGAATTTCTTTTGTAGTATCATAGTATAACCAAACTCCGATAGGAGCTCCTTTATCTTCTATTTTGAATGCTTTTATTAGCAAGTCAGTATCAGTTGAAACTGGCATTTATTTATTATTATATAATAAATAAATAATTGTTTTTATACTTTTTTAAAATGTAAACTATCGGACGAAATAGTATACTTTAAATTATATATATCTTTTGCTTGATTAACTTTAATTGTTTCATTAGTACTTTCCGAAGTTGGTGTGAAATCAAAATTATAATAATACTTTTCAAGAACATTACTGATTGATACATTAGCTACTGATCCATTCTCACATGTGATTGTTGTTTCAGATAAATCACTTGCGATTGGTTTTGATACTTGTAAACTCAAAGATACTGTTATTCCAACATCAAAAGTTGTTTTTACCTCTTCTAAATTTGAAGATTCAAACAGATTAATAATTTTTTGATTGTATACTAAATTAAAACTATCAGATAAAATACTTTGGCCACCATCTTCAGATATTATATTGTTAGTTTCAATACGTAGATAATCAGTTATAGTATTTACAGGTGTTATAGTAAACTCTGCGGTTGAAGAGTTAATCATTGTTACAATACCAAATATACATCTTAGATTAGGAACAAAAGATAAAGTTCCAGAAATTGGTTTAGAAAAAATAATTCTAACTTTTTGTGTTCTTCCTATAACAAGATTATACATTTCCACAAATGAATCAGATAGATCTGTTTCAACTTCAACAGAATTAATTTTTGCTCCACAAGATATAGTTGATAATGGTGTAATGCTTCCATCCGAAGCGGTCACATTGCTTAAAGTATATATTGTAGAACTTGGTGTAGATGAAGTAATGACAGTAAAATTAACTTGCGAGCCACTTATTGAAGTAAAATGTGGAACAATTTCATCTGTTGCTGTAATTACAGGAAATATTGAATTAGATAATTCTTTGTCAAAAAGAACAGATAGATTATATATTGTATTTTCTTCTGTAGGTTGATTACCACGCCATCCAATAATTTTTGGTCTATTTAGAATAATAGGTCCTTCTACGGTAAAACTGTCTAAATTAATTGAATCGTCAACAGATGTAATACCATAAAAAGTAAAATTAACAGTTCCAGTTGTCCAGTCAAATTTTATTTGCTTCCCTATGATGCTAATTGGAATAATAGTGACTGGTGTTTCACTGCTTGCTGTTATAGAAGTACATGTTTTAATATCTTTGTTAAAAACAGCTATAAGATAGTCTGAATTTATAATCCAGTTGGAAAAAATAAGTTGTTCTAAATCCGTTGAAACAGACATTTATTTATTATAAATAAATAAATAATTGTTTAAATTTATTATAGATTTCAGATTGTTACACAACTGTGTCATACACAGCCAAAAATAAATTAATTAGGTTAGTTTCTTAGTGCTTAGATGCCAAATGCTGCGCGATTTGCGTTGAAGTTCGCCAAGCTCTCAGAAGCAGTGAGTGCTTTCTTGTAAATTCTGAAGTTTCCGATTGACCCACGGAAGTACCTGTTTGTGTCTAACTGGTACCCTGTACCCAAAACAACCGAGCCAAACGTCGTCAGATATCCAGCGGAGCTTGGGATGTTGGTTGAAGTTCGTGTCGAGTTGACGTACACATTCACTGTTCCACTGCTCATCGTAAACGCTGTATAGTACCAAACGTTTGTGTTGAGAGTGCCTAGACTTGCGGTTGCTAAGGCGCCACTTGTTGTATCACCGCCCCATACCCAAACCGACCCCTCTAGCCTTGGACCGCAATTACCAACCGAGTACGTGTTGTAGTTCATGTCGCACGCGTTTGCGTTCGAATTAAACGAAGATGCATTGAAGAAAAACTCGATCGTGTATGTGTCTGTCACGCTTCCGATGTTGCCAAAGTTTCTAAAGCTGGAGACAGAGTTGTATGCGACAGTTGGTAGATAAGACAAGAGCACATCCGACGATGTATTGAAGACCGGTTCCGATATTTTCCATTCAAGTTCGGCCAAATCTGCATCTCCAGATCCTGAAATCCACCTAAATCTGTAGTAACGATATGCATTGGTATTTGTAAATGTAAAACCATCCGTAGGGAAGGGTAACCTATTAAAACCAAATACATTCTGTGAGTAACTATAACTAGGTACAATTGTAGTCCAACTTAAATTATCTGCTGAACCTTCAAAAGCGAACAACCATAATTCGGATGGATAAAGAGATTGACCATAAAATTTGAACCCATTGATAATTCTTGAAGTAACAAAATCAAAAACAATATTAGACGAAGCATTTAATCTATTTTGAGGATATTGACCTGACATAACAACTCCATCTACCAAAAATGTTCCATTTGAAGGTAAATTTGGCATATTATTTATAGTAACTATTATACTATTAGTTCTATTACCTGTAGAAAGAGTATTAGTCCATGAAGTATCTATAATTAATCCAGCCAGATAGTTTGCATTGTTTTCAGATTGTGACACAACTCTGTCATACACAGTCACTTTACCCATAATAATATTAGTAGCTTGATTTATAGAACCACCATACCAAGCCGAAAATAAATTAATTATTGTGGATGGAATGACATTATTTGCAACGATAGTAATATGCTGCCAAGAGGATGTTACATTATTGAAAAAAGTTTGTATTCCTCCGTATTCGGGAACTACAGTAGGTCCAAGTGGTTGAGATGCACCACCATTGACGTATACTTTAGCTGATGTCCAAGCAGTTCCATATTGATTGTGGATTCCATTTATGTATGTTTCTGATGTTGTTTGACGACCATCAAGTACATATCCCTTGGTAATAGAAGATAAATAATACCAAAAAGAAATAGTTCGAACGTTTGTTGATGGTAAACTTATAGCGGAAATGTTACTAAATCCATTAGTACTTGTATTAATAAAATGAATTCCTTTTTTACTCAAAATAGTTACAGGTGCATAATTTCCATTCAAAGTTGCCGTTCCTTTTCTCGATCCTAAGTTGTTGACTATAGATCCGCTTCCAGAATAGGATAAGGTGTTATTTGGATCAATCTCAATAACAGGCATATCATATATAGCTTCTGATATTATGGTTGCTATCTGATTTGCAGCATTATTTCCCCAGCATTGACCTATGAGGCAAATTACATTATCAGCAGACGATATAGTTGCACTACTTATAAGAGTCCATGGACCAGTAGCACTAGAATTACAATAAGATATGCTTATATAATTTCCTAATCGTGTGTATTTGTAATGTGTTGTACTTGTGTTTGCAAATGCGCTGCTTGCGTAAAAACTGGCAGAATTGTAAAAATGTATAGGTATAGAGTAAGAGTAAGATCCGGCAGGTACAAAATTTTGTAAAACTCCGGATGGAGTATAATATTCTTGGTTAATGTACTTAAAATCCAGAGGAGACGCATATTGACTAGAAAGCATTGCGAGGGCTGAATAATCAGAACCAAATTTAATTACTATGGTAAAATCACCAATAAATGCTTTGTTAACTACAGCTGCTTGATATGAACTAGTATCTGCATTTTTCCATTGTGTATCATTTACTAATAAAGTACCAGTTGTACTTGTGCTTTGAATACCTCCTGCCGTTCTAAAACTTAAAGGAGCAGCTACAACTTCAAATTGAGATGTAAACACCGTTTTGAGAATTTCTGTTCCAATAACACCATCTGGTCCTAATAATTTTACCGCTATAGTAAGATCACTTGTATTTGTAGGTTTGATTGCAGATATATTGACGGTTTCTAGAAGGTCAGAGGATGAAAGTAAGTTAGGTGCAATTACTCCAGTTACTCCAGATTGAAGATATTTTACGTATGATACTTGTGTAGATACTGTATCCGAATATATCATATCACCTCCAGAAAATGTCAGTTTCAAAGACCCTGTTACTCCTGCTTTCAAGTATGCACCTCCAACGTATCCATTGCTTGTCCCGTCAATAATGAAAGTATCAGGGAAAGTATAGATATTAGAAGAAGTTAAAGTATCTGAAACCCAATTATATGGCTTGTTTGTACTACCGTAATTAAGGCTCACAGATGCTGAATGGTCAACATCTTTCTCAACTTTATGAGAAATAGATACCCGAGTAGTACCCATGTACAGCGCACTAATTTGCTGAGATGTCAAGTTTGCGTTAGAGTAGAAACACACTTGTTTTAATGAACCTGCAAACTCGGGATTTTCTCCGAATGAGTGTCCCAAGTAACCAACTGAGTTGTTGAAATTCACCGGTTTTGAGCTTATAGAACCAGAACCGTAATTACCTGCGTCACCAGAATTGAGCACCCAGCTGAATGTTGTTGATGTGGTGTTTATCGCGATAAAGTTCCAAGTATTATTGTTGATAGTAGTAGCTGTGGTAAACGAATATACGTCATTAAAGTTTAGGTTCTTTGATCCGATGACGTATAATCTGAAAGTTCCGTTTGTTGACATATCGATAATACGTGTGTAAGTTGCATTGTTATTTGACTTGAACCAGCAACTAAAGGCAGCTGTATTTCCTGATGAGGTGGATGGCAAAACTATGTACGAAGCACCTGGCGCGTTGTGAATTTGACTTCCTGTTAAAACTAACCCATCATTAAAAGTAGCAATTCCTCCGGTTGTATTACCACCAACACCTATTGTAGCATCAGTTACACCTACTCCACTTGCATAGTTCTGAATATTATCAGTGAATGGATAATACCAAGTCGGAGTTGTTACATCAAGTAATGATCCAGCAGATATTGTCCCTACATAAGTTTTTTCGTAAGGAGATGGGGAAGAATAACCAGTTGGTGTTACTATTACACTTGCTGTCATAAATGATGGAAGAACAGATAAAAAGTTTGAAGTCAAGGTAAGAGTCTCTCCAAGTGTTACTATCGGAATGTTTCTGGTGGTATTTATTATAGTTGGGTATGTGTAGATCTCGTTTGACTCAATTACAAATGTGAATTGTTGATTGAATGCAGAAAATACGAATGTATGCTTTGAAGTGGAAACAGCAGCATAAGGAACAATCAAAGAAACACCACTAGCTGTTGCAAACGTAAGAGGTAATGTTTTTAATGTATTATCATTTACTGTTGCCGAGAAAGAAGATAATACTTGAGAAGAGAAAGCTGATGCTGTATTAAAGTTAAAGCTTAGATTTACAGAAGTGTTGTAAACAAGCTTATTTGGGGAAGGAATCGGCGACGTAACATTTACAGAGGTGATAGGAATTGCAAAATCAATAGATGATATAGTACCGATGATTTCATTACTAAAAGATAGTCCATTAGGAGATTTCAATACCACTTTAATTGTCAAATTAGTTGATGATAGAGGAGATATACTATTTATTGTGATTGTGTTTTGTGTGCTAGAACAAGAAAGATCGGTAATAATATATTCTACACTATCTTGTATATACTTAACATAAGAAATTTGTGTTGCAACTGAATTAGAGTGTAAATTATCACCTCCAGTAAAAGTTAATATTAAAGAAGAAGATAGTCCTTGAGAAAGATATCCTTGTCCGTAGTATCTATTTTTATTTGTTGCAGAAAAATTAAAACTTGTCGCAAAAGTATATGGATTTATAAAAGTTAACCCACTTTGAGAAAGAGTATACTTAAAATTGTTTAAATCTTTTGCTTGATTAACATTAATTGTTTGATTAGTAACTTCTGCAGTTGGCGTGAAATCAAAATTATAATAATACTTATCATTTTCAAGATTATTACTGATTGTTACATTAGCTACTGTTGCATTTGAACAAGTAATTGTTGTCCCTGAAAAATCAGATCCAATTGGTTTAGATACTTGTAAACTCAAAGCTACTGTTGTTCCAAAATCAAAAGTTGTTTTTACCAAATGTTTATTAGAAGATTCAAACAAATTCACAATTGTTTGTTCGTATACTAAATTAAAAGTATGAGATAATACACTTTCACTAAGATCTTGCGTTATTATATTATTAGTCTGAATAGTAAGAGAAGTATTTGGATTAGGTAATATAGTAAACTGTGCTGTTGAAGTGTCAATCATTGTTACAACACCAAATGTACAATTTGGATTAGACACAAAAGATAAAACTCCATTAATTGGTTTGGATAAAATAATCTTTACTTTTTGTGTTCTTCCTATAACAAGTTTTGACATTGTCAAAAATGAACTATTTAGATCTGTTTCAACTTGAACAGAATTAATTTTTGCTCCACAAGATATATTTGATAATATTTTTATGCTTCCATCTGAAGCTGATACATTGCTTAAAGTATATATTGTTGTACTTGGAGCAGATGAAGTAGTCAGACTAAAATTAACCTGTGATCCGGTAACTCCAGTAAACACTGGAGAAACATTTTCGGTTGCTGTAATTATGGGTATTCTCGAATTAGATAATGGTTTGTTAAAAGTAACAGACAAATTATATGTTGTATTTTCTTCTGTTGGTTGCACACCATTCCAGCCTACAATAGTAGGTGGTATATAAAGATTAATATCTCCTACAAATGTATCACCATCTACATTTGCATCAATAGATCCATCCACAGATGTAAGCCCGTTAAAAGTAAATCTAACACTTCCAGTTGTAAGAGATGTCCATTCAAATTTAACTTGTTTTCCAGTGATGCTTGTAGGAACAATAGTTGTTGGTGATCCACTAGTTGCTGTGATAGAAGTACATGTTTTAATATCTTTATTAAAGACAGCTATAAGAGAATCAGTATTTGTATACGGAAAACTTTGAGATGATGGTGTATATATCCAGTTTGAAAAATTAGGTTGTTCTAATAAATTAGTAATTGGAAATAAATAGTTTGCTTTATTTTCATACTGTATATCGGCTGCAATAATTTTAGTAAAAATGAGGTTATCGGATCCTGTTGATCCAGGGGTTGTATAATCAAATGTACATTTTCCATTAGAAAATGATACATTAGAAACGGAAGAATCAGCAGAAGAAGTTGTTAAAATACCTCCTGTCGCACCTCCTTCCGAGAAAAGCATTGTAAGACCGGTGTATTTATTATTACGTGTGTTAATGGTAGGGTTATATTCGATAGATTCAGGAACAACATCAACTGGTGAAATGGTAATAGGCAATACAACTATTTTGTTTGTAGAATCATCTTGTGAATAAAGAGTAAATGTAAATACATCTGATAGTTTTGGTGGTTTATAGTGAACAAATATGTTATTTGAGCTTAATGAAGAAGGAAGTCTACCTCTTTCTTTAGATACTACGAATGTGCTTCCTCCAAGAACAAAATCTGTTGAAAAAGAGAGAGACAAATTATAAGTTTGTCTAACAAAAATTTCTGAAGGAGTCATAGGAGGTCTTAGAAAATCACCTAGATAAGCTATATTAGCATTAACTCGAGTGGTACGTAGAATTTCAGTTGTAGTATCATAGTATAACCAAACACCGATAGGAGCTCCTTTATCTTCTATTTTGAATGCTTTTATTAGCAAGTCAGTATCAGTTGAAACGGGCATTTATTTATTATATAATATTATTTATTTTGTTTACAAAATAAATACTATAAAAGTATTATAAAACTGTTAAGTAATTAACATAAAAAAGTTGATCGGCATCACTATCTGAAAAATTCTTCATATAAAACTTGGGTGGTTGATTAGGAGCCCATTTTACCCAAACTTGACTTCCATCTTCGCCATTAGCATGGACTCCAAATGATGACGATTCAGCATCTTTACTCGCTTTGACTATTTTGTAATTATAAACACTGCCAGTTGCAAGGGCGCTTTGAATCTGGAATTCATAACTACCACGAAGTTTGTTAATTCCATCAATAGGAATATACGATCCAGATTGTCCTCCAAGTGTAACTGTTTTTGTTCCAAAATTAGGCATTGAGACTGATTTAGAAATAATATCGCCGCATGTAAGTGTTGAATAATCTTCTTTATCTAGTGTAGGTGATTCAGGTCCAGATTTTGTAGTTGCTAGAATGAAGCTAGCAACAGATTCATCCCAAAACATAGTAGCAGAATCAATAGGTCCTGTAGGACCTGAACGAGTGAACAAGAGACCGGCATCTTTTCCTAAAGCAGCCGCGCTATTAAGCACTATGATATTATCTTTCACAGAAAGATTCTCTGTATTTATAGTTGTAGTTGTGCCTGTGACTGTTAAATTTCCAATTATTGAACAATTACCAGTCGCATTAATAGCTTTAGTAGTAGTAGTTCCGTTAACTGTTAAATCCCCTTCAACTGTAGTAGTTCCGCCAACTTTGGAGACATTAACATTTGTAGAAGTCTTGCCAACTTCAACTGTAGGACCATCAAGTGTTGAAATAGTTGTCGAAACAACATTAATAGTAGGAGCATTTACTGTTGCTTTAGTAGTACCGTATAAAGTGATATCAGGTGCCTGTGCATATACACCAGTAGCTCCAAGAAGTTGGATATTACCGATATTAGATTCGACCTTTACCCCTTGTTCACCCTTAAGATGTGCGAGTGTCTTACCAAACACTAAAACATCTTGGGCGACAGATTCTATTTTAGCAGTTCCTGTAGTAGAACTGACAGTATAATTAACTGCGATCGTAGCAGTAGAACTACCACTAAAAATTTCTGATTTATGAACACCTTTGAGATTCACAGTTGCAGTAGTTGCTTCTAAAGTTGCATCACCAGAAGCCGATACTACTTTAACTTTGTCAGTACCACTAAGAAGAGCATTTGTCTTACCTAAAACTTGTGCTTCCGAATTAGTAGAATTTAATGAAGCAATTTGATTAGTAGATGTTAATGTAGCAACTCCATCTTGTGCTGTTATTGTATAAGCACCAGTGCTTGAACAAGAAGCAGTAGTTTGGAATATTTCGGACTTAGAATTACCTTTGAGGGTTACACTACCAGACGCTTCAACTTTTGCGTCACCTAATACAGCTGTAAGATAAGCTGGACCGATAGTTGATTTCACGTCTACAGATGAGGCACCTGTAACTGTAACACCTCCTGCAGTAGAATCTAAACTAGCGGAAGTACCACCAGAAATTACAACAGAACCAGTACTTGCTGTCAAGTTAGCGGAAACACCACTAACGGTAACGTTGCCTGATGTGGCACTAAAAGTTGCTCCTGTCAAACCGCTAACAGTCAAAGTGCCATTAGGAGCAGAAGCATACAAATTTTTAGCCGACTGAATGTATAAATCAGCTGTAGTGCTGGTGGTCTTCAAGTATTGATCACTTGCACCAAAGAAATTACATCCATTCTGGACAATAAGGGAACCATTTCCGTATCTATCACTATTAGTAGAGCTTTCAACTCTAAGAGAACCATCCAACACGGAATTATATCCGTCGAAAGGTGGCATTTTTTATTATATCAAAAGATTTTAAAAAAAGATTTAAAGAAATACGAACAAGACCTTTTTTTACAATTAACTTGGGTGTCTGTAAATTAGAGATATTTGTCATGATAATTTACTCGATGATAGGATGGTTTTTTATTTTGATGAAATTTTTCTATTAAGAAAATTACACCTCCAAAAATTACAACACCAAATATTATTATAAGAAGTACCTGCCACCAGGTCAAACGTTTTGGATATTTTTCGGCTAGCTTATCGCTTTGGGCAAGTGAATCAGCCAATGATATTCCATATGTTTTAAAATAAAAATCTGCCGGTGATATACCATTTGTCACCGGATATGTTTTAGCAATCCAAACAACGTCATATCCTGATAAACGATTATTTTCTGGCGTTCCTAAATTATTTGTTGTTAATCTTTTGTCAAAAAAATAAAGCATTATAGATAGAGGATCAAAGTCTGAGCCTATAACATCACCATAATTACGTTTTTTAATAATTTGATTATCTACTCTAGCTGTATCCGCTTTTTTAAATCTAGAAAAATCTAAACTTGAGGACAGCGTAACCTACTATTTTTGATAAAAATATTTCTTGATCCTGTAGCATCTCTATCTATCACTAAACCACACTCATCGCAACTATAAACTTCCAGTTTTGTTCTTTTGATGTTTCCACATCTGCCACATGTAC
>Ga0247841_10006080_pt1 | contig 18996 bp, 15 predicted proteins | sample LaCruzMarch2015__2_FD_192410 | JGI IMG/M metagenome (GOLD analysis project Ga0247841, IMG submission 192410) | Freshwater microbial communities from meromictic Lake La Cruz, Castile-La Mancha, Spain - LaCruzMarch2015_18m | ecosystem: Environmental > Aquatic > Freshwater > Lake | place: Spain... | reverse complement strand
GATTTAACTGTCGGTATAGATGGTGAAGATGAGGAGGCGGATTTTAATGTTTTTTGGAATCCAAAGCAAAAGTATTTAAGGTTTAAGGATAGCAACTACCCAGATGCCGATGATGTGGTAGAGATTACTGGTATTCCACTATTCCAAGTATTCGTAAAAGTGCCTGACGTTGCTTCTATTGCTGAGTATGGGTTATATGAATTTAAGATAAAAGACTCAAACCTTACTTCACGGGCGGACGCTATTGCTAGAGGTATTGTAGAGCTTGAAGCATATGCAGATTCCATTGAGGAGGGTTCTTTTACTACGGATACCTATGGATTACGTTCAGGGCAGACTATTACGATTACAGTTGGTGATACTGATGAGGATTTTATTATTCAGTCCGTGTCTATGAATATGAAAACTCCTTTTGAAGGGCAGTGGAGTGTTAAGGTAGCAACTGTCAAAACACTAGGCATTATAAGGTTTTTACAGCGATACCTGAAAATAGAAGACGAGATAACAGAGGGGGAAACCTTACTTGAACTTATGGAGTTTGCGGATACTTCTGAAGTTAGTGCGTCTATTCAGTCAATTACAACTAGAGCACACCCTTACTTATATGCGGACGCCACAGACCCAGATGATGAGGGTAAATATAATTTAGCAACTTGGGTGTGATGGTTTTTTATTATAAATTATGGTAAAATAATAATATGAAAGTTCTAAAAATTAAAAAGAATTCAAAAATAGTCGGTAAGTTTAAGATTCTAACTCACGAGGCTGGAACAAAAAATCTTATAAGCGAAACTGATTGGATAGAAAACACAGTATCTACCGCCTCAAATCACGGGCTTAATCTATTTATTAAGCATTTATTTGGTGATGTGACATACGCTTTGCCAATCACACGGGCAAGATTCGGGACAACTGATGTGACGCCAGTAGAAGCAGATTCTGATATTGATTCACCGCTTGCTTATGATATTGAAATTGCAACTAGGGCATTGATTTCAAATACTGAAATGGAGATAACTTTTTTTGCACCTAACGTCTATATTCCTGACGATACCTATTATACATTTAGCACATATTGCTCTGATAGAACATTCTCAATGGCTTTGATTAGAGATGAAAACGTTTCTGATTTTACAAAAACAGGTAACGTTGACACCACAATTATCTACAGGTATTCCCTGCAAAATTCTTAAAAATAAATTTATGCCATTCATTAAAGGATATAAACAAACAGCTCAACATAAATCAAGACTTAAAAAAGCCTTGACTGGTAGAAAGGTATCTGATGAGACAAAATTAAAAATGAGCAAATCAAATAAAAGAGTCTTTCTCGGGAAGAACTTTTCAGAAGAACATAAAGCTAAATTAAGAGAGGCTTGGAAAACCAGACCACCGATGAAACAAGAGACAAGAGAGAAAAAATGTCAATATTAAATAATAAATAAAACTATGTCAATTTTAGAAAATGAAACAATTAGAGCAGATGACTTCATAAATGAAAGTGAAAAAGACGCTACCCCAGCAAATGATGAGGGGAGAGTGCCGAAGTTGGAAGATGATGCTAAACTTTCAAATGAATTTTTGCGTATGGATTTTGGTGATGGCTCTGATGGAGATGTAACTATTTCAAGTCCAACAACTTTAACTTCTGATAAATATTACAATAATCTTACTGTAAACGATATTCTATCTACTGGTGGATATAGAGTTTTTGTAAAAGGAACATTATCTGGGACTGGAACAATCCAAAATAATGGAAATAATGGAACATCTGCTAGTGGAATAACTAAAGGGGTTGGTGGAATAATTACAAGCGGATATTTTTCAAATACAATAGGAGGCGATGGAGCTCAAGGAGTAACAGCTGGTAATAGTACTGGTAATGCTGGTTCTGCTGGTGCGACAGTTGCTAACTCTTTACTGACAACAGCAGGTAAAACTGCTGGTGCTGGTGGAAATGCTCCAGCTCAAACTGGTGGTGCTGGTGGTGCTGGTAGCACAATTACTGGTATTTTAATTAAATTTGGTATTTTAAGATTTTTATCTTTTGCTGGATTAGATATATCTTCAACAGGTGCTTTGGTAAAATGCAAATCAACTGCTTCTGCTGGAGGTGGTGGTTCTGGTGCGGTTGCAAATGGAGGCTCAGGAAACTCAGGAGGAGGTGGAGGAGGTGGTGCTTCTGGTGGTATATTAGCTGTATTTTCAAGAATTGTATCTGGGACTTTAACATTAAAATCTGTTGGTGGAAATGGTGGAAATGGTGGAAATGCTTCAGGAACTACTTATGGAGGTGGAGGAGGTGGTGGTTCTGGTGGAAATGGTGGATACATTTATTTAATTTATAGTAAAAAAATATCAACACCTACTTATAATGTTGTTGGAGGAACTAAAGGATTGAAAGGATTGAAGGTAAATTCTGGTTCAGATGGAATTGATGGAACTGATGGTAATTCAGGTGCTTATAATGAAATACTTATTGATAATATAATTTAATGATAAATACTTGTCCAACTAGCCCATATTCACCCAGTGAAAATCCTTACGAAAACAAGCCCAAAAACACCGAGCCAATATCAACACCCTATTCTGACCTTAACACCCCGTATAGCTCAAAATTACCCCAAATTAGCCCTATACAGAACCCATATCAAAAGAAGCAAAGCAAGTATTCCGCTAAAACAGGCACTTACAGCAAAAAGACCAATCCGTTCCTTGCAAAGATAAATCAATTTCAGACAATGATAAGCCCGTATGGAGTCAAGTATTTCTGTCCGCTTGGTGGAAACTTCTTGTTACAAAGTAATGGCTCGTATCTTCTCCAGAGTTCGGGTGATAAAATAATCATAGGATAAAAAAATGGCAGATAAAAGAATCAAAGACTTAACCATATTAACGACAGCTGAAAACAATGATGAGTTAGTCATTGATGATATTAGTGTTGCCGATTCCGAGAAAACAAAAAAAATAACCAAAGCAAACTTCCTTAAAGAAATTGTTGCTAATTTTGCTAATTACTATTCTAAAACAGAAAGTGATAACCGATATTTACAATCATTTACCGAAGAAGACCCTATATTTTCTGCTTGGTTATTAGATACACCGCCACTTTATTCTTTTACCGAAACCGACCCAGTATTCACCTCTCACCCAGCCTTTGGACTTACTACTCAAGATATGACTGATATTGGTAACTTAAGTGGCACTAACACAGGCGACCAAAATTTAAGTGGACTCGTCCCTTATACAGGTGCAACCACTGATGTTGATTTAGGAGCGAATGATTTAAGTGTAAATAAACTAACAGTTATTACTACTGCTAATACTGGTGCTGATATTCAAGGTGGAATAGATTTTGATACTGTCGTTGAGCCTATTGCTCCTACACTTGCTCTTGATACTGGTGGTGCGTTAGATGTTGGAAAACATTATTATTTTATTACTTATACTACTGCTCTTGGAGAAAGTGCAATCGGAGCAAGTGCTAATATAGACACTGATGCAGTAAACAATGCTGTTAATGTTACTTTACCAGTAAGCACTGACCCTCGTGTTACTGGTAGAAAGATTTATCGTTCAAAAGTTGGGACATCTTCTGACACAGCAAGATACTTAGCAACTATTTCTAACAATACTACTACTTTATACAAAGATATTATTGCAGATGCTTCTTTACCAGCAAATGTATATGATTATTACAGGCCTGATACTACAAACAGAATGTTGTCAGTTGATGGAACTTCAATAATGAAAATTGGAACAACAGCAACATACTTTGGAATACTAGCTGGAGGAAACTATCAATCTGCCTTTAACACAGGTTTTGGTTCTAATGCTTTAAGATATTCTCAAGGACAATCTAATAGTGGTTTTGGGTATGGTTCAGGAGACTCAATTACTTCTGGCCAAGATAATTCTTTGTTTGGGTATAGAAGTGGAACAGGAATAGTTACTGGTTCTTATAATAGTGTTCTTGGAAGTTATGCTTTTGATGATGCTACTGGTTCTTCTAATTCTGCTATGGGTTATGCGGCACTAGGTAATTCAACTACTGGTTCACAAAATAGTGGTTTTGGAATGTATGCTGGAAGAAAAATTACAACTGGAACTTATAATTCATTTTTAGGTTATGGGGTAGGCGACCAAGCTGGACAAAAAGTTGATGCTACTTATTCTACTGCTATTGGTGCAAGCGCTTATACTGATGCTTCTTATCAAATGGATTTAGGCGGAACAAGTGTTACCACGATTTTGATGGGTAGAAGTGATAATGTAAAACTCTACCTCGGGGCTGGTAAAGATGCTTCTATCTATTATGATGGGACGAATCTTGTTGTAAACCCACAGGAAGTAGGAACTGGTAGTCTTAAGGTAAATATTGGAACTGGAAATTTAGAGGTTGTTGGTTCTGGAGATTTTATTCTTACATCTTCGACTGGCCGTAGTGGAGCTTTGGGGTTTGCTGGTGGTTCAGATAATATTCTTCAGTTCGGACCTACTACAACCAATGTATTAAGAGCCGTATTCGGGATGGGTGCAATATCAACAGGTAATGGCGGTGCTGTTAATACACTTCCAACAGGTGATATTGAAATGCTAGATATAAATGGAGATATAAGAACTACTTTTAAAACTGGTGGAAACGTTGGTATAGGAACAATCACTCCCGAAACTAAAATGGATGTCGCTGGTAGCATCAGGGCAACGGCGTGGAATACTCCTACAAGCGGAAAATCGTTGGTCTTTGGTATCAACGCCGATGTACCAACTATCATTGGGTATGATTATACTGGTGGAGCATATTTACCTTTTGATATGCGAAGTTCTAATTTCTTATTTAAGATTGGTGTAAATTTAGCTCTATCGATTGATGCCAGCAAAAATGTAAAACTGCCGAATGATAATGCTAAGCTCTACTTCGGCACAGGAGATGACGAATACATAGAATATGATGCATCCCTTGATGGATTGCAAACAGCAGGTAAGTTTAAAGCTAGTGAAGTAAGAGCTATCCATAAAGCGGTCGATGGGACAGCTCCAGTAGCAAATGGTACTTATGTTATGGGTATAGGGGCAGTAACAAATGGAACCATCACCATAAAAGATGGAGTTATCACTGCGATACAAGAAGCAAGTGATTAGTTTAATAATTAATTAATAAAACAATGAGCATAGATATAATAAACGACAATCCAGTAGAAATACCAGCTAAAGAAGCTGTAGTTTACGATAAATTGTATATAAAGAACTTTAGAATTTTAACAAACAAAGTGAATGACTGTGCGGTGATAGCTAATCTAGTGCCTTTCAATGGTGTAGATACTTTAGAAGAGCCTATCACAAACATTGCTATACATAATGTCTTTGAAGCTATGGTAGATGAAAATAGACCAGCTGAATTAAGACAATTACTACAGCAAGCTATGGGGGTTATCTTGATGGCGATTGTAGGCGAGAAGGAATATCAAAAGAATAAGCCAATAGTGGATTTAGAAGCACCAGTAGAACCTTTAATAGAAAATGATACCAATAATACCCAGCCTGAATAAGAAAAGACCATATATGGTAGCTAAGACTTCAAGTCTAGTGCTATCTAATGGAGATACTGCCTATATTCCAGTAGGTTTTTTGACTAACTATGCTTCTATTCCTAGACCGCTAAGATACTTTTTAGATTATATTGGAGTATACCGTGATAGCTTTACTATTCACGATTGGTTCTATGCTTATGGTGGCTACTTTACTGATTCTAAACTAACTAAGTTTACGGCTATTAATAGACGATTTGCTGACCGTGAAATGTGGTGGCAGATGAGACAACTAGGAGCTGAAAAATGGCGAGCTGATTTGTATTACAAAGGAGTGAAGTGGTTTGGTAGCTTGTCATATCTAAAATAAACAGTTTCAAATCTGTGTAAAATTGTATAAGTTCTTTAACAAGAAAGGGGTGTAAGTTATGAAGATAAGTATATGTAGAAACCAGTTTTTTAATATATGCAAAAATTGCAAGTATGATGTTGATAGAAGTCATTTCCCTTGCAATCTTGACTGTCCACGATACGAACCTATGGGCTTTGTGTTCATTGATTTGATAGATGATAAACCAAAGGGAGGACACAGTGAAAGAGATGGGTCAGAAAAATAGTCGCCACCATAGGCGGATGAAGAGTCATCAAGGTGGTAATGAACCTGATAATATTCTCTGGTGTAGTCAGAAAAAACATCGGGCGTTTCATTTATTATTCCAAAATTGGGAACCTCCACAAATAGTAGCCGAACTCAATCGCTGGATTGCCAGTGATTGGGTTGTGGTTGCATACAAAAAACGGTGATAAAGTAGCGGAGACTACACCTCCGCTACCACCTTTTGATTTGCATTGTCTATTGAACTATGATATACTTACATTATGAAAATAATAAAAAAATGTAATGTGTGTAAAAAGAAGATGGAAACTACCACCCAAAGAATAGCAGATGGTAGAGGTAGGCATTGTTCTAGAATTTGTGCTTTTATAGGTATGCGTAGACAGGTGGAAGTAAAATGTGCCATCTGTAATACTAAAATAATTAAAAAAATTTCTCAAACATTTAAATATCACAAAAAAGAAAATGGTAAAATTAAAAGACACTATTGTTCGCAAGAGTGTAGAAATGAAGGTAGTAGAAAATGGGATGTTAAAAGATTTATTAAATGGCAGAAAGAACACTGTGGTATAGATAAATTAAATTCTGGGAAGAAAGGTAAATCTTTGTCTTATGATGGATATTACACTTTTAGTGATAAAAAAATACATAGACATATTATGGAACAGCATTTAGGTAGAAAATTAAAACCAACAGAGATAGTCCATCATATAAACTTTGACAAATTAGATAATAGAATAGAAAATTTACAGATAGTATCAAGAGCGGAGCATAATAAGATACACGGTTTCTTTAAAAGATAGCCCTCTCGCTGACTACTTGCATAAAAGTAGTTTATTTAATTTTTAATAGTAGTATAATATAAATATATGGAAGAAAACTATATTGGTGCAATAGACAATCAATCAGAGGAAGCTAAGGCTAAAAACTACTCTCTTAATGAAGTGTGTTCAACTCCAGCTACTCCAATTTGGATAGAAAAGCCAAGAGAAAACTGGCTGTCTTTTCCTATTCGTGACCAAGCCCAATCAGGCACTTGTTTTCCATCAAATGCACCTATCCTAATGGCTGATTTTTCTTATAAAGCAATATCTAAAATTAGATTAAATGATGTTGTTATATCTCACAAAGGGGATAAGAAAAAAGTAACACATCTATTTAAAAAAAAATGGCAAGGTAACACTACATTACTTAAAGTACACGGTATTTTTGATAAAATAGAATGTACAAAAGAACACCCAATTTATGCAATTAAGAGGATTAAAGATGCAAAACCTTATAATGAAACTCCGCAATTTTATCAAGCAATAGATTTAAAAAAGAATGATTGGGTTGCAGTTCAAACTTCTAGGGAAATAAGAGATACTACAATAAGAGATTATGAAAAAGACCCAGAATTTCTTTGGGTATTAGGTTTATATCTAGCTGAGGGTTGTATCGATGAATATAAAGTATCTTTTGCATTACATAAAGATGAGACAGATTTTTATGAAAAAATCAAAAGAATAATGTCTAAATTTGGAGCTAATGTTTCAATAAACAAACACGGAGAGAATGGTATTTTGGTATGTATTTATGGAATCGAATGGAAAAAAGTATTTAGCGAATTAGGTGGTAACTATTGCAATAAAAAAAAGATAACTGAGAGACTGATGTTTATTGAGCCAATTTTACAAATGCAAATTATAAATGGTTTAATGGATGGAGATGGTCACTACGATAAAAGAGGAAGAAAATTATTAGTATCTACTTCTCCATATCTTATTGAACAAACAAAAACTATCTTATTAAGAAATAATATTTTTGGTTTTGCTCAAAAAAGAAAAGAACAGAAGGGGAAAAAACAATCATATGCACTTGAATATTCTATATCCTCTCGTTATTCTTTTATTAAAGATGGAATAATGTTTGTGCAATTAAAATCTGTAGAAATAAAAAAATCTTTTACACGTGGATATGTTTATAATTTTGAAGTAGAAGATGATAATTCTTATATAGTAAACAGCGTCGCTGTTCATAATTGTGTAGCACAGACTTATGCGACTGAACTTGGTATTATCTTTAAAGAAAAATACGGAGTATGGATTGATTTCAGCTCCGCTTTTCCATATCAAGCAAGACAAAACCCAAATATTTCAGGTTGTAATTCTACTGATATATATTCAATTTTCCCTAAGATAGGAAATGTCTTTGAGTCCTTTATGCCTTCACAATTTATGTCTGATGAGCAAGTAATGGCGGTAAAAAAGGAACCATATTTTAATGACTTAGCTAAAGTTTATAAGATAGCTAGAATATCTTTGCCGTTAGACTTTGAGACAGTGGCTTCTACTATCCAGGCGACTGGTAAAGGAGTAATGGTGTGGTTTAAATTCCACCCTAAGGAATGGACTAATGAGCCTTTTATTTCAGATAAACCTTACACTTCTGGTCATTCGGTTACGGCTGTTGATTTTGTTTTAAAGAAAGGTAAAAAGTATTTAGTTATCCAAGATTCTTGGGGCTTGAAGTATGCTGACCAAGGACTTCGTTTAATTAGTGAAGAGTATTTCAATGCTAGATGTTTCCTTGCTTCTTATTTAAAAGTCTTTGAGATACAAGATAATAATACCGTACCTGAAAGACCAAAGTTTGATGGGTCAATCATATCCGCCCAGCGGTGTTTTAAGTGGGATGGGCTGATGGCTGGAAATATACCAGAGATAGAAAATTGGGGACCTATTACTAGAACCGCTTGTATTGCTTTTCAGAAGAGATACGGCATTGAACCAGCTTTAGGCAATCTTGGACCGCTGACAAAAAGTAAATTAAAAGAATTGTTCTAACTCGTTTCATCGATAGCCCGTAATAGTCTCTCGGATACATCTGAGAAAAGGTAACGGAAACAACGACAAATTAGTTAGGACAACTCAAACTAAATGGGGCGACTAACCCCAGATGGTCGAAAAAAGCCGAGGAGCAATTAAAAAATAAATCCACGGCTTTTTCCGTTTCACATTTGACAAAAATTATGCTATACTTAAAGAAACTAATAAAATAAAATCATGATTACATTTGGAGAAGTACTAGAACAAATTGCGGATTATAACCAAAACTTCACTGTCACTAACATTGATAAGGGTAATATTGTTAGAGCGGCCAATCGAGCGATTGAATACGTTCAAGCTAGACTTGGACTCCCATCTGATATAGATACTTATAACTTTTTCTACTATCAAGACCAAAGATTCTACGACTGCCCAGTAGATTTTAATGAATTTGTCCAACTTTACTATAATACTGACTATTCTGATGCTATGGTGGACTACAATACACCTAACAGGCGGTGGAATCTTTATAAAGATACTGAGCTTTTAAGACGTTCTGGTATTGAACCATCTAGCAATAAGGTAGCTGTTACTCGTATTAACGGTAAGAATCAGCTAGTAATGAATGGTTTAAATGCTAAAAACCAGAATATAGTTAATACTTTTGATAACACCAGCGGTCTTACTTTTTCAGATAATATTGTAAATGAAGTTGCCGATACTGCTACTAAGAAACAAGGAGTAGCTTCTATTCGTTTTGATATTGAAGCAGGAGAGACTTCATCTTCCGTGTCTTTTACTGGTTTGTGGTCTATTAGAGATGCGATAAATACTTACTCCGCTAATAGAATGTATGTAAACTTCCCTACTGGTAAAGCAACGGGTATTACTTCAGTTGAACTTCGTTTTGTTACATCTAGCGGAAATTACTACTCAGTCTCAGAGACTAATCAAGTTGATGGCACCGCTTGGACTGAAAATGCTTGGTCTTGGTTAAACTTTGCAATGAATGGAATGACAGAAGTAGGAACTCCTGATTCAACTAATATTACTCAAATCCAAGTTATCTTTAATCATACTGATACTTTCGTGTGCGAAAATCTACGAATTGATTATTTATACCAAGTTACTCCTGATTATCTTACTCTAAGCTATTACTCTTTTTATAAGGGAACTGATACTACTGGTGCCACTAAGAAGATTAATCTTTCAGAAGACTCTGACATCTGCTCTTTTGGTTCTATCGCCCCTGCTTTACTTGATGCTATTGCCTTAAAGGCCGCTATGAAACTCTGGCCACAACTTCGTGGTACAACTGACTTCTGGCAAATCTATAAAGCTGACTTTGATGATGTAATTAAGTTATATGGCCGAACTTTTCCAAGACATCGTACTACAGGGATGGGTGGTCAGACAGAAATATTAAGGGCATAAAGATGATAAAACAAGAACAAACACAAAACGACCCACAATGGCTTTCTCTCCGCTATAAAGATACAAAGTGGAATACTTTTTACGACCCCCAAGATTTAGAAGACCCAGAACTAGCTGATGTTCAGAATATTACTTATGAAAAAGGCTACCCTTCTCCCAGAAAAGGCTCACGTTTAGCTTGGGGAGTACCTACATCAGAAACTAACGATTTGCTTTGTACTTTTGCTGCTAGAGCTTCTGATGGTACTAATTATGCTCTTTTAGCTTACGCCCCTAATTTTTACTTTAGAGACGAAACTAATAATCAATGGATAAAGATTAACTCTAACTATAGCCCATCTGCTGACTATAAGACATTGATGTATGGTTATAAGAACTGGAACGCAGGTGTCTCTTCTGATGTCCTTTATGCTGGAAATGGTAAAGAGAATACTATCAAGTGGCGTATAGGTTTTTCAACCATTGCTACTACCACAGCGGCCGCTGATACTACCTTAGTTCTATCGGACGCTTCTAAATTCTTTAACCCAACCAAAGGGACAGTGACCATGACTATTGCTAACCCAGCCGTAGCGTCCTTTACCGCTCACGGACTAAAAGTTGGAGACCAAATCGTCTTTACTACCTCTGGTGCTTTACCAACTGGCGTTACTGCTGGTACTCCTTACTATGTTATTTCAGCAGGCTGGACAGCCGATGCTTTTCAGTTTTCAGCTACACCAACTGGTACTGGGATTGAAACCACTGGTTCACAATCTGGTACTCACACTTTAAGCAAATACGCTCCGATTGTTATTAAGGCTTCTGGCGGCTCGGAGATTACTAAAGTCTATATCTCAAAGAGTGCTAATACTCTAACTCTAACTACAACGGTTGGTTCTATAATCGCCGCTGGAGCTGGGGTTACCTTTCAATTACAACAAGCTCCGAGTGTTTCAAAAGGAAAGATACTTTTAACTTATCTTGGCCGCCTAATCACTGCTAATAAAGACGGTGGAGAGTGTACTCTTAATTCATCTGTGGTTTCTGACCCTGAAGATTTTTCAGCGGCGACTACCGCTACCTCAGGCTTTTTACAAGTTATAACTGATGGTGCTGGTGGAATCGTTGGAGTGGATAACTTTGGAGAATACTTACTCGTAGAAAAAGAAGACTCTTTGCATAAAATAGTTTTAGTTACTGCCACCGCCACTGATGGTTCTTCTTACAAACGAATAGATGTTTTACCTGTAGCCTCGGATATTTCTCTCGGACCAGTTCAACCTTGGGCGAGAATTAAGAAGAATAACTATTTATACTTTGCGACAGCGACTGAAGGTATCTTCCAAACTAACCCAGATGTCACTGGAGACCAGACCTCCATTAAAATAGATGTCCTTTCTCAACCGATTAAAAATTACGTTGAGACGGTTAGTTTTACAAACTCTCGTACAACTTCCTTTGACCAAAAGATTTTCTGGACAGGTTCAACGACTCAGACCGCTGATACTATTTTAGTCTATGATTTACTTCGTGATGCTTGGACTAAATTTACTGGTTGGCAAGTTAAGGATTGGTTGATTCATAATAAGAAACTTTACTTTGTTTCAAGTATAGATAATTCAACTTATGAAGCTTTTTATGACACTAAAATTGATGGTGAAGTACCGATTGAAGCCAGTCTAACTACGAAAGCTTTTGACTTTGGAAATGGGGCTGTACCTAAAACCGCTGGACATATTTTTGCTACTGGTTATATACATCCAACGGAAACTCTAAACTTTGAAATCACTTTAACGACTGGAGACCAAATAATAAAACTCCCTTATCAATTAACAGGTAGCGGACATTTTTCCATTACGGCAGTACCGACTGCTTTAGCTATGCTTATGCTGGGAGTATTTTCTCTTGGAGGTTTTACGATTGATGGATTAACTGGGTTGTTTAAAGTCTACTTAGCTCTACCTATGAGATATGGTTTTTATACATTACAAGTAAGGGTTTATTCATCGGTCAAAGGTTCAGATTGGGGGCTAACTGGTTTAGGTTTTGCTCCTTGGTATGAAGTTAAACACAGTGCGAATATGGATTTAGGCGTAGTGTCCGATTCGACTTCGACTGGTAGTTAGGATTTATTAGAAAAATATGGTATATTATTAATATAACAAAAACAATACAATGAATTATGGCACAAGTGTAAATTATCTGATTTCCTACTTGGCTGTCTCTCTCACAGAGGGAGGAGCTGAGGATGAAATCTTCTTATCAACAATCACCACTTTAACTGGTGAGGTTATTACGACAGCGGATTTTGCGACTTTAGGTTTAGGCGAAATAACTATTGACCCACTTTCAACAACTTCAATTGAAAGCTGTACTTTTACAGGTGTAGATGGAACGGATTTATCTTTAACAGGAGTAACTCGTGGTTTATCCGCTAAAGGAGACGATACTTCCGCCGTTAGAAAGAAATATCACCCAATCGGAACTACTGTTATTATTACTTTTGGCTCTCATAGCGTAAATGCCTTTAAGAATATGTCTACAATGGTTGGTCCCTCCTCCTCCACCGACAACGCCATCGCTCGCTTTGACGGCATAACAGGTAAGTTGTTGCAGAATAGTGCAGTAACCATAGATGATAACGGTAATATAAATGGCTCTGCCAATCTAACAGAAAACTATAATCTCTTCCGCCAAGCTATTATAAACGGTAACTTTGATATCTGGCAGAGGGGGACGAGTTTTACAAATCCTTCCGTCGGTGCATATCTAGCGGATAGATGGGCAAACGTACTTGGCGGAGGCACAACTACAGTCACAAGACAGACAACGGGAATACCAGTTGGTAGTACTTATTGTCTCAGAATAACACAAACAGATTTATCATTTTTAAATGTCGCACAAGTACTAGAATCTTCTACTGTTGATAAGATAAAAGGAAAGACTGTTACTTTTTCCGTAAAAGTTAGAAGAAATGACACTCTAACTACTGGTATAAGCTTAATAATAGAAAAAAACGCAACAGCTGACACATTAACTGGTGGTACTTGGTCTACAGTAGGGTACACGACTGTAACTAATGCAAACATACCAACAGGAACAACAAGTTCTGATTGGTATGATTTAACAATAACTGTCACAATACCAACAGACGGAACAGCTAACGGAATAAGAATACAATTAAACTACATGTCACTATCCCCTAATGGTGGTTATGTAGAATACGCCCAAGTCCAACTCTGTGCAGGTTCAGTCGCTCTCCCATTCCAACCTAAAAGCTATGCAGAAGAATTAAGAGATTGTCAGAGGTATTATCAAACAAGAGTAGTCAGAACGATAAATGGTATTATGAACTATGGGCTACCAGAAGATTTAAGAACTACACCAACAACGGCTACTGCTTCCGCTGGAACTATTGCAAATGCTACTGCAACTGGTTATCAGATAACACACAATGCAAACGCAAATTCAACAGTAGTGCTTTCAAGCGAACTCTAATCCCTCCCCCCAATATACATCAAAGTCCCTAGAAACCAACAGAATAAAAACGATACGATAAGATAAATAAATAAGTAAATCATAGATTAAGTATAACAATAATTTAATAATATGGCAAAGAAAAAAGTAAATCTATCAGTCGGAAGAGGAGAAAAGTTATCAGTTGCACAAGGCGGCGGGCTTTCTGCTAAGGGAAGGAAAAAATATAATTCCGCTACTGGCTCAAAACTCAAAGCTCCCACAAAAGACAAAACTAATCCTAGACATAAATCGTTCTGTGCTAGGTCAAAGAGTTGGAATGGTGAACGAGGTTTAGCAGCAAGAAGAAGGTGGGGGTGTTAATTTAATAAAAATATATGGCAAAAACATTACTAGGAACATTTGGCGGGGGAAATACTGGTTTAAAAAAAACCAATGTATATTCCGATGGCTCAACATCTTCTGCTGATAGTGGTAGTTCCTCTAGCAACTCTACTTCTTCAAATAATAAATCCAGCAACCGTTCATCTAATAAATCAGGAGGGGGTTCTTCAACCAAAGCCCTAAAAGATATGACGGTAGCCGAGGCGGCGGCGGCTGGCAAGACCGCTGAGTATAATGCTTTGGTGAATAATATTGTATCTTCTACTGGTGGTATAGTTCCAAAAGATTCCAGCGGAAATTATACAAGTTCAACCACACCGACAGTTAAGACTACTACTCCAGCCACTACCACCGTAGGTGCTCAAACTTCTATTAAAAGTTCTTACTCAGGCCCGTCTATTATTGATTACTTAGACTCAGCGGGGCAACCTTCTGATATAACTTCGCGTGCGAAACTCGCTAAATCTTTAGGTCTTGCTTATGATGAAAAAGCGACTGGTAATATCTCCGCCGCTCAAAATACCGCTCTTTTAAATGCTTTACGAAGCGGAAAAACTAGCACTGTAACTGATGCCTCCGCTCCTATCACCTCTCAAGATTATTTAACTCAACAACAAACAGAAGAAGCGATTGTACAAGGTATCTTACCTGAACAAGGTGAAGAGAAACCAGTTTTAACTAAAAACCAAAAGTATTATATGGAGAAAATGGGGCTGTCTGAAGAAGATGTCCTTACACTCTCATCTTCGCTGGAAGGACGTGAAAGAATCGCCAGTGCTGTAATGGCAATGCAAGATAAGGAAAGAGCTGATGAAGAATACAAAGATGCCGCTGAAGCTAGAAAAGCCTCCTTATTAAGTAAGACTCAAATGGAACAAGCTAGTGCCGATACTGAATATGGCATTATGATAGATAAAGTTAATAGAGAAGCTCAGGGGGCTTTAGAACAAGCTAAAGCCGTCCTTTACGCCTCAAATCCTTACGCCGCTACTGGTTTAGGTGCTGATAATGCTCAACAAGTGGTAAAAGACTGGTCAAAGCGTTCAATAGACCAATCTACTACCCTTTATAATCAAGCGAAAGCTTTAAGAAATGCTGGCTATGAAATGGAGGCTAATGATGTTGATGCTAGACTAAATGAGTTTATGGCGAATAGCCGTAATGAACTTTCCGCTACTTTAAATGATTTAGCTAAGACAAGTATGCAAGCTAAACAATTTGAAGTTAGCGCTAGAAATACAGCTCAAGATAACTTTAGGCAAAACATGACAGCTTTAAACTATACACCAGAAGCTATTGATTCTATGGTTGAAGATGGTTCAATCGTTAATGATATGACATTTAGGTCAGGAATTGAGGCTAATATTGATGCTTATAATAATGACCCAGTAGGGACAGCACGTTCTGTTATTAACACCATGAGGACTGGTTCAATCGCAAAACAAAAAGCAGACCAGGCCGCCGAGAATGCTTCTGATTTAAGCTCATACAGAGATGCTCAGTTAGCCCTTGCGATTGAAAGACTAAGAAACACAAAATCACCACAAGCTCCAACTATCGTAACAACTGACGGGAAAGCTAAAGGTTTTTATGAAATGGCTAAAACTTTAGCCACAAATATGTCTGATAGTGCAAGAACTGACTTTTTAACTGACTTTAGCGATTATATCCAAAATGGAGAATATAAATACGCAATTAATAGAATCAGAGGACAGATTTATGCTAAAATGCCAGCGGCGAAACAGACTTCTGTTGATTTAATCAAAAATGCTGACGGTGAGATAACAGGCGCTATTAATTATATCAAAGATAATAAATCATCTGGAACTGGTCCTTGGAAATCATTAGCTGAAAGTCTTAAACCTTGGGTTGAGCTTAGCCGAGATAAATCTTATGCTGATTTAAGGAATAAAATAGAACTTGCTCAAGCTCCAATAAGAAAGAATCTTTACGGTACGGCTGTTACTGGTACAGAGTTAAAAAATGCTGAAAGATTCTTAATCCAAAACTCAGATACACTTGATATTATTGAGATGAAATTAAAAAACCTTCAAGAGTTCAATGATTTTGCTCACATGAACGCTTATCTTGGTTATCTTGGTTTAGACAAAAAATCAGCTGAAGAGTACGGAATTAATTTTGATATAAAAGGGTCGACAAGTACTCCATCCACAAATTCAGGGACGACTTCAAGTGGAGTTAGTTACACTATAGAACAATAATATGGCAAAAATTAAATTTTCAAATGGTCAGACAGTAAACTTTGATGGAAATCCAACGCCTCAGGACATTGAGGAAGTGGCGTCTAAACTTGGCATTGGTAAAGATGCTTCGGTAAGTGATAATAAAATAAATTTTCCTAAGTTAGATATGAACACTTCTGGTACAACCACTATGATGGATACACCAGAAACACCCGTACCATCAATGCGAGAAATAGGTTTAGATACGTGGGATTCGGTTACTGGTTTCGCGGCAAAAGTCGGAACCGCTGTAGTTCCTATCAGCAAGGATATAGCCGATAAAGTTGGTTCTAATTTTGGTAAATTAGGTGCTAGCTGGAGAAATGCTTATATTACAGGTGATTTAAGAGAAAAACTTGATGACCCATCAGTTCCAGACTCTGATAAGGTTAAAATAACCCAACAGCTTGAAAATCAAGCAAAAGAATACGCTGATACTATGACCTATTTAGAGTCGCAAAATCCTTCATGGACAACAATGACGGCGGATACTGTCCAATCTTTTGCTAACGTTGGCTCAATGATGTTTGGTGGAGGTTGGTGGGCTTCTCTTGGCGGTGGGGCGACTATGGGTGTAGGTAAATTAGCTTCGGAAGAAATAAAAAAGGTTGGAGGAGAAAATGATAAAAGTCAGTCTAAAATAATTGGTGAAAGTATTTTTGATACAATAGCTGGTACCTTATTAAACAAATTATTTACTCCAGGTCCAAATAAGGGTGCTTTAGCGAGAGCTATAATTAAAAAACCAAAAGTAGTAGCTTATCTTGAAAATCAAGCAAAAATTAATAATATTGAAATGTCAGAAATGTTGCCAGCCTTTAAGAGTAAGATTGGAGATAAAACATCTGATTTAATTGCCTCTGGTATTACAAAAGAAACAGCTGAAAAGGAAGTATCTCAAGAATTTTTATCTGATACTTTTAAGCAAGGGAGAAAAGATTTATTCGAAACCGTACAACAAAAATTTACTAATTTTAAAGATAAAACAATCAATTATCTTCATAATACTTTTTATCGAAAAATAGACCCAAATACTTTACAGGCAAATATTGAAGCAAGAGTAGCCGAAGTAACTGATACTGCATGGAAAACTAAAGATTTAAAGTTCGGAAACGTTTACGGTGATACTCAGACTATGGTAGATACAACTCCTATTATTAACAAACTTGGGTCTATTATTGATGATTTAGGAAAATCTGGAGAGATTTCTGATGAATCGGCTAAACTTATTAAAAAATATTCTGAATTAAGAAATAGACTTTATCGACAAGGAAAAGGCGGCGAGGAGTTTTTTATGCTTGACGGTAAACAAATAAAAAATACAAAGTACACTGGCAGAGAAGCGAATCAATTCAGTATTAATGACATAGATAAAGCATTAGCAACTTTATGGAAAGATGGTACTGGGATTGCAAATAAATTTGATAAACAAATATTAAAAAGTTTCCAAGATACACTACAAGGAGTTGTTAAAAATGACCCACAAAAAGCTCTTGCTTTAAAAGAGGCTCAAGAATATTTCGAGACAGTTTTAGCAGAAAGGGGTAAGGGATATTTAACTATTTGGAAGGATGTTAATGGAATGAGTAAAGGAGCAGATGCTATAGATTATTTTGCTAAGAATAATGTTACACCAGAACAGGTTGGACGTTTTTATAATGAGATAGGAGAAGGTGCGACTCTTGAATTTCAACAATCTATGGTTAATAAAATTCTCGATATGTCAAAGGGTGTCTTAGGAAAAGATGGTAATATTACACTAGACCCAGAAAGAATGATGAAACTTATAACTGACTTTAGGGCTAATAATCTTATTACAGCTGAACAGGCCGCCTCGTTAAGGGGGTATTCTGAAATGGCTGGCTCAACATTTGAGGGATGGTTGAAAGCAAATGATAGGTCTGAGTGGGCTGATTTATTTGTTTCTACTTCTGACAAAAAACTTCAAGCACTAAAAGAAGTAGATTTATTAGAAAAACAAGCTAAAGACTTAACTAGATTAGGGAAACTAAATACTACTGAATCGTCTCTCTTTGCTAGAGACATTAGCAATATTGAATCAAAAGAACAACTAGATACTGTCCTTAAATTATTCTCTGATGATGAGAAAGATGCTCTTTCAAAGCTTGTTCTTGATGACTTTAAAACTCAATCAGAAGGTTTAATTAATGTTGACCCCGTTGAAGGAGTAAAAGGTATGGTCTCGAAATTAAATAATATGTCTTCTTTCTTTGGGGAAAAATTGTTTAATAAGAAGCAACTGAAAACGATTGAAGATTTCTCAAAACAAATATCAACAATTAAAGATATTAAAGACCTATCTCCAGATAGGGTTAAGGCTGTATTATCATTATTCCTTGGTGCTTTACAAGCTGGTAGGGCATACCCAGGTGCCGCTGTTTCATTTAATCGTGGTTTCAAGGGATTATTCTTAAACGACCCTCTATACAAAGAAACTTTAAATGAAATGATTGAAAAAGGCGTTGCTTTTAATAGTGTCTGGCAAAAGAGTTTAGTCGGTGCTA
>Ga0247841_10006079_pt1 | contig 18996 bp, 9 predicted proteins | sample LaCruzMarch2015__2_FD_192410 | JGI IMG/M metagenome (GOLD analysis project Ga0247841, IMG submission 192410) | Freshwater microbial communities from meromictic Lake La Cruz, Castile-La Mancha, Spain - LaCruzMarch2015_18m | ecosystem: Environmental > Aquatic > Freshwater > Lake | place: Spain... | reverse complement strand
CATGAGAATATAAGGGTCTTTTGCATAAACAGGCTGACTGTAAGAAGAGTAAACTGAATATGCCAGCGCTTTTGATTCTCTTAATTCCTGAAATATTATCGAACCAAAGTATTCATTATACAGACGTGTAACAGGCGATAAACTTTTCTCAAAGTTAACACCTTTGGAAAGCATAACAATTTCCGCCTGTTTCATATCTTTGTAATTTACGACATAAATAACATTTTCTTTGTTATCCTGTGCGGTGAAATCTATAGCTTTTGGCACAGGTGCTAATTCGTCCGGTATTTTATGCCCGTTTTTTAATATATCTTTTACTTCATCAATTTCTTTACTGCCGTAATAAATAACTTCGTGACTGTAGGAAGTTAATTTTTTTATGAAGGAAATTACATCTGACGGTTTTAAATTTTCAAGTTCTTTTGCGGAGTAAATATTTTTATAGGGAGATTTAACTCCGTAAGTGCCATAGTCAAACATTGCCGACCAAAGAATTACATTTTTATCAAGTTTATTATTTTCTCTGACTTTTAAGATATCAGAAATCATATTTTTCAAAGCTGTTTCATTTGCCTGAGCATCGTTTAGTAACTCTTCAAACAGTTTAATTCCATTAACGAAATTTTCGTCAAGTCCCGTAAGAGTAACGTACGTTTCATCTTCATTTGAAAATACAGAAAAACTACAGCCAAGTTTATAAAACTCCTGCTTTACTTCTGCGGGGGTGAGTTGAGATGTTCCAAGATATGGCAGATAATCAACTGCAATTTTTATTAATTTATCATTGTTTGTTCCGGCAGGAAATACGTAATACAGCTGAAACAATTTATTTGATTCATTCTTTTTGTAATAAAGCGGTATATTATTATCCAAAGATGAAGTCTGAAAATCATTTTTAAAATCAAGGAATACAGGTTTTATATCAGAAACAGGTATATTTGTTAAATTCCTGAAGAAATCAGACTGCTCGGTTCTGTTCAGCTGTGCGGGCGTGATTTGTGGTTTAGTTATTTTAGTTGCATTTTTATCGTCACCGGTTTTTTTATAAACTATAACGTAATTGTCGTTGAAAATTTTGTTTGCATAATCAATTATTTCCTGTTTCGTAATTTTTGATATTCTGTAAATTCTTTCATTGTATTTGTCCCATGATGTGCCGAGTGTGAACGCATTTACGAATTCACCAGCCCTTCCATAGTTTTCCTCATAAGCTTTAATTGTCTGTAGTTTCATATCATTGATTATTGCATTAATCAGCCAATCAGGAAAATCACCTTTTTTAATAATTTCTATCTGAGATAAAATTAAATTTTTAACTTCTTCAAGGGACTGTCCTTCCCTCGGCTGAGCATTGAAAATTAACATACTATAATCTTTTAACGGGAGTTCGAATGCACTGCAATTTAAAACTTTCTGGCTTTGATTCAAATTGATATCAATTAATCCTGCATTACCATTATAAAGGATGTTTGATATCATAGTCATAACTTCTGCTTCGTAAGTTTCTGAACCCGGATATCTGTATCCGAGATATAAACTTTCAGATTCCTGACTGAAAACTTCTTTAACCGTGACTGATTTAATTTCATTTTCGGGTACAGACAGGTAATCGTTTTTAGCTCCGGATGAAATGCCGCCCCAGTATTTATCTATCATAGCAACCGTTTCATCTGGATTCAAATCTCCCGATAAACATACAGCCATATTGCCGGGAACATAATATTTTTTGTAATACTCAATAACTTTTTTCAGCGATGGATTTTTTAAATGCTCGACCCTACCGATAGTTGTTTGAGTTCCGTATTGATGCTTGGGAAATAAGCCAAGCAAAAGAGCATCCCATGCTTTTGAATCGCCGTTATCGAGATCAATGTTCTTTTCTTCATATACCACTTCAAGTTCTGTATGAAAAAGTCTGAACACTGCATTTGAAAATCTTTCAGATTCGATGTACAGCCATCTTTCGAGCTGATTTGAAGGAATATCATTCGTGTAAACTGTTTGTTCAAAAGACGTCCATGCATTAGTGCCTTTTGCGCCTATAAGACTGAGCATTTTATCATATTCGTTTGCAATTGCTAATGTGGAGGCGATTTGCGAAATGCTGTCAATCTGATGATAAATATTTATTCTTTCAGCAGCAGAGGGGGTTTCTCTATAGATCTCAAATAAATCTACAATTTTATTGAGATATAATTTTTCTTTTTCGTAATTATACGTTCCGTAATTTGCAGTGCCTTTGAACATCAGGTGCTCAAGGTAATGAGCAAGTCCTGTAGCATCTGCCGGGTCGTATTTACTGCCTGCGCGAACGGCAATATAAGTCTGAATTCTGGGGACGTTTTTGTTAACGGATAAATAAATTATCAATCCGTTATTAAGTGTGTAAATTCTCGTTTGAATAGGATCGGACTCCAGAGTCTGGTATTGATATCCGCCGCTTTCTTTTGTTACAAGCTGTGCATTAAGCAGGCAGGTAAATGAAAACACAAAAACGAAAATAAGAGCTAATAATTTTTTCATAACATTAAAGTTTTATTTAAGAGTATTTATGTCAAGAGTGTCAATCAATGTTTGCCATTCTGCTTAGAATTCAATCCGTTATTTGTTTGTACGGACCCGAGTTTAAGCTTTGCTTGGCACTCATTTCAGCAGCGGAATTCGTTTCATTCTCCACAATTTAAGCTGTCCTTCCCAGAAAAACATTCCTTCGTAAACAAATTCGTTTTCGTTCAATCGCACTATATCGCAGTCTGAAACCACAAGATACCCATGCTCAAATTCTTCTATATCAATTTTTGTCTCGTACTGCGCAAATCCCCAGCGGAATAGGTCGTTTGTTGTCGTATCATTCGGATATTGCTGGAGTATGCCTGACGTGAATAAACCTGTGCCGTCTGAGTTATACAGAAAATAATCATCTTTTCTCCATTCAGGTATATTTTGAACCACTCCATCCGCCCATACGCTGTCTATTTTCCATATTTTCGAATACCCGTGTGTCAGCATCGTGTTCTTCTGCGAAGGGTTTGGGTTCGGATAGCTGAACGGCTGATACCATGTCTCAATTGTCTGGTTCAGATGATCCGTGTATTTATACCTATTGACGCTTTGGGATAAGTCAATTAAAGTGCCTATCCTGATTCCGTCGCCGTCAGGGTCGTGTATTATGTGTAAACCTTCCATCCTGAGAGTGCTGCCGTTAAGCGTCCATGTTATATCGTCAACCTTTATACTGTCTGAAGCGTCTTTTCTTATCTCCCCAAACCATAAAGAGCCAGTGCCGTCCTTATTGAGTATAAGGACATTGTCCTGCGCCCATATAGGAATTTCAATCCTGATTCCGTTGACAAAATACGATGACATCTTCCAGACTTTCGTGTATCCGCTGGTGAGGTCAGTTGTGTTGAATCCCCCTGAAACGGGATTAGAATCGTTTGAGCAGGAATACAACAAGGCAAAAACAAACAGAAATAAAACCACAATAATTTTTCTCATTTTCTTATTTATTTTAAGGTTTTTATGTTTATTGAAACTTAAGTTGAGCGATTTAATTATTAAAATCAATTCATATTAAACATAGTCCTTTATACAAGCAAAAGCGAAGACTCAAACTCTGTACCGCGAAAAGTACCCAGCAAGGATATCGTCAAATGTTGTCTTAAATCGTAGCCAAACTGTAGCCAGAACATTTAAAAGGCAGTTACAAATTCATGTAACTGCCTTGTTTTATTAGCGGAACTGACCGGATTATTTATTAAAACCTTATCGAATAATACAATGTTATTTCACAATTTTCGTGACATTATTGAATAAGTCTTTATTCTCGTTGACTGTATTTTCATTTCCATAAACACAATAATTATTTTGTTTCAGAATTGCATCAATCATAGATATATACCCGACAATATCCTGCTGCGATACTGATAATACATCATCTCTTTCTTTCTGGACTTCATCAGGCTTTGTTTTTGAATAATAATACCTCAACGCCGTATTGCCTTCCTGAAACGGGCTCATCGGCATATCCAGTCTTGCAATAGAACCTATAACATAACGTTTCATTTCTGTTTCGCTTGGGTTGAAATTTTTCAGGTACTCGACTGTGCCCGAATAATTTTCAAATGTCTTTTTGAGATTTGGATCACGGTATGAGCCGAAAATCACATCACCGTTCGCATTTATAGATAACCTGCCACCGTATGCACCGCCGATTATTCTTATTGTATTATACAGATAATCTCTCATCAAAATCTGATTTAATACACGCATTTTTCCGTTCCACTCAAATCCAAGTTTTTTAAAATTGAAACCCTGCAATACATACTGTACTTTTGAAGCAGTCAGGAAACCTTCATTTTTCTTTTCCAGTTTGAAATTCCATTTTTGATATTCATTCTTCTGCTCACCCGCAATATTAAGGTTGTTCAGTTTTCCGTAGAAATTCTTGTAATCGGTATCAGAGCACAAAACGAATAATTCGAGATTGCCTTTATTGAATAGTAACGACTTTGTTTTCTTAAGATTCGCGATTATATTATCGGCATTCGTGTCAAAATTCTTTACAAGATCTGTTACGAACCAATAATATTCTATTCCTGCCATTAATTCGGTAAACATACCTTCATTGCTGAAATATGATTTCATTCGTGTGTTTGCAAAATCATAACCTTCGCTTTTTATTCTGGCTTCAAGGTTGGACTGATATCTTACGAACAAAGACTTAATTCTGTCTTTGTCGTCTAACTTTGTATTGTTGACAATTTCACCTGCAAGTTCAATCATCTTATCCGATTTAGTATTCATCGATTTCGAATTGATGACAAACTTTGGTATCATTCTGGAATCGTCATTATTTTCGAAGAAAGTGTACATGTTCATACTGAATCCGCCAGTATGTAAATTAAGATTTTTCTCCAGTTCTCCGTAATTGTATTTCCCGGTGCTCATATTACCTAGCAATTCCGCAAGCAGAGCTGTATACGGAATCAGTTCCTGCGGAAGAACTCTCATATCGTATATCTGTCTTAAATAGATGACATTGTTCGTGAAAATATTATATTTTAATACAGGTACATCAATCGGTTTATCCTTCTTTATTTCATAGAATTTTGCTTTTGAATCTATGTCTTTTAAATCAAGAAGAGGAATTGAAGCAAGCGCTTCGGGAGAATTTTCCTGCTTCTGATATTTAATAAGTTCATCCGTCTCTTTTACAAGAGCATCAATATCAGTTCCTGAAAGTTTGTCTTTATATTCTTTAAGTTTCTTTTCCATCTCCGCAGTCTTCTGTTTCTCAAGACCGGGTTCAGGGTTCAGAATAAGGAACAGGCAGTGATTGTTATTCAGGAAATATTCTTTAATTACTTTTTCGAGATAGCCATTGGCGATGTCGCTCCGCAGTTCCTTAAATACGTTTTCATATTCGAGCGCGAGGAAAGGATTATTTCCGTAGTTCCATCCGGCAATCGCTCTGTATCCGTATGCTAAACCTAATTGGGCAGTGTTTAATTCTTTTGTACGAAATTCAATTCTGTTAAATGCACCGTCAACGGCTTCTTTATCAAGTCCTTTTTCGGAAACTTCTTTCAACTTGGTGAAAATAATTTTCTTGAAATTATCTTTGTCAGAAGAATTCGCATTCTGCGCAACAAATGAAAATACATTCTGATTCATGTTTGAAAAATCCGCTGATATGTCTTTGCCAATACCGGCTGACTCTATTGCTTTCCTTATCGGGGCTGTTTCCTGATTTACCAGAACCTCGGAAAGTATATTCAGCGCATACACAAGTTTCTGGTCTTTTCCTAGTCCTGTGACAAAATTCAAAGAGAGGTATGTCTGGTTATCCGTATTGCTGCCTTCTGTAACGGAATACGAACTTGTTACTTCCCTCATGGCGTCAAATGATGGCTGAATCGGATAAGATATTTCTTCTCCCCGCGTAGTATAATTTTTTAAATAATTTTCATTTATGAATCTGAGTTCTTCGTTTAAATCCGCGTTACCGTATATAACTATCATGCTGTTTGAAGGATGATAATATTTTTTATGAAAAGCAACAAACTTCTCATGCGTGAGTTCCGGAATTGCCGACGGATATCCTCCCGAAGAATATCTGTAAAATGTTTCAGGAAAAAGATACTTCATTGTCTGATAATCGAGTTCTCTTGTAGGGCTTGAATAAGCACCCTTCATTTCATTATATACAATTCCCCTGTAAACCAAAGGCGATTCTTTATCTTTTAATTCATAATGCCATCCTTCCTGTGCAAGGATTTTCTTATCATCGTACAATAACGGATTAAATACCGCGTCAAGATAAATATTCATCAGATTGAAATAGTCCTTATTGTTCATGCTTGCAACAGGATACATCGTCCTGTCGTTGCCCGTCATTGCATTAATAAACGTATTCAGTGAACCTTTCATCAGAACGTCAAATGGGCTTTTTACCGGAAAACTCTTTGAGCCGTTTAACACACTGTGTTCCATAATATGCGGCGAACCGTCATCCGACTCAGGAGTGGTCTTAAATACAATATTAAATGTTTTGTTCGCGTCGGAATTGGCGATTTTAATCAGTTTGGCTCCGCTTGAAACATGTTCAAACACATAGCATTCACTGTTAACCTCTTTGACGAACTTTTTTTCAGTGAGTTTGAATCCGTGATAGGTTTTACCGACCTCAAATGTCTGTGTAAAACCATGTGAAACACTATATGCTAATATCATTATGACAGTAAAAAATTGGAATAAAGTTTTCATAATATTATATATTTAATTTGATGAATTGGCTCATATTACGGAATACAGGAAAATATATATTTTTAAGTTTAGTGTTTATGCAAATCCTCATCTCAGATATAACCAAATAATGTTTATGCAAACATAATAATTATATGTAATTAATACGTTAGAATGATATATATGTTACGGTTTTTTCATTTTTGATCACGAATAAAAAACCGTGTAGGTTTAACCTCTTTGGAAATGGAACACAAAAATACTATAAACACAATTATTATCGACAGTCCCATCTTTAAGTAATGGAATTTATCCATAAATCCTTAAAAGGGAAAGTGTATAAGATTACCGCATAGCCCCCAGTACTAAAATCTGTCTCAAAATGAGAAAATTTGTCTCAAAATGAGAAAATATTTAGAGATACATTTCTAATAGAGGCTATAAATGAACTTTATATTTGGCACGGAAATTGCGTGAATAAGTTAAAATTATGATTAAAATATATCAGAATAAATTTTCAGTCCTATAAACGAGTTATCCATCATAATAAAAAGATAAGACTGAAAATATGTCTGACCACTTAAAGTAATAATTATAATATTAAAAAATGGAATCCAGAAACCATTTCAAAAACGGGGCGAATCCGAAAAGCCTTATGAGTAGGAAATAAATGAAAGATTAAAATGAAAGCATTATTTAGAATTAGTGAAGTAATTTTTGTTCTGTTTTTCTTATTTACACTTACCGCTTGCAATAATTCTGATCCAACAGGTCCGTCAAACCCCGGAATAAACCCGTTCAGCAACGGAGGGACTGAAAGGAATATGATTGTTGTTTTAAGCGATATGCATCTTGGTGCAGATCTTACTTATTCTCAATGTGTAAATAACAGGGGATCTCTTGCAAAGTTGCTTCAACAGATTAAAGCGGCTCCGAATGTTAAAGAGCTTGTTTTTGCAGGTGACCTGATTGATGAATGGTGGGTTCCGTGTGATGTAAACACTTATCAGGGAAGCAATCAGAGTAATCTTGTACAGCGGATCGCAGCTGCCAATTCAGAAGTATTTACTGTCATTAACCAAATAATTCAGGAAAATAAAATTATTGTAACTTTTTTACCGGGGAATCATGATATGGGAATAACTGCCGCTAATGTTAACCTTATTCTCCCGGGGATAAATCAGGTACATGATGCACAAGGTGTAGGTACTTACAATCCGGCAAGTATGCCCGTATTGGCAATTGAGCATGGCAATCGTTATAATTTTATCACTGCACCTGACCCGATTTCCAATATTGATAGTGTGCCGGGCTCCTTTTATCCTACGGCATATTTTTCAACAAGAATAGCAACGACACATGCGATACAAAATTGTACAATACCCGGCGACACATTACCCGTTATAACACCGAATACCGGGGGCAATCAAAGCCAGACTTTAGCGTATTATTATTGGCAAACCTGGGTAGAAACAATTGAAGTTATTCCTATTACAAATAGATTTTCTGAAAAGATCATTGTGACCAATATTAATGGATTTACAAAAACATATTCAGTCAACGATCTGGTACCTTTTCAATTAATTCCCGGAGGATTTATTGATATGAATCTTTTCAGAGGGGTACAGGACAACTGGGAAGCAAGACAAACCATGAACCTTGTTGCAGTCCATACCCCGATTGCACAGGCACTTGCTAATCAATTTAATTTTAATTGTATAGATAGTCAGGCACATACGCAATACTTTAGTAATCCAAGCTCCACTAAAAGAATCGTAGTTTTTGGACACACACACATAGCTAAAATCATTCCGTTCACATATAACGGGGTAAAATCAATCTATGCGAACTCGGGAACATGGCTTGATAATAATCCCGGATCAACGATGAATTTTGTTGTAATAACACCACAGAGTGCTGAGGCTTCTTCCCAAACCTTAGTAAAACTGTACAACTTTATGAATGAAGTTGTAACTAAAATGGATGAAAACTCATTGCGTTATTAGCAATAAGCAGATGAGGTTGATTTAATTTCGTTGAGTAACAAAGTGTAGCAGTAACAAGGATTTCAGTGGAAAATGTGGCATTGTCTCACGCTCAAACATTCAAGTTTTGCCTTTTTTTCAGCCATTTGAAATTATTTTGTCTTTATATAATAAGGTCCAGCTAGGGTGATAACGGCAAAAAATGGTGCCTCCGCCTTCTGTTTAATAGTGGACTCAATCGTGTTTCTGAAAGGTAAAGCCATAAGCGGCAGATCGCCTTTTATCAGCACAAAAGATTCGCATACGTCCAGGGTGCCGGTGATTAGAAAACCTGACGCATTAAATCGAAAAGTCCCGGTATTGCCAGACCAGGTTTCGACTACTTGGCTTCGGCGATCGGTGTTCTGAGCTGTCAGTTCCGGCAGGTATTGCTGGATCCGGGTTAGAGCCTCGTACAGTTTATAGGTATTCGTTTTGGTTTGCTTTCAAAAGTGTATTTGACGATTTTTGTGTAGAATAAAATAATAACTTAAGCCTATTATATAGCCCTGAACAAATCAATGATAAGCTTTTTGGGAAGCGTTAAAATTTTATAAAGAAAAAAGGAGGCGGATATGCAGAGTATACAGATTTTAATTGAGAAAGCGATTGGTTATTTTATGCAATATGGACTTAGTTTGGTCTATGCCATACTTATATTTATTATTGGAAAATGGCTTGCTCGTCTTGTAGCTAAAATGTCAAGCGCTGCCATGCAGAAGACGAAGATAAATGAAACCCTTGCCCCTTTCTTAAAGAATATTATTTATTATGTAATTTTAAGTTTAGTCGTTTTAGCTGCCCTAAATGAGATTGGTATTGAAACTACTTCTTTTATAGCGATAATGGGCGCAGCTGGTTTAGCGGTAGGGTTAGCTTTGCAGGGTTCCCTGGCTAATTTTTCAGCTGGGGTGATGTTGATTCTTTTTCATCCGTTTAAAGTAGGAGATGAAGTTGAGGCGGGCGGAGCAAGCGGCATTGTGAAAGAAATCCAAATTTTCAGCACTATCATGGAATCCAGTGACAATAAAACCATAATTGTCCCCAATGCAAAGATTACCACGGATAAAATAGTTATTCATCGGAAATAGATTAATTAAAAGCCGATTACAAAAGACCAAATTAGTGAATACTCAGTTACAGCTGTTTTGATACTCCATTATTTTAAAGCTACTCCCATACCTTATTCCGATGAGTCCCTGCTTTTCAGAAATATTTTCATGTGACTCCCATAGTGTTTTCAAGTAGATCCCTACATACCCCCAAATAATTTCGTGTTACTCCCACTATGATTAATCTTTGTGAGACAGCCTCGACAGGTTTCGAAGTGCATAGAAATTCTTATTCCGTGCGTATTTTTTACAAGGAATAAGAAATACGGCTTTATACTTCTGATTTTAATCAATTAATCCCTGACGCAACGGACGGAGTACCCATCCTCCTTATAATCGTAGTAGCGGTTCACATCCGAATAGTCGTAACTCAGATTGCGGCTCCATGCTTTGCTGCTATTGAGCTCCGACGCAGACCAGAAGTTACCGTATTTATAAAAGGTGAAGTAATTTCCATAGAAGTTGCGGCAGCCGCCGGGCAATCCAGTAAAACCGCTACTGTTTTTTCCGTTGGCACCTGTATTCCAGCCGCTTGTACTCTTCATATTTTTACCCGCTGTTTCTTTACCGCCCAAATTATTTGTAAGTTTTGACCATTCTGCATCGCTTGGTATGTGCCATCCTTCCTGTGCTAATCCGCGTGAATCTTGTACTGAAATTGAGTCTCCGGCAAATGCCGGAGACTCAAAAATTACATTTAACTACGGAATTCTTGTCCATGAGTCAGTAGCAAAATACTCTCCTGTCTGCTCAAGTAAAACCATAGCGTTGTTTGAATCTATTCTAATGACAAGGCTCCCGCTTTGCATAATAGAACCTTTCGGAACATCAGCCCATTTTACGGTGATAATATTTCCGTTTATAACGCCATGGGCAACATTGGACCATGAAGGTGAAACGGCATCCTCTTCGCCATACCATAACACCTCATTCCCTAACTGCCTTAAGTAATATTTTCCTCCGGCTCCGCTGAAAACTCCATCCATATTATATGGATTCGAGGTTTTCTTATTTCCGTCGTCCTGAGCAAACAACATCACAGGCAGTAAAACAAATACTAAAGCAAAAAGTTTTAATAAATTTTTGGATCTCATTTTCTCTCCTATTTTAAGTTTAAAAAAGCGACGCATTGCGTCATAAATAATGTAACCATGGTTAGTCAAAAACAGGTCGTTGACTCATAAATAAAGTAACCGTATTTAGAATCCAATCCGTTATTTGTTTGTACAGACCCGAGTTTAAGCTTTGCTTGGCACTTATTTCACTAAGAGCATTCGCTTAGTATCACTGTAGCCAACAGTTGTTAATCTATAGAAATAAACCCCGCTTGAAAGTTGTGATGCATCAAAATTCACTTCATAAGTACCAACTTTTAAATATTTATTAACGAGAACTGCGACCTCCTTACTCATTATATCATATACTCTAATACTCGTCTCACCAGGCATTGAGCATTGAAACTTGATAATCGAAGATTGATTAAAAGGATTCGGGTAATTAGGAAAGAGCATAAATTTGTCGGGAGTATCGGAAGAAATATTTTTAATTCCTACTACATTTCTTATTAAAACGAAAAACAATTCATTCTGAGATTTCAAAGAATCAGAACCGTTAAAAGAAGTTGCGCTCCATATACAAAACACCGAATCAATATTTGGTTCGACCTTTAAAGCAAGTGAATCGAGAAAACTTTTCCTCACGGTTAACAAAGTGTCAAATCCATTATTATCGCTGTAATATGAAAACTCATTAGGTGTTCCGCCTTTTCGTACTTTCCATTTGTATTTTACCGATAAATGTACACCTGATTTGTTCCAGTTGAAAATAAATTTCGAAGTGTCAGATGAATTTGTATGAATAGCAGTAATTGATGGAGGATAAACGATTGAAAATACAGACAAATTTGCACCGATAATTTTAACATAATTTGTATAGATGGCAGAATCAGTTCCATAAGAATTTGAAACCTTTAACTTTACTGAATATATGCCTGCATTTGGATAAGCAATCGTAGGATTTTTCTGATTTGATAAAGCAGGTATTCCTGCTTCAAAAGTCCATTGCCAGTTTGTTGGTATTCCTCCTGATTCATCAAAGAAATTTATACTATTTCCGAAATTTGTTGACATTTTATCTGACCTGAAATGAGTAGTTGGAATACCGATTACTGGAATTTTACCGTCTGAATTAATAAGCTCTGACCTCATCGTAAATAAAGCAGCATTCATTCTGTTTTTTTGACCTATTGTAAACATATTCCTGCAATCATCACTTGTTCCGTCCATATAATTCATAAACATATCACCATAAGGCCCGTTGTTGCAAGTTATAATTGGAAAAGCAGGACAGTGAAAATTTGGACCGAATTGTGTTGGTGTATCATCAACATAATCGTTTCCACAATTTGATATTCCCCAAAGGTGTTGAAGATTAAACCAATGACCAATTTCATGAGTAGCAACTCTTCCTTTAGCATATTCTGAAAGTGTATTGCCAATTGTACCAAAAAGTATGTAATGCATGACCGCTCCGTCAGTTTCCGGAGAATAGCCCGGAAGCTGAGTGTATGCTCCGCAATATTGAATATTGCCAAGCCATATATTCAGGTACTTATCTCTATTCCAGATGTCGTGTCCTCCCTGCCCGGTGAATTTAATGGATTCATCGGTAAACATTGTAACAGATGTTTGAGTCCTGGTAATGCCAATCGTAGGGTTCCCCCACGGATCTCTTTTTGCGAGCACAAATTCAATACGTGTATCCGCACCTAGATATTTATAAGGTACCGGTGCGTTTAATGTATCCGAATTTAATCTTCGGAAATCTGTATTTAGAATATCAATCTGTGACTGAACTCTTGCATTTGAAATATTCTGGTATGGAGTATTATAAACAATATGAACAACTACAGGCACTTTAACTATTGCTGTATCAAACGGTTTGAGGTTATTAATATATTTTTTAGTAAGGCGTTCTAACTCCCGCAATCTGCTTTCATATCCGGAATCATCTTTTAAATGTTTTATGTGAAGTTCCATTGTTTTGCATTTAAAAGAATCCTGATAAAAATTCTGTGTGTTAAGACTTTCTTCGGTTTTTTGTTCTGAGAGAATTATAAAATTTGAAACAGCACTTTTGTTGACAAAAATAAAAAACAATACACCTAATAAGAAAATGATCGTCAGGTAAAAAAACGACTTTCTTGATTTCATAGCATAAGATGTAATTAAGGGCACCTCTAATAACTACTTTTTGATGCCGTTGTTAAAAAGTAAAGCTACAACAAATTTGGGAAACATAAAATACATTGATTTATAGACCAAATTCAGCCAATTTTTATAATGTTTAATGGAGATCAACTCCCTTGTCGTTATTTTACGAGTAGCATGCGCTTTGTATCGGTGAAGTTATCCGAAGTTAATCTATAGAAATAAACCCCGCTTGTTAATTTCGAAGCATCGAATGTTGCTTGATACGTTCCGGGTTGTAGTGATTCGTTTACGAGGGTTTGTATTTCGCGTCCCATAATGTCGAAGACTTTTAATTGAACGAGATCCCCGCCAACCCCATTCGGGGATAACACTGATTGAGAAATAGTGAATCGTATTTTTGTTGTTGGGTTGAACGGGTTGGGATAGTTTTGCTTCAATGAATATCCAGACGGAACTTCACTTGATATTTGCTTAATACCTACGCTTTTATGCAAACGTACAGAATCGAACAATACATTCAAATTATTATACGCATTGCGTCATAAATAATGTAACCAAGGGGAGGTTTGGCACGATATTTGTCTGGATTCAGAGTGTAAAAGTATATAACTGAAAACAGTTCGGTTGGGGGAATCTTATTCCGTGCGTCTTTTTTACTCCGAATAAGAATTTTGGTTAAATCGGCTTGTTTTAGCAATTCAGCGGCGTGTGTCCGAATAGTGGACGTGCCGCACCAGACTGCTGCAACCACGGCGGCATGGGTGAACGGGAGTCTTTTACAAATTAAAAAAGACTAAGATGTCCATTTGAACCCATACTATTCCTATTCTCATGATAAAAACGGCAACCTCCTCGATGACCCGGTAAAATTTAACGACCATTGCCTCGACGCCATCCGTTTCGCCCGGAAAACTGAACTTAAATAAATTTTCAATAAATATGACCTGATAAAGTAAAAAGAAATTATTACTTTAACGTTTATAATATAACTTATGATAAAATATTTTTTCTGTCTGTTACTTTTTATTTTTCTGATTCCCTTAAAAATTATTCCCTGCACTACGGCAATTATATCGGGAAAAATCACACCTGACGGAAGACCATTACTTTGGAAAAACCGTGATACGGATGATCTTTATAATAACCTCATTTACATCAACGGCTCGAAATATTCTTATATCGCAATTGTAAACTCTAACGATAAAAATCCGGGACAGGTATGGATAGGTATGAACAATGCGGGTTTTTCAATAATGAATTCGGTTTCCTATAATCTTGAACCCGGCGACACTACCAAACTTAAAGATATGGAAGGTGTGATTATGCGCCTGGCGCTTGAAACCTGTGAAAACGTAGATGATTTTGAAAAGTTGTTAAAGACTTATAAAAAACCCCTCGGTGTTCAAACAAATTTCGGAGTTATTGACGCTTTTGGAAACGGTGCATATTTTGAAACTTCAAATTATTTTTACAAGAAATATGACTTAAATGACGGAACTGTTGCTCCTGACGGTTATCTTTTACGCACTAATTTCTCGGTTTGCGGAATTCCCGATGAAGGTTCCGGATACGAAAGATTTGATATTGAATCTGAATTGTTCAAATCTGCCTATAAGAATAAAAATCTCACTCCAAAATTTATCGTACAGGATGCCGCAAGATGTCTTAAGCATTCAATCACAAAAGTGGATTTAAAAAATGAATATTCCGATAATCCATCCGAAAAAAAATACGTTGATTTTAATGATTTTATTCCCCGTTATAGTACATCTGCATCAGTGGTTATACAGGGTGTCAAGAAAGGTGAATCTCCTGAACTTTCTACAATGTGGAACGTGCTTGGTTTTCCTCTTTGCTCAGTTGTTTATCCTGTTTGGTTTAACAGTGAAAATAACCTGCCCGATATTTTAAAAGCAGGGACCGATGGAAATTCAGAGTTATGCAAACTTTCACTAAAATTGAAAAATAAATGTTTTTCTCTTAAAAAAGGTAAAAAACAGAATTACTTAAACATTAACGCTCTTTATAACGGCGAGGGAACCGGAATAATGCAAAAACTTCGTCCCATCGAAGATTATGTTTTTTTATCTACTGAAGATATACTAATTAAATTCAGAGAAGGAAGTTTTACTGCCAATGATATTAAACTATATTACAATCATATCGATAGTATCATTATTTCAAAATTAAAAAGTATAATAGATTAAAACACCTGTAATGCTTCAATGTAATGCTTCAAGGCACATCGGACAAAGCGACTTTTTAAATTTCAGAAGGGTTCAGATGTGCGCGTTGAGTTTGTCAGCTATACTTCCTTTCGGTACAACGCCTACAATCTGGTCAACAACCTTTCCGCCTTTGAAAATCAGAAGTGTAGGGATGCTTCTGATTCCAAACTTTCCGGCGATACCGGGATTATTATCAACGTCAACCTTTCCTATCTTTGCCTTTCCTTCGTACTCTGAGGCCAGTTCTTCTACTATCTGAGCAATCATTCTGCATGGTCCGCACCAGACAGCCCAGAAATCAATCAGTACCGGAATATCGGATTTTTCAACCTCATCGGTAAAATTCGAATCGGTAAATTCAAGTGGATGCATTTTAATTTAGCCTTTTTTTATTTGTTTTTTTCATTCTGAACTTGTCCCGAACTTGTCCCGAACTTGTTTCAGGATCTCACTTAACACTTAATCACTTAATACACTTTTTTATCATCGTAATTATTTCACCTTTCATGATGGGTTTTAATATATAATCATTGCACCCTGCCTCAATTGCATCTTCTCTGTCACCTGATAATCCATGCGCTGTTTGCATTATTATAACCACGTCCTTATTAAATTTTCTGATTTGTCGCGTGGCTTCATATCCGTCCATTTCCGGCATTTTAATATCCATAAGAACCACATCTATGTCTGGATTATTACGGCAAACCTCAACGGCTTCAATTCCTGTCTTTGCATGTAAAACTTCTTTGGTGATGGTTTTTAATAGTAGTTTAAGTAATCTATCAGATTTTTCATCGTCTTCGGCAATTAATATTTTCAGGTCCTTAATTTCACCGGAATGTTCTGCTCCTGTAACAACTTCGAAATGTTCCCCGGCATTGCTCTGAACATTTTTCGGAATCGTCAAAGTAAACGTGCTCCCTTTCCCTTCTTCGCTGTCAACACGCAATTCCCCTCCGTGCTTTTCTATGAAGTCCTTGCAGATAAACAATCCCAGCCCTGTACTCGATTCATCTTCCGTGCCTTTACGGCTCGTGTCTATATCAATGCGGAAAAGATTATCTGTCATTTCTTTATTCATCCCAATGCCCGTGTCCTTAAACGATATTTCAACCGAATTGTCCGGCATTGTTTTTGCCGAAACATTTACAACCCCTCCTTTGTTTGTGAACTTCACAGCGTTGGATGATAAGTTACGTATGACGCCTTCAAACATATTTCTATCCACAAAGACTGTCAAGTCTTCAGGAATATCATAGCTAATAGCAATCTCTTTTTTATCAGCCGCCTCCGTTACCAGCGCCATACTCTCTGTTATTTTCCGTGACAGTAAAAACAACTGAGGCTCAAATGCAGTTAAACCCCTTTGCATAAGCGACCACTCTAAAAGATTTCCGAGTAAACTGTAAAGATTTGCGGCTGAGTATTTCAAGCTCACCGCAATCCTCTGAATCTCCTCCAGCGTCAGGTTCTGCATCCCTTCTGCCATTATTTCTGTCAGCCCAAGAAATCCATTGAACGGACTTCGCAGGTCGTGCGCAATAATTGAAAAGAATTTATCCTTCTCGGCATTTATCTTTCGTAAATTCTCCTCGCTCTCCCGCAATTCCTCCTCAGCCTTCTTCCGCTCCGTGATGTCAATAAATGATGCTATGATTTTTCGATTGCTTAACATACTGACTGACATAAGTGCATGTTTTATCTCACCATTTTTTTGACGAAACTTAAATTCATATTTATCAGGGGCATCCGTTGGGTTTAAAAGTCTTCTGCGGTTAAATTCTTTTAATCGTTCAAGGTCTTCGGGTGGTATTTGTTGTGTCCAGCTCATTCCAATGACTTCTTGCTTCTTGTAACCACTCACTTTGCAATATTCTTTATTTACCATTGATATGGTTGTATCCGGTTCAATTATGGCGATTGCTGACGAGTTATTTTCAAATATTAAACGGAACTTCTCTTCGCTCTCACGCAGTGCCTCCTCAGCCTTCTTCCGCGCTGTAATGTCGCGGTGAAAACATTGAATGAAAGACTCTCCGCCGTGAGAAATTAAATTTGCCGACACCTCAAGCTGGAAAATATGACCGTCCTTATGATAGTGTTCCACCTCAAAGGTAAGATTGTTGCCTTCAAGGATGTGTCTGAGTCTTTCGGGATTCATTTTTTCGGTTTCAGGTGTAACCAAATCCTTCAATTTCATCTTCATCATTTCATCAACGGTGTATCCATGCATCCTGGCAAATGACCCGTTGATCTCAACAAATTTTCCATCGGTAGTCATAATGAATATACCTTCCTCAGCCATAAAAAACAGAGACCCGTACTGTTCTTCGCTTTCCTTAAGAGCCTCTTCTGTCAGCTTGTGCTTGGAGATATCTTTTTCGTATGAAGCCTTTAAAGAATTATTTTCTTCATGCAATAAAAAGTTTTGCTCCAGCAATTCTTTTATAAGTTCTTCTTTCGATTTATTCTGAGTATTCATATCACAGAAGTATTAATTTTCAAATTGCCTACCACTTACCACTTAATTACCTAACATTTTACAATGCCTATTTTCTGAATTGAGAGATTCAATTACCTGACTTTCTTTTCTTAACGGTTTAAAAATTACCAGTTTTCAATTCAGAACATAGCAAAAAGCTACGTGCTAAAATCTTATTTGAAGAACGGAATCACCCTTTGTTTAGAAATTGGGATTACCCATTTAACGGTAACTTACTTATTTGCGAGTACTAAACAAATGGTTAAATATTTCACTGGCAGGCTTTCGGTTCTCGTGAGGAGGCGTTTGAAGCATGTGGACTATTAAGTACAACCCCTGCTACAATTGCCATGTAGTCGCTTTACAAGCCCGTGACGGTACTTTTACTATGACTGAAAAATTATCAATAAAAGATTTCAAAGAATAAAAAAATATTTAAGTATTGTAGAAAAGAATACTTACACGCTGAAAACATTTCGTAAAACTTTTGCTTCTTATTTAGCAGGTAAGGGGTTAGACAAAACGAAAATTTGTGATTTACTCGGACATGAAAATCCAAGAACAACTATGAAATACTCTGCCGCGGCCTCTGCTGAAAATTTGCGGAAAGAATTAAATAATATCTTTGGTGTGCAGAATCCTGCAAAAAGTGCTGACACAGGAAAAAAGCAGTAATTTGCAGAAAATAAACAAGCCCTGTAAACTCAATATTTACAGGGCTTTTCGTTTGCGGAACCGACGAGACTCGAACTCGCGACCTCCTGAGTGACAGTCAGGCGTTCTAACCAAACTGAACTACGGCTCCGTTGTAAAAGTGTAAAAATAACGCTTATTTATGATATTTGCAATAACTATCAGTGTCCTATTTATCCACATTTCATCTTTCTACACCCCGATTCACTGTTAGTTCACTATCATTTCACTTGGTGACGGTAACGGTGACCCTTATGGTGATCCTTTTTCAAATGACATCACTCAGTAGGTTGCGAGTTCGAATCTCGTCGGTTCAAGAGCAAGAGCAAGAGCAAGAGCAAAAGCAAGAAAAAAACAATTTTAAAAATTTAGTAACTACTCAGCATCAAAATAAATAGCCACAGATTCACAGATTTAGCTAATAAAATATTCAGAAATAATAATCATTACAAAAAGAAAATTATCAAATTGGAAGAACTATTTTGTTGGTATGAATGG
>Ga0247841_10006078_pt1 | contig 18998 bp, 14 predicted proteins | sample LaCruzMarch2015__2_FD_192410 | JGI IMG/M metagenome (GOLD analysis project Ga0247841, IMG submission 192410) | Freshwater microbial communities from meromictic Lake La Cruz, Castile-La Mancha, Spain - LaCruzMarch2015_18m | ecosystem: Environmental > Aquatic > Freshwater > Lake | place: Spain... | reverse complement strand
AGATACAAGGTATATATACTACTAAAACAACGTTAATAGTTAGGTACTACACTTTTGAACACGCAAGTTGTTGATATACAGGCGCTTGCGTAGTTTAGGCCCTCATAACTTGTAAACTTCTGCTAAGATTGAGTAAAAAGACGCGCCGGCATTAATATTATTCTTGCCGGTCACGGCTTGGCCTTGGTCTGGCGGGCACGATAGGCACGCGCGGTCAGGCCCATCATGCGCTTGAACTGGCGTGAGAAATAGGCGCTGTCATCCATGCCGACTTGGTAGGCCACATCCGTGATCGAGCGCGCGGGGTCTGCCTGGAGGAGCTGCGCCGCCTTCAGCACGCGCAGACGAATGACAAAATCGATCGGGGTGTAGCCGGTGACCTGCTGAAATTCGCCGATGAAGCGCGTCTTGGTGCTGTGCGCCGTCTCGATTAACTGGGCCAGGATGATTTTCTCGTGGTAATGTTCGCGGATGAACGCCAGCACATGCGCCATGCGCGCCGCCAGCGATTCGTCGCCGGATCGCACGCGGGTGCAGGCGCGGCACAGCATGTTCACCAACTCGTAGAACAAGGCCCGCGTGGCCGCTTGAAAGCCCGGCAGCCGTTCTTCATTTTCTTTCTGGATGCGCGTGCATAGCTCGGTGCATAGCGCCAAATCATGGGCGGCAAGGTGCCCGGGCGCGCGCAGCGACTTGCCGCGCCGCACCGCCGGGCCGGCCTCGAACAGCAGATGATAGCCGGGCAACCGCTGCAAATCGTCCACCAAGGGTTGCAGAAAGCTGGCCGGATATTGCAGGTTGGCCATGTAGAACTTATCGCCATTGAGATAGCCGTGCTCATGCGGCGGCGTCATCACGAACACGTCGCCGGCGCTGAGCGGAAAGGTGCCGACATCCGTCACGTGCGTGGCCGTGCCGTGCAGCACCAGCACCAGCTCGCAGCAATCGTGGCCATGCACAGGATAGTTGATATTGCGGCCTTGAATATAGCGGAACAAGAACGGATCGCCCTTGATCCGCTCGGCCAGTTTGACCTGCATGGTGGTGTTCATGGCATGTAGTATAGCAAATAATGAACTATAGTCCAAATGGCTGAAACTTTGTTCAAGATTTTTCGGTGCCGGCATGGTACACTGATTGGGTAATGCTGGTGTAGCCGGCGGCGTGGCATGGTGCCACAGCCCGCCGATTGCATCGCACACAACCACAACGGAGCAGCATATGAAGACCCTCTCTCTCATTGCCATCCTCGCAATGATCCTCACCCTCAGCGCCGGCACGGGTTTGGCCGAACTCGTTATCCACGAGTCGTTTCTCTATCCCTCGGACGCCGGCACTCTGCTGTATGGCCAGACCGCCACAGGCAAGGGCCTTTCAGGCACCTGGGGTTCATGGCGTACCACCGCCAGCCTCATTGTCGCGACCAACAGTTCGCTGACCTATGGTAGCCTTGTCACCTCAAACCGCCAAGTGCAGCTTGTCTACCGCGGGTTTGGACAAGGGGACGATGTCACTGCCCCGCTCAGCACCGCGACACAGAACATCCTTGGCAATAACGGCTCGACCTACTGGTACAGCGTCATTGTACGTACGCCCGCCAGCTATGAAACAGGCCGGCAACTGCGCCTTTACTATGACCGTGGCAGCACCTACTTGCTTGGTGGCTTTCGCATCAATGACACCGGTACCCTTCAGGCTATGGTTGGTTCGGCGGCGGGCACGGCCAGTGCCGCCATTCCGGCCAACACTAATATTCTCGTCATCATGAAAATCACGCGCGCCAGAAACCTCAATTACGTGACCAACGAGGTCTGGTACTATGATACGCAAGTTGTGCCGTCGAGCGCACCGGCTGACGGCACCGGCTCCGCCGTCGTTGCTGATCCCGGCACGGGCAATCTGCCACAGACGTTCAAATTCCAAGCCTATGTGCCCGGCAACGGCCAAGTAGCCAGACCGTTTATTGTGGATGAATTTCGTGGCGGCACCACGTTTGCGGACGTCGTGCCGGTCATTCCCGAGCCAGCATTCATCGCGCTGCTGGCGCTGGGCGGGCTGCTGCTGCGCAAGCAGTTTTAGGTTGAAAAGTTTTAGGTGTTAGGTTCAGATGCTGACAAGGTACTGATTCCCTCAGCGTGGTAAGTGGTGAGTGGCCGCGGGGCTCGCGCCCGCGGCCAATTTTCCTCAAAATATTTGACTGCTGAATGGAGACGCCCATGAAGACTTTTTCGATTTCGGTAATTCTCGCGTTGCTGGTCAGCATGACGGCCAGCGTGGCGTCGGCCACGCGTTTTGTCGAGGAGAATTTCAACTACCCCGACGCCACCCAACTCAACGGTCAAATGGCGACCGCAACTGGCCTCGTCGCCACCAACTGGACCGGCTGGCGCAATCCCAGCCAGATCATCACCTACAATGATTCCCTGAGCTACGGCGCCTTGCTGGCCTTGTACGGCCAACTCGGCGTTGATTATCCCGATTACGGCAATGGCGATAACGTGCGCTGCACGTTCACCCCCGCGGTGGCCACCCGCATCAACACCAATGGCACTTCCGCATGGTACAGCGTCGTGCTGCGCACACCCGCGGTGTTTCAAGCCAAGAAAAGCTACAAGATTCGCTTCGACCGCGGCGCGTACTATGACATGTATGGCGTCTGCCTCAGCAACGGCTATCTTTGCAGTTATGTTGGCACCACCTACAGCGCGACCGGCGGTGTCGTGCCCACCAGCACAAACATCCTGGTCGTGTTCACCATCACGCGCAACTCCGGGACGAATTATAACGTCGAAGCCTGGGTGTATGACGATCAAGTGCTGCCGGTAACCGCGCCGGTGGCGGGCACCGGCCATGCCGTGACGGGCGCGACGCCGCCCTCGGCCGGCGATGTGCAAGCATTGATGTTCGCAATAGACACCCCGGGCGGTTCGGGTCAGGCCAATGCGGCGGCGCTGGACGAATTTCGCGCCGGCGATACGTTTGCCGACGTGACGCCGGTGCCCGAACCGGCCGGGCTGGCATTGCTGCTGGTTTTAGGCTGCTTGGAGTCCCGCCAACGGCGGGATTGAAAGGTTTAAGGTTTTAGAATGCTTGGATCCCCGCCAACAGCGCCGGCGCGTCAACGCAAGCAAAATACAACCGAGCACAAGCGGATGTCTGCGAAGGTAGACGCGGCGGCTCGCCGCGTGTTCCGATTGCCAACCGCAGCGCACACAAAGCGGCGAGCCGCCGCTTCTACGACAGACGCAGATAAAGTTGACGCGCATGCGCCAACGGCGCCTGCATTCCTTGTGCTGGCGTTCATTGCGGCGTTGGCCGCGAGTGCCTTCAGCGCCACTGGCGGCGAAACGAACAGCATCGAACCCGGATTGCAGGGCCGCGGCGATCTCTTGTTTTACGGCTCCCTGGAAAATGCCAACTGGAAAAGCAGTTGGCATATGAACACGACCGATCCGGATGTCTCTATCAGCACGAATGGCCGGATTGGCAATGGCCTTCGAATCGGTTTGTTGCAAGGGCAGTATGGCGGCACCGGCAGCGGCATTTCCGGCGATTACTTTTTGTTGAGCAGCACGCCGGGCGTTGCCTCGTACCAAGAGGAGATGTATTATCGCTACTACATCAAGTTGGATCCAAATTTCCCCTATGTGCAAGGCGGCAAGATTCCCGGCTTGATGGCGCACGCCATGTATGGTGGCGGCAGCCACCCCGACGGCACCAATGGCTGGACCGCGCGCTACATGTGGAGCAACTGCGGCGAGTTGTACCTCTATGCCTATCTGCCCGACGCGACTGGCTGGGGCACCGATCTGAAATGCGATTACACCGGCAAACGCGCCACGTTGCTGCCGGGCAAATGGCACTGCATCGAGCAATACATCAAGCTGAACACGGTCGGCCGCACCAACGGCATCTGCAAGACCTGGTTCGACGGCAGTTTCTGCCAGAGCGAGACGAACCTGCTGTTTCGCACCGCGGACACACCGGCCAACAAGGACTGGGGCAGCTATTTCTCGTGTTTCTTTGGCGGTTCCGGCATTGAATGGGCGCCGCCCTACAACACCTATATGCTTTTCGACAATGTCGTGCTCGCCACCAATTACATCGGGCCGATGACCGGCGCGGGTGTCCTGCCAACGCCGGTCATCACCACGGCGGGTGGTGCGTACAGCAATCAGGTGGTGGTGTCCGTGACCGGCGCGCCGGGTGCCACCATTCGCTACACCAGCAACGGCGACGCGCCGGGCTATCTCGCGCAAGTCTACACCGGGCCCGTCCGGCTGGTCACGAGCGCGGCGTTCAAAGCCCGCGCCTTCAACGGCGACCGCCCGTACAGCGACGTCGCCACGGCCAACTACATCATCGCCCATGCGCCGGTCGCCGGCAGCATGACCAATATCGCTTCCGATGACAGCTATGTCTGGCAGAAGGACTGCAGCTATCCCACCGCCGCGGTCAACAACGTCAACTACGGCGGCGAAACTACCGTGGCTGCCATCGCGGGCTTCGCCGGCTACGAGCGGCGCGGCCTGGTCAAATTCCCCATTGGCAACGTGACTGCCGCGGTTGCATCCGCCAAGCTGCGGCTGTATGTTGATTCGACCAGCGGTGGCCCCGGCAGATTTACACTGCTGGAAACGGATCCCGCTTGGTCGAACACGGGCGTCACATGGGCCAACCGGCCGGACGAGCGTGATCTGGCGGCGGTGCCCGTCACGGTCTCGGCGGCCGGCTGGATTGAATGGGATGTTGCGAACTATCTCAGCGCCCAGCGCCACAAGGGCGAAACGGAACTTGCCTTTTACCTGATTAGTCTGACCAGTAATTGCAGAGCATGGCTGCGCAGCAAGGAATACGCGAGCGCCGCCTATCGACCACAACTCATCGTCAACACGACTATGGCCGACGCCACGCCGCCGGCGTGGATCAACGGCTGGCCGGCCGTTGACACGCCCTGTGCCACGGGTTTTGTCGTCCGCGCCAAGATCAACGAGGCGGGCACGGCATATTATGTCGTGCTGGATGACGGCGCGCCCGCGCCGACCGCCGGGCAGGTGCAAACCGGTCAAGACGCCGGCGGCGCCCCGGCTCGCGCCAGCGGCGCGCTCACGCTGGCGGCCAACAGCGCGGATGCGGCAGTGGTTGGCGCATTGTGGCCGGGCACGCCCTACGATGTCTATTTCATCGCGGGAGACACTTCAGCCAATTTGCAGTTTGCACCGGTGAAGGTGGACGCGATCACCATTCCCGAGCCGGCGCTCGTGTTGTGCCTTGTGGCGGTGGGCATGCTGCTGGCGCGCAGACGCATCTCATTTGCATTTTACCGGATACTGCAATGTCAATGACAAACAAATTTGTGGTGGCACTTGCGCTGCTGAGTGTGAGCGTGATGGGCGCGCCAGTCAAGATCATGCCGGTCGGCGACTCGATCACGCGCGGCGGCGCGGCCGGCCCGTGGGGCGACGGCTATGGCGACGCCGGCTGGCGCTATTATATCGAGAACCTGCTCACGGCCGGCGAGGTGAACTACGACATGGTCGGCGACTTGGGCACGGATGCTGACGGCGCCGGCAACGGCGGTGCGATTGCCGGCAACTGGTCCGGCGCCAAGGTCACCCGCCCGCTGCGGCACCGGCGGCACAGCGGCCATACTGGCTGGAGCATCGGCAGCATCCGCGACAACATCAGCGCGTGGCTCATTAGTTACGATCCGGCGATCCTGCTCTTGATGATCGGCACCAACGACATTGGCACGACCAACACACCGCCGGCAATCGCCACGTGGTATGGCGCCTACAATCAGTTGTTGGCCAATGTGGTGGCCACCAAGCCGGCCTGCCGCGTGGTCATGGCGGCCATTCCGCCGCGCGCCACCTCGGGCAACGCGAATTTCGGCGCGTATGACGCCAATGTCCGCGCGTTCAATGCGCAGGTCGTGTATGCCCTCTACACCAACTACGCAGCGCGCGGCTACGACTTCCGCTTTGCAGACAATTACGCGTGCATCAGCACCAACACCGATTTTCCCGGCCACGCCAACGCCAGCGATTATGTCCATCCCAACGGTTACGCCCACCAGAAATTCGCATTGAATTATTTCCACGCGCTGAGCAGCCTGTTGACCAACAATCTCGCGGCGCTCAACGCCGAGGCCGAGGCGTTTGTGCGCGGCGGCGCCAGCGCCAATCAGAACTTCGGCACCACGGCCGGTTCGGCCACGCCTGCCTGGCGCAATTCGATCCTGCGCGCCAAGGCCGATGCCACCGCCGCCAATCGCACCAAGAGCTACCTGCGCTTCAACGTGAGCACCCAGACCAATCCCTGCGCCGATGCGCGCCTCTGCGTTGTGTTTCACGGTTCCAGTCCGTGGGGTGACACCAATTTCGTGACCAGTCAGGCGTTCAATCTGTACGGTGTGCTGGATGGACAGGATGCATGGCTGCAGACCAACATCACCTGGAACAATGCCCCCGGCAACGACACTGCCGGCAACGGCGTGTTGTCCAACCAGACGGTCTTCCTCGGCAGCGTCACCGTCACGCCCGCCACGCAAACCGGCGACCTGCTCACCTGGCGCAGCACTGCCCTGCGCGATTTCATCACTGCCAATCGCGGCGCCGACAACCAGATCACGCTGGTCGTCACGGCCACGGGCAGTTCCAGCACCGAAATGGTTTTCCATCACAAACTGTACATGGATTACGCGCCGCCGATGCTGGTGCTGGACATTCCGGACACCACGCCACCAAACTGGATCAGCGGCTGGCCGGCGGTGGCTTTGCCCACGCTGACCGGCTTCACTGTCCGCGCACAAATTGACGAACCAGGCGCGGCGTTTTACGCCGTGTTGGCGGACGGCGCGGCAGCGCCCAGTGTCACGCAGGTACGGGCGGGACAGGATGCCACGGGTGGCGTGGCGCTCAGCACGGGCAGCATCACACTGGCTGCCGTTGGCGAAGGCATCGCGGTCGTGGGCAACCTGTTTGCCGTGACACCGTATGATGTGTATTTCGTCGCCGAAGACCGCACGCACAATCTGCAAACCGCGCCGGTCAAAGTGGACGCGACCACTATTCCGGAACCAGCCGGTCTGGCGCTGGTGCTGCTGTGCAGTTTAAGGTTGAAAGGTTTTAGGCTTTAGGCTGCTTGGAGTCCTGCCAACGGCGCCTGCGCGTCAACGTAAGCGGCTGGAAGCCGCTTATACGACCGATGTGCCTGAAAGTTCGCTATAATAAGAACGAGAGCCGCATTCCCTTGCGGCGATCCTGCCACGGTAGCCGCCGGCGTAGAGCGCCCAGGCCGGTAGGGCGGTCAGGCCCTTGACCGCCGCGGTCGTCGTTATGCCATTGTATCGCCGGCGTATGCGCGCATGCAGCAACGGCGGTCAGGGCCTGACCGCCCTACCTCACCCACCGGCCACTCGCGCGCATGCAGCAACGGCGGTCAGGGCCTGACCGCCCTACCTCACCCTCTGGCCACGCACGCATAGGATCCATAACAGATTTGGCTACGGTAGGTTCGCATTTTTCCCTATAGCGGAATTTCAGGACAGATGTTCTTGTTAAGTTGACGTGCATCCTCATTCTTTTCTGAGGCGTGTCCTTCATCATTGGACATTGAGTGTTCGCTATTGGATATTCAGCGGTTTAGGGTTCGGGGTTTCATCCATCCATCCATCCATTCTCCCATTCACTGCGCCGTTGGCAGCGTCAGGCGCCGCTCCAGTTTCGAAATGCGCGCGGCGCTGCTGGCGCGGAAGGCGCGCGGCGACACGCCCACGATTTCACGAAACTTGCGCGCAAAGTAGTTCGCATCCGAGAAGCCGACCTGCAGGCCAATGTCCGTCACCGACTTGCTGGTGGTGCGCAGCAGGATGATCGCGCGCTGCAGCCGGTGGCGGATCAGGTAGGCGACCGGCGCCAGGCCCGTCGCGCGCCGGAAGGCAACGTGAAACGCGTTGCGCCCCATCCGCGCCTGGCGCAGGATATCCGCCAGCGCAAGCTCCTCCTCATAATGCTGCTCGATGTACGAGAGCACCTTGGCAATCCGCAGCATGTCGCCCGCATCGGCATGGTCGGTCGCGGCATACACCTGGCACAAATAGCCGATCAGCTCCATCAGCAAAGCCCGGATGAGATAACGATGACCGGGATGTTTGTCGCGCCATGCGTCGCGCAGGCGCAGCGCCAGGCCCTCGACCTGCGCCAAATCATGCGGACTGAGTTTGAGATAGCCGGCATGCGACTGCTGGGCGCGCAGCCGCGGTTCGAGCACAAACAAGGCATGATAGCCCGGCAACGCCGTCAGATCATCGCTGAACACCGCGAGCTTCTCGGCGTCCATCTGCAGCATGAACATCAACGCATTCGCCGTTTGCCTGGTCGCATGCGTGACCGCGCCGGTCATGGCCAAGACGCTGCCTTTCGCGACGGCATAATCGCGCCCGTCAATCGTCTCGATCGCGCTACCTTGAAAGATGATTTCGAGTTCCGTGAACTCGTGCGTATGCTCGGGATAGTCGCCGCCCGGCGCCTGAAATATTTCGCAGTGGAACGGAAAAGACGGGTCGGCAAACACGTCCACCGCATGTAACTGCCTGACGCTCATCATCCCTCCGGGAGATATGTGCTATTCATTGACAAAACTGGTCCGTTTGTTCTTGCAGAACGCCGAATTATGTGGTACAGTATCTTCATGCAGCCTGTGCTACTACATTGTACAGGGTTGCCGACACAAAGTCAACCAACTTAACACAACCACTCAACCGTAGGAGACAGCATGAAGACAGTGCAACTCGTTACCCTCACCGCCCTGGCAGCCGTGCTCGCCATGGCCTTCACCGCCGCGGCCACCACCGTGACCAAGAATCCCACGGGCGACACCTATGTGCGCGGCAACCCCAACGCCGACTTTAATTATGGCGCAGCAGGGCAACTTCTGGTCGGCACGCACGCATCCGTTGGACCGTTTCACGGTTTGATGCGCTTTGACTTGACCGCACTCACCAATGCAGGTCTGGTCGTCACCAATGTGATTTTGAACTGCACCTCAGATGCCAGTGGCGCAGACGCAGGTACGAACATCACGATCAACGTGTACAGTTTGACCGCAGCCAATGCGGATTGGTTTGAAGGTGCGCTCAACGGCGGCGTTGCCGTTGGCGGCCAGTCGTGTTGGAACTACAAGGCAGGTTATGTTGGTGTGGTTGGCGCCACCAGCACGAATTGGGCTGGCAGCCAAGGCGCCAGCACGGCCGGCACGGACTATGACAGCACCATGCTGGCGGCGTTTACTGGCCGCCCGAGCACGATTGGTACCGGCGCGATGAACTTCCAGAGTGCGGCGGCGTTCACCAACGCGGCGCAAAATGCTCTCGGCGGGTATCTGAACATCGGCATTGCCGTGAACACACCCAACACGCTAGTGTCCGAGTTTTTCCGCATCAGGTCGCGTGAAACGAGCGCGACGGCGACATCTTTGGTGATCGATTATTATGTGGTTCCCGAGCCGGCGACGCTGACGCTGCTGGGCGCCGCGCTGCTCATGCTGCGCCGGCGCATCTGTTACTAATGAGTGCATGGGCAGCATTCTTGTAGCCGCCCGCGGTGAGGGCGGCTTCTGCCGCCGCGGTCATCCGCGCCGGTGGCGGGACTCCAAGCAGGCGCCCGCGGCCACAAGTGGGATGCAATCAAGTAAGCGCAATCATTAGTAATGGCGCAACAAGTCATCCTGCGGGATGAGTGGTAAGTAATGGTCGCGCGGCCTGTGCGCGCGACCTTTTTCTAAGCCGGCGGGCCCGCCACACGTGGCCCGCACAACAGCAGGAAACAATTATGAAAACATATTGCCTGGCGCTGCTCGCCTTTTTCGCGGCCTTCGGCCTTGCCAACGCCAACGCCAGCACACTGACCGAGTATCCCGTCGCCGACACTTATTTGCGCGGCGGCAATGCCGACCAAGGGTACGGCGCGGCGCCCCAAATCCTGTTTGGCACGCACGCGTCCGTGGGACCGTTTCACGGCCTGCTGCGCTTTGACCTGAGCGCGCTGCCCACCACGGATGTGGTGCTGCTCAGCGCGACGCTGACGCTCACGTCGGATGCCAACGGCGTGGATCAAGGCGCGGATGACACCATCAATGTCTACTTGGTTTCGTCGAACAATGCGGATTGGTTCGAGGGCACCGAGAACGGAACCGACGCGGCGGGCTCCTCGTGCTGGAACGGCAAGTCACGCTACGTCCACGGCGGGGGCACGTCAACCAACTGGGCGGGCAGCCAGGGCGCCAGCTCGGCCGGCGAGGATTATGAAGCAGAATTGTTGGCGTCCTTTACCGGCCGGCCATCCACGATGGGCACGAGTACCATGGTGTTCACCAGTCAGCCGGCGTTGACGGCGGCGGTGGCGACGGTGGCGGGCGGCTTCCTGAATCTGTGGTGTGGCAATGACGCCACGGCAGGCATCAGCGATTTCTTCCGCATCATGGCCCGCGAGAAATCCGCGACCGCCTCAACCCTGGTGATTGATTACATCGTTCCCGAGCCGGCGCTGCTGGGTGTGCTGGCGTTGGGCGGCCTGTTGCTGCGCAGTCGGTCTATGTTTAACGTGTAAGGTTTTGCGTTTCAGATGGCCGGCCACTTGTTTTCGGTTTGCAGAAAAGCATGATGCACATATGCCAACCATGACCATTGGTCAGGCGGGTGTCTGTTGTGCATGCGCAACACTGCTGCTCGGCGCTGCTGCGCGCGCCGAGAATATTGTCTATCCCGGCGACGCCGGCCTGCTGAACGTGACGGCCGCGCCGTACAACGCGGCCGGCAATGGCATCAGCGATGACACTGCCGCGCTCAGCAACGCCTTGGCCGCCGCCAGCGCCGGGCGCATTGTCTACCTGCCCAACGGCACGTATCGCGTGTCAGGCGGCCTGCGCTGGCCGGGCACCAGCGGCGGCATGGGCGTGATCATGCAGGGCCAGAGCACCACCGGCGTGGTCATCCGATTGCAGGACAGTGCGGCCGGCTTCACCAACGCGGCGGCGCCGGCGCCTGTGCTCTGGACGGGGCAGAACGACCCGGTCAGCGGTCCCGTCGCCTTCGGCAACTCGTTGCGCAACCTGACGGTGCATACCGGCAGCGGCAACGCAGGCGCCATTGGTGTGCAATACTATGCCAACAACTACGGCTGTTTGCGTGATGTGATCATCACCAGCGGCGACGGACAAGGCAGCATCGGCCTGGACATGGCGCATTCAAGGAACAACGGGCCGAACTTTGTCAAGAACCTGACCGTGGCTGGCTTTCAGACCGGGATCAAGACCGGGCGCCCTGCGGGCGGCACGGAGAGCAATGAGGGCGGCACGCTCGAACACATCACGCTCACCAATCAAACGCTGTGCGGCATGCTGGTGCAGCAGGCCCAGTTGAGCGTGCGTGACCTGCGGGCGCACGGACTGATCTGCACCGCCCTGCGCAACGACAACGGCCATCTTGACGTAATTGATGCGACGCTGCGCGGCACCGGCGCGGCAGCCATCAGCAACGGTGCAAATGCGCGGCTGTTGCTTCGCAATCTGAGCACAAGCGGTTACGCACAAGCGTTGAACGACGGCGGTGTCGTGATCGCCGGCCCGGCCATCAGCGAATGGACATCCGATGCACCTGTTACCCAGTTCCTCGGCAGCACGATGACGACGCTCAATCTCCCGATTGAAGAGACACCCGAGGTCCCGTGGGACTATGCCAGCGCGCCCGGCACGTGGACCAATGTCTTATTGTGCGGCGCCACCAGCGGTATGCACACCGACGACGATGCGCCCGGCATCCAACGCGCGATTGATGCCGGCCTGACCACGGTGTATTTCCCGGCCGGCAGCGATTTGCGCCTGCGCACGCCGGTCTACATCCGCGGCAACGTGCGCCGACTGGTCGGCTGCGGCAATGCCGTGGCGGTCGGCACCAGTTCGGCGCCGAATGCCTTTTCGAACAACACGCCGGCATTCATCATGACCACCGGCGCGGCGCCGGTCGTGGTCTGGCAGGATGTGCATGGCTCCTACGGCATTGTTTGCCAGATTGACAATCGTTCCGCGCGCACGCTGGTCATGCGCGATTGCGGCATTCAGGGCGGCGAGTTTACGGGCGCCGGCGACCTCTTCCTCGAAAGTGTCTGCGGCAATCCGTTTCGCAATTTCCGGTTCACGGGCACCCAGCACGTATGGGCGCGGCAGTTGAACCCCGAATGTACCAACACGCATGTCGTGGTAGACAACGGCACAACCTGCTGGATGCTCGGCCTGAAAACCGAGAAGAATGCCACCGTGCTTGACGCGCGTGGCCAGGCCAGCGTCGAACTGCTCGGCAGTTTTGTGTATCCTGTTGACGATGCCGACGGGCAAACCATGTTCGTCATCGCGGACGCGCGTTGCTCGCTGAGCTTCTTCGAGTTTCTGTACGGCACACCGTACGGCACCTTGGTGCGCGAAGAACACGCCGGCGTGGTGCGCACGCTGGCACGCGGCACGCCGCCAACCTACCCGGCGCCCTACACGCGCCGCCCGGACGGCCTGTTCGGCAGCGATATCACGCTGTACGTGAACGGTGTGCCCGAGCCGGCGGGATTGGGCCTGCTGGCGCTGGCCGGCCTGCTGCTGCGCCACGCTGGCAGGTTGAAATGTTGTAGGTTTTAGGTTTCAGCGCGTACCGATTGGGTGGCTGGCTTTGCAGCCGCTTGGAGTCCCTGCCATGGCGCGGATCCCGTCAGCGGCGGGATTCAGAGCAGAAGCAGATGAATTTGCCACAAAGACACGCAGAAGCACCCGCAACAGAAATAACAGTGGTGGTCAAAGAGCAGCAGGCTGCGGCTGTGCAACAACCAATGTAAGGAATATCCAAGCCGGCTTGCCTGGTGCTGCTGGCGCTGCCCGGCTTGCGTGCCGCGCGCGGGCGTTGAGAAATACTGTCTTGGTTTGGTTTCGGCGTGCAGGTCTTGTTGCGTCACTCGCGGTCGCTGCGTCCACTCTTTCGCGAACCTGCTATAATGTGAGACACAACACATGAACACCCCCACGGCACATTCACGCGCAGCGCGACAGTGCATACCGCGGCCAGCCGCCGTCTTGTGCCCGCTGCGGATACTATTCGTTCTTGGTGCTTGATCATGATCCGCCCCGGCCTCGTTTCCATTTCTTTCCGGCAACTCGCACCGCACGCGGTGATCGAGCAATGTGTGCGCGCCGGCCTTGACGGCATCGAGTGGGGCGGCGATGTGCATGTGCCGCACGGCGACATCGCGTGCGCCCGCGAGGTCGCCCGCCAGTGTGCCGATGCCGGCCTGGCCATCGCCGCCTATGGTTCGTATTACCGCGCCGGTTCGAGCGAATTGGCCGGGCTCCCCTTTTCCACCGTGCTCGAAACCGCCCGCGCGCTCGGTGCGCCGCTCATGCGCATCTGGGCTGGCACAAGCAGCACAGCCCAAACGGATGATGCCCAACGCCGGCATGTCATTGACGACTGCCGGCGCATCTGCCAGATGGCTGGCGACGCGGGCATGCGCATCGCCTTCGAGTTTCACGACGGCACGCTGGCGGACTCGGCCGAAGCCACGCGCGACCTGCTGCGCACCGTGGATCATCCGGCCTGCGCCACCTTCTGGCAGCCGCCGCATGGCCTGCCGACCGATGACGCAGCCGCCGGTTTGCGCCTGCTCCTGCCGTGGCTGAGTAATTTGCACGTATTTCACTGGTGGCCGGATGCCGGCCGGCGTCTCCCGCTGGCCGACGGCGCCAAACGCTGGCGCCAGTTTTTTGTCGTGCTGGCGGGCGATCCGCGCGACCATTGGGCTTCACTTGAATTTCTCCCCAACGACGATCCCGGCCTGTTGCCGCAGGAGGCGCAGACGTTGCGCCAGCTCCTGGCCGAAGTCGCCGCCACGCATATGCAAGCACGACCTAGTATGCACTGATGTCCGTTTTCTGTTTTTCCTCGCCCAGCGTTTTGAGATACGCGCGCGGCGTCGTGCCCATCACCCGCCGGAACGCGTGCGAAAAATAGTGTGCATCATTGAAGCCGGCCGCCAAGGCGGTTTCCGTCACATTGACGTCGCGCATACGCATCAGCTCGGTCGCTTTGAACACCCGCAAATGGGTGAGGTAACTCATCGGTGATTGACCCATGGCGCGGCGGAAGACGCGCAGCAATTGGCTGACCGACAAATGCGCCAGCCGGGCGAGTTGTTCGAGGCGGATGTCGTCGCGGTAATGCTGGTCCAGATAGTAAATCACGGCGCCCAAGCGGCGTGACGCCGTGGGCGCCATGGCGTTGTGCACCTTGCCATAGGCGCGGCACAGCAGCACAATCACTTGCATCAGGATGCCGGTGATCATGCTATGATAGCCGCGTTCTTTGTGGCGGTATTCATGGTCCAATGTGTCCACCAAGGCGCGCAGGCGGGTCAGATCGTGGGTTGCGAGACGGACACGCTCGCGCGCCTCGGTACTGCCGCGGCGTTGTGCGTGCGGCACAAACAGCGGAAAGAAACTCGGCTGGGCGCGCACGTCATCGGTGTACACCGGCAAGCGTTCGGGGATGAAATACAGATTGACCAATTGCATCTTTTGGGTCTTGTCAAAGCCGTGCGTGCGTGCGCCCGCCATGACATACACATCACCGGGGCTGACCGAATACTTGCCATGCTCGGTGCAATGCACGCCGCTGCCGCCAAAAATGATGGCGATCTCGGTAAAGGCATGCTGGTGCATCGGATGGGTTTCGGCGTTGTAGGTTACCATGTCCATGCCAAAGGCGATGGCGGGATCGCCGAACAGCCCGCTATCCGTCACCGGAAGCACAGGAGGAAAGCCGTAGCGCATGGGAGCATCCGCAAATGGTTAATGAACGTGGCCCACCAGTATATCAAAAAACGCCGCGATGCGGATAATTCGCACATAAATGCGCATATTGTGGTAGATTTTGCCACCTGCATTATGCAATACTGATGCAATCCACTGCGGTGGCCGCATGCAGATGGTCTGTGCGCGGCATACCCAAGGTTAACAACAACTGAGGTAAAGATCATGAATAAGATCTGGACTGTGGCGCTCTTGGCGGCGCTGTCGCTGGCACTCGCGGGCGCGATCAGCTCGTTCGCGGAGAAGGTGGTGGAATTCAAATTCAACAATAGCTTCACCAACACTGGCAGCTACAGCGGCAACGGCGCCTTTGAAGGCAGTGGTGCCGGTTACAGCGCCGATGGCGCCGGTCTCTCGGGCCAGGCGGGTGACTACGCCCTGAGCACGGGCGCCGCGGACGGGCGCGGTACCTTCGGCGGCATCGGCACCCAGCTCGACGGTGATTCCATCAGCATCGCGATGTGGGTCAAGTTGCCTTATGTTGATGACAATGGCCGCAACGGCGTGCGCGGCGCTTTCTTCTGTTTGGACAACGGCTTGTGGGTGCGATTGAACAATCCCGGGTGGGCTGACGGCGAGATCGAAACCGGGCCTGGCGGCTTCATCGTCCCCACCTATCACATAAACGCCACGACCAACTGGCAATTTCTGGCGTATACGTACACCTCGGTCGGCGCAGGCACCAGCACGCTGCGCTTCGATCAAGGCAATAATGTGGGTAACGGCACCTTCACCAGTCAGACACTCTACAACAATCTGAATACCTTTGCCGGGTCGCAGTATGACTTCAACATCGGTTACTTGCAGGACTGGAACAACAACCATCTGCCCAATGCCCTGGTCGACAATGTGCGCGTGTTCAACACGGCGCTGAGTTCGACCGAGTTGCAGGATTTGCGCAATGTCGATCTGATTCCGGAGCCGGCGCTGATCGGCGTGCTGGCGTTGGGCGGGCTGCTGCTGCGCAAGCGGTGTTAGGCTGAAACGTTCAGGTTGCTACCGGTTCAGGGTTCAGGGTTCAGGGTTCAGGGTTCTACCGAATACCGAATACTGATGCACTGACGCACCTTGTGCTGCCTGCTCCACCGTGGTTGGTGGCTGTGGTGAGTGGCCGCGTGGCCTGTGCGCGCGGCCACTTCAACCGTAATGCACAGCGCAGTAAGTATAAATGGCGCACCGTGGTGCCACGATAGAAGCATAATCACATAATCCGAAGGGATCCCGATGAAGACAACCCTGGTGTGCATGAGTGCAAGTCTGCTGCTGCTGGCAGGCACGGCACCCGCCGCGCTACGCGTCTATGACGGCTTTTATTATCAAGGCTGGGATGAAATCCGGGTCGGGCTGAGCTGGCCGCAAGTGGCGCCGTTTGTGCCGGAGCCGGTGCTGCTGTTGCCGCTGCTGCTGTGCAGTTTAAGGTTGAAATGTTGAAAAGTTCTAGTTGCAGCGATCACTGACGAACTGGCGCACCGACTACCGATGCACCTTGATTGAAAGGTTTTAGGCTGCAACTGAATATCCCGCCGTTGGCGGGACTAGCCAAGCCAGCCGAATACTGAATACCGCACATGCCAACCTTGCAGACCTTGTCCGCGCCCGCACGTACTATCGCGCCGGCGCCCGCCAGCGCATCCGCGCGCCGCGTACCCGCCAGCCAGCCAGCCACGCACGCCACCCTGACGGCCTACACCGGGTCGCGCGCGCACCAGCGCGTGCGCGTGCCGCTGCCCTGGTCCGGCGCGCCAGTGCATATCGCGGCAGATGACGCTGCATGGACGGCCGCCCTGCACGCCACGCCCTGCGCGCACGAGCCAGCCGGCATGGATTTGCGTGCGACCTTCCGTGCCACGGCGGATTGCACCGCCGACCACAGCGTGGCACTCACGTTTGCATTTGAGGCGTGGTCGCGCGAGCAGTATGTGTTCATGCCCGCCGCCGTCTACAACGGCAATCGCTTCACCGCGCGCATCCTCGGCTATCCCCCCTCGCTCGACAATCCGGCCGACATCGGCGCGGACATGCCGCCCATCATCACCGACGTGCCACGCTTGAATTGCGACGCCGGGCCGTCACGCCTGGCGCTCTTGACCCGCGATATGGCCACGCCGGCGGCGGGCGTCTTCGACCCGCACACGCAGCGCGCCTGGCTGTTCTTCACGCCGCCAGCAACTGCGCTCGGCGACACCGGCATTGATCTGGTTGAAGATGAGCAGCGCACCGCAGCCACCCTCTCGTTTGTCGCGCCCGGCGTGCGCGAGAAGTATCGCTACCGCATCACCACCACCCGCCATCCGTCCAGCGACCGCGGCGTGTGCTTCCGCGCCCACGACCAAGTGGACATCGTCGTGCGGCTGTTCTCGTTTGCGTGTCCCGATCTCGCGGCGCTGTTTGCCGAGTTCATGCGCTTGCGCGCCACACTCACGCCCGCGCCCGACGCGCCGTGCCTGCTGCCTTTTTCTGCCGCCTGGCAAATTCTTGAGGAAAAACACAACCGCGAAAACTGGTGCGCGGACCATGGCTTCTACGCCACCGCAACCAATGCGGCGCAGTTGCAGCCCGGATGGGTGGGCGGTTTGATGGCAACCCATCCCTTGTTGTTGCGCGGCACGGCGCTTTCGCGTGATCGCGTGGCGCGCACCTTTGATTTTATCAGCGACCACGGTTGTGCGCCCTCCGGCTTCTTCAAGGCGATCTTTGACAATGGGCACTGGCGTGACGACGGCTTCCGCCCGCCGCTCTCCGACCATTGGCTGATGACCCGCAAAAGCGCGGATGTCCTGTATTTCATGCTGAAACAATTTATGCTGATGGACCAGCAGGGCTGCGCCATCAAACCGTCCTGGCGTGCGGCGGCGCGCGCCTGCGCCGACGCGTTTGTGCGCACCTGGCAGCGCGACGGCCAGTTCGGCCAGTTCGTGCATGCGGACACCGGCGCGATCATCGTCGGCGGCTCGGCCGCGGCCGGCATGGCGCCGGCCGGTCTCGCGCTGGCCGCGCGCTTTTTCAATGACCAATCCTATTTGCAAACCGCACTTGCCAGCGCCCAGTATTTCAACCGCACCTTCGTGCAGCGCGGCTACACCCTCGGCGGGCCGGGTGAAATCTGCCAGTGTCCCGACAGCGAGTCGGCCTTCGGCATCCTTGAGGCATTCGTGGTGTTGTTGGAAGTCACCGGCGCGCGGCGCTGGCGGGATGCGGCCGAAGCCGTGGCGGCCCAGTGCGCCTCATGGTGCATGTCCTACGATTACCAGTTCCCGCCCGCATCCACGTTCGGCCGCATGAATATGCGCACCACCGGCACGGTCTTCGCCAATGTGCAGAACAAGCACAGCGCGCCCGGCATCTGCACCTTGTCGGGCGATGCGCTGTTCAAATTGTTTCGCGCCACCGGCCGGCACGCATATCTGGCGTTGGCGCGCGATATTGCGCACGCCTTGCCGCAATACTTGTCGCGCACCGACCGGCCGATCCACGCGCCCCAAGGGCCGATGCCCGCCGGCTGGATATGCGAGCGGGTGAACACCAGCGACTGGTGCGAACCCATCGGCGAGATCTTCCACGGTTCGTGCTGGTGTGAAGTCAGCTTGATGCTCACCGTCGTGGAACTGCCGGGCGTGTATGTGCAACCAGACACCGGCCTGGTCTGCGCCTTCGACCACGTCAACGCCCGCCTTGCGCCGGCGGCGACCATCGCACCGGCCGTGATCATTGACAATCCGACCGGATACGACGCCGAAGTTACCCTGCTGGTTGAAACCGCCGCGGACGCCGCGCGCCGGCCGCTGGGGCAAAACGGCTTGTGCGACTGCCGCCGCGTGCAGGTCCCGGCGGGTGGCGCCGCCACGGTTGCGCTGCGCGGTTGACTGCCGGCGCGGCGCGGAAGGGAGCGCGGGTCGCCTGACCCGTTGAAGGTCTAGCCGAACGCCCGTTCGGCTTGCTGCCCTGCGCCGCACTTCGCTGGCGGGATGCGGTGATCCCGCCTACCCTCAGCGGCACCGGCGTGCCGCGTTCCCCTCGGCGCTGCCGCCGCGCCGCGCGCAGCGCGGAAGGGAGCGCGGGTCGCCTGACCCGCTGAAGGTCTAGCCGAACGCCCG
>Ga0247841_10006076_pt1 | contig 19004 bp, 8 predicted proteins | sample LaCruzMarch2015__2_FD_192410 | JGI IMG/M metagenome (GOLD analysis project Ga0247841, IMG submission 192410) | Freshwater microbial communities from meromictic Lake La Cruz, Castile-La Mancha, Spain - LaCruzMarch2015_18m | ecosystem: Environmental > Aquatic > Freshwater > Lake | place: Spain... | reverse complement strand
AAATTATCACTCCAAAGGATATCAACTAATTTGTTTTCTTCCCCACGGTGTATAACATGAGAGGCAAAATTATCTATAGCCCCAGGGTTTACCCGGTGGCAATGGTCGAAACACTTAGCGTGCCTTGTTTCAATCAGGCTTTTTCGAATATCGACGTAATATTTTGAATTCCAAATACCGCGAAAGTCTTGCACCTCTGTTAAACGAAGATTACAATCATGACTTGCATCACAAGGAAGAACATGCCCTTCATCATTAAGCATAATCTGACTCCAAAGCTCACGACATAATCCATTATTTGTATTTTTGGTTTCGCCAAATTTAGGCGGCAAGGATATGCTAATTTTCAATTCAGAGGCTACCATCTGCGCTTCATCTAAGATCATATTCGTTTCTTTTTGCTTAAAGTAACAAGATAGATACTTCTGGGATGGAATATAAATATAATTATAATTAACAACAACGCTATCTACTCCTAAGTCTTTTGCTAAACGCACAAAATCGGGTAATTCATGAATATTTAAAACAGTAGCGACAAAAAAGAGATCGACTTTAACATTATTCCTCCTTTTTCGTTTCTCTATAAGATCTTTTATCTGCATACGTATAATTTCAAAATTATTCATGCGTGTTATAACCGCATGCGTTTTAGAACTAGCCGCATGCAAAGAAACATGGATAATGTACTGACTTTGGCTCTGAGTAATCTGTTCTACTATATCCGGCCTTAGAGATGAACCATTGGTGGCAAACATTTTCTGGGAAATAGGATAGTGCCTATCAAAATAATCAAGAATATCCTTTCCTTCCTTAAGCCTTAAGAATTCTCCGGAGCCAGTAAAAATTATTTGCTCTGCCAGTAATAATTGGGCAACGATCTTCGGCTCGATAATTTTCCTAAAACGGGATAATCTCGAATAATTGTACTCTTTACCTCGCGAGCAAAAGACGCACGCTGCATTGCATGGCCCGGCAAATTGCAGAAAAAGCACAGCAGGAAAAGAATTAAGTAAATATTTGCCTTCTCTAAATTCCGATTCAATAAACCTTGTATTTCTTTGACTTAATAGCTTGACCAATTCACAGCACTCTTTACTAAATAAGATACCTTTCTCCATAAATAAAGGGTCTTGAACAATACTAATCAATAAATCTTCATGATCATCGCTAGATATTTCATTTTCTACTAAATACCTCAGTTTCTTAATCCTGCTCTTCATTAAAGCTGGGCTTAGATTCTTATCAAACCGAGAGATTAACTTTACCGGGAGGGCATCATTAATAAGCGATACCGTTTCTGATACCTGCCGCAAAGTATCTTTATCAAGAAAAGTAGCATCGTTTATAAAAATACGTTGGTATTGCATTATTTTGTTATTTATTAGAACACTAGAGGGATCTGTTCTGTGGTACAAAAGTAGATATTTAGCCATTATGGAATAGTTGCCAACGCTCTCATGGTAATGGATGAGATTGAAATATTCATCTTGCACAACATTAGTCTGCACGCCAGCCCCAACTTCTACCCCTAATTGCGACGCAAGCTCGCAGAAGGTACGACAGCGCTGCATCCGTACAAGATAGGTATTAAGCCCGTCTTGACTTTCCCAGAATAGATGGTTTCTTGGGTCTGGCTTTATGTTAAATTCTTGCATGTGGCTAGCAATATAACTGAATTCTTCAATAGCAAAATATGTCCTGCTTGGATATACCCTATCCAGATATTTAGCATTGCGCTGAAGAAAATCCAGCGTCATTGTGAAATCCTGCTCTGTTTCTCCGGGAAAGCCAAACATAAAGTTTGCGGTTACGCAGATATTTTCCTGATGTGCCTGACAAATGATTCTTTCCGCATCCGCGATCTTAAAATTTTTATTCATGCTTTTAAGAACACGTTCTGATCCGGATTCAATCCCAAACGTAAGGCGCTCGCAACCCGCTAAAGCAAGATTTTTAATTGCCTCTTTGTCCATTTCCGGGCGGATAAGCATATTCGCTGACCATCTCAGATTGATGGGATCTTTGATCATTAGCTCGCAAAACTTAAGCAAGCTTTTCATATCTCCATTAAACGCAAGATCTAAAAAATCAACTCCCGAGAGGGATTTATTCTGCTCATTATGATATCTTAATTCCCGATATATGCGTTCTCCACTCATTGCCCTAAATCTTCTCGAGCAGGGAGAATCGCTACAAAAATGGCACCTGCGGATACATCCGCGACTTGCCATAAATGAAAAGGGGGAAGGAATATCGTAATCTGATAAATGCAAACTCTCCAGATCAAGGAATGGAAGGGCTTCCAAATCAACTTCACTGCCCTCTCTAGTTACCGCAATAGCGCCATTTTTACGAAATGCAATTCCCAAAACAGAAGAAAGGTTACCTTGTTTTTCTATGCAAGTCACTAAAGATAAAATGCTGTTCTCTCCTTCTCCATAAACCACTATATCAACATCTTCGCATGCCAGAATCTCGTTTATATATTTATTATTGATAAACAGCGGTCCGCCAAAGACTATTAGCGCATCTTTCTTCTTTTCTTTTATCCGTTTTGCACAATAAAGACTCACATACATTGAAGCTTTATTTACAGAGAATCCGAAAATGCAAGCCTGAGAATGAATCACCTGATCAAGGTAATAATCAATTTCTTTTAAGTTCTCGGAAGAATACTTTTCCACTTTCTCTTGATCATACCAAAAATCGCTTTGCTCCCATGCCCAGATATTACGATATTCCGAATTCCTCTTAAGATACAATTTTATGTTCAAATCTAATAGAAAAACCGAGTGGCCTGCCGACTTAAGGCAAGAAGAAAGTTGAGATAAACCCACTGGTGGGCTGCTCGTTCCCCATAAAGGACATTGTAATAATGCGATTTTCATTTATTTGCGTATTTGTTTAATTCTTTGAAATTAACTTTGCTGCGATATGATCATGCATCTTTTGAGCGACCAACTTATGCACTGCCTCAGATGGATGAATATCATCATGCTCTTCAAATCTTAAATTCATTCCACTATTCCGAAGGTTCTCATAAAAAGTAAATAATTCTATGGTATCAACTCCTATCTTGCTTACTACCTTATCCATTGCATTAAATTCTTTTAGCTGATACGATTTATACTTATCTAACGGCAACAGATATGGAAAAGTTACAAACAAGAGGTCCAGTTTATTTTTACTGCAGAATTCCTTGATCTGACCCAAGAAAATCCTCCCGTTATCTTCACGATTATCTCCCTTGTCCTGTTTATTTACCTTTTCAAGAATACCATTAAACTGCAGCATAAAGAAACGGTAAAGATAGGAGTGTATCATTAAATACGAATTCACGGGAAATCCAGCTTTACGTAAATAGCTTACAGGAAAATGATAACCAGTAAAATTATCTTTTGTCTTATAATAACAGTTGATATCAACTAAGAGATCATTCATAAATAGAAAAACTATTACCATATCCGGGTTGTAAGTATTAAATTTATTTTTTAAGAATAGCGAGTATCTTAATACGTCATAGCTACCTACGCCCGCATTCCAAACTTCAAATTTATATTTCTTATTCAACAACTCATTATTATTTAAAAGAACCTCTAATTCATCCGCAGACCAACCTTGCTCGGCAATGGAGTCTCCTAAAAGCAAAATCCTAAAAACTCCTTCTTCTTTCTTTAAAGGATGCTCTTTACCAACCATGCCATATTTATTGGTGTATGGATATTGCCCTGGCTCGTGTTCATAGCCTAATAAAGGGGATGGTCGAATAAAACCCTTATAATATTTGCTGTTCCATACATTCATAGTTCCAGCTTCATTTTTATTAAGGCTAAAGGAATTATGTATATATCCAAAAAATGGATTAAATCGAAAAAATAACTCTGCGAGTATTAAACTAAACACTATCCCGCTAATTACAGATATAGCTTTAAAAATAGTATTCTTCATAATAAACTAACCAAACAAATGCTGGCGAACATTCAGGTCTAAATTAATCAAACCGGCATGAGAACAAGTAGTGCATATATTCCCTGATGGATCTGCGGATAACAGATCCACACCAGCAGAGCTTCTTGCTATTCTATATTTAGGACCATTCCAAACTTCTTCAAAAGGTATATTAAATACGTTACCGAAATCGTCAGATTCATTTTCTATGCTGCAACACGCTGATAAAGAACCGTTAGAATTTATTGCAGCGGCAATCCATAGCCAATTACAAAGCTTATTTTGAGTTTTCTTAAAATATTCCGCTGAGTGCCCATCCTTCATTTTATCTTTATTATAATGGCAATACTCGGGATTATTTGGCATCCATTCCTTCTTTCCGATAAAAGCCTTGGTGATGCCTACATGGTCAACGCCTATTTCTTTGCCCATGCCTTGGACCTTTTTGATCTCATGCTCGTTATGTTTAAATACGAGAAATTGCCATGTTATGAAAGGCTTGGCCTTACCTAAAGCGCGGCGCGCGTCTATCAACAACTTAAGATTATCCATAGCTGTATTTAAGTCGCCTCCAACGCGATATTTCGAATAGGTCTCAGGCGTAAGCCCGTCAATCGAACAAATAATCGAATCTAACCCTGATAAAACAATCTTTTCTGCTAGGTCTTTTGTCAGATAACTAAAATTCGAGTCAATCTTAACATTAATATTAAATGCTTTAGCATACTGAATCATTTCGGGTAAATCTTTATTTAAAAACGGTTCGCCCCAATTAACCAAATCAAGATTAATTAAATATGGCCCCAGCTTATCTAAAACATCCTTAAAATCTAACAAACTTAGCATTCTGATCTCTCTTGATCCTCTTCGTTGGCCGGTCGGGCAGAAAGGACAATGCAAATTACAGTAATTGCAAGGGTCTAAAACAAGCCAATATGGATATCCGAATAGAACTTCTTCTCTTCTTGCCTTCTGCACCTCTGCTAAAATATAGTTTGAAAGCTTCCTCCACATTTGATGCGAAAATAGAATATTTACTATGGCCTTCTGCTGATCATTAAAATTAAAACTATCAGTTAATTTTACTAAGTCTATTCCCTCATATCTTATTGTATCCATGAAGTTAAGGGCCTTTGCCAGTTTATCGCTAGGGAAGAAATCTTCTTGAATCGAATTTAAAGAAAACGACTTAATCATTGTTTCCTCAGCCATATCTTTTTGTCCAACTTCTTCATAGCAGGCGCTTAATTTACTAAACAGATTTATGCTGTTTCTTTCAAGTCCCCTTGCTTTTTCATAATGCTCGATTGCTTTATAATAGTCATTTTTATGTGCATAATAATCCCCTAAAGAGCTCCATTTATTTGGCTTAATTTTTAGCACACCGGAAGTCTCGGGCACCCCTAAAGAAAGCGCGACCTGGCAAAAATGTTCATAGCGCCGTAATCGTTCAGGATAATTATTTTCACCATCGTTAGAATTCCAGTAAAGATGATGCTCCTTGTTTTTAATCCCGAACTCTTCGGGGTTATTATATAAATACGTGCCCTTGTCTAATACGCAAAAAGACTGACTAGCTAAAATAGTATCAATATTTTTCCTATTATTTTTAAGGAAATCTATGGTCAAGTTAAAGTCTTGGATATTTTCGGTCGGCAACCCGAACATAAAGTTAGCTTGCGTTTCTATACCTACTGCTTTTGTAGCTTCAAGTACGGCACTGGCAAGCCCCAAAGAGAATCGCTTATTCATGCGCCTTAAAACATGCTCAGACCCACTTTCAATACCATAGCCTAACCAAACGCATCCGGCATCTTTCATTTTCTGTAAGAAATCTTTTGTCATTTCAGGACGAATTATTGCCTGCCCTGCCCAGCGGATTTCTAACTTATTTTCAATTAAAAGATTACAAAATGTTTCTAGAGACCTCATATCGCCGTTTAGAAGCGAACCGATAAAGTAAAAATAATTAACTTGAGGAAAATTGTTTCTAAGCGCCTTGACTTCTGCAAAAATCCTTTCTCCTGATTTTGTGCGAAATTTTCCCCAGAATTGCCATTCGCTGCAAAAATGGCATCTGTTTATGCAGCCTCGGCTATCAAAAATATCTAAACGGAAAGGCTCCCGATAAAGGCGTAAGTTAATATCATCCTTAAAATCTGAATAATCGGGCATAGGCAGGCTATCAAGATCTTCGATCTTCTGCGCAAGTCCTCCATTAACGACCTTTCCATTCTTAAGAATTAGGCAGCCGACAATGCTATCAATATTCTTTAGGTTGTCTACATTCTTGATAATCTCAAATAAAACATTCTCTCCCTCACCATGTACTACGATATCAACGCATTCTTGCTGAATAAAATACTCTCCTTTTTGCTGGAGCGAGCAATCCGGACCGCCAAAAATAATAATTCTACTTTTATCGCGTTCCTTAATTCTTCGGGCTATCTCCAGGCTTGCCCAAGCAGAACTAAAATGTACAGTGAACCCTATAATGCGAGAACCGCTAGAAAGAATCTTTTCTACATAAAACTCAACTGCTTTCTCATTTTTTTGTAAAAGCGCTTTTACTGAGTCTCTATCCTCCCAGTAAGAATAGTAGTCTTTGTCATCCCATACTTTTCGGGTTTCCAGCGGGCTTGTGAAATATAAGGCATTATTAAGATCAAAAAGGTAAGCCTGGTGTCCTTCTTGGCGAACAAGCGCTGCCAGAAAAGACATGGTATAAGGAGGGCAATCTCTTCCCCATGCCGGTGCTTGAACAAAGGCTAAATTCATTTTATAAGTATGGCTTCCTGAACATCCGGTCGAAAACTAACATGTGAATTTAGAATAGTAGAATTCAGGCAGCTGCTGTTAAGGCAATATTCACACATCCCACGCGGATTACCTGAAGAAATGTCTTCCCTTAGTTGCTGAAACTTGTTATTATTCCAAATGCTCATAAAATCATTTTGATCTAAATTTCCAAAATGCTCTCCGGAATAACAACATGGCAAGACAGCTCCTTCAGTATCTACATAAATATTTTTCCAGGGCTCGCTACAAACTCTCCGGGAAGCAGGTTTTCCGTTTAAGGAAAATGCCGGAGGCAAATCTAAGGCGACGTTCATTCTTTGTGATTCATTTTTCGCAACTTCAAAAATATCATTGGTAATCTCCTGTTTAAAAAAACATGACAGCTTAAGGTGGGCAGGCTTAAAGACGGTTAGGTAAGTGCAGCGCACAGAATTAACTCCTAGTTGAGAAGCTAGCTTCACTACATTAGGTAAATCTTCGATATTAAGTGTTGTAGCTACAAAAACCAAAGTTATAGAAGGAGTGTCATTTGACCTGCGCAACTTTATGCAACGATCAATCTGCCCAATTATCTTATCAAAACTTCCAGGCATCCCAGTCAACCTTTCATGCAAAGCAGAATTAGAAGCATGAAGAGAAATCTGAATACTGTATTTATTCCCCAAAATTCTATCCTGTATTCTATCTTGAAATGCTAATCCATTTGTAGTAATGATTTTGTTTTTAGTACGTAATGTCTTATTGGCATATCCGATAAAATCGTGTATTTCAGGTAACAAAAGTAGTTCGCCCATTCCGCAAAAACTTATAAATTGCGCGTTTTTCAAAACATCTTTTAATCGCGGCTCAAAATATTCCCGATACAATTTCAAACTAAACAGTTTGTATTCCCCCCCAATACAAAAAATACAATTACCATTACAATTATAATTTGTTCCTAAGGTCAAACCTGTTGGAGTTGACTTTAAAATCGACCTTCCTTGACGATACTCTTCATTATTTAATTCCTCATTCGAAGTTTTCTTTAAAGGAAGATATGAGCTTGCGTATATTTGATGTTTTAGTCTTAGGGCTATTTTTGAAGCGGCTTGATCGCCATATCGGGCGAGCGCTGCTCCAACTAGAGGAAAAACTGTACAAACTAACCAACACGAGCAAGAACCTTCTCTTATAAGTTCCCTGCTCTCTTTGGCTGCTTGAGAAGACAAAAGATGATCAAGTGTTTCTGTTTTGATATTTCCCGCTGTCTTGTTTTTTAGTAGCGGACAAAAGAATAAATCTCCGTAAGGATTAAGCATAGCAAATTTATAGCCTGCCTCGCACTGACTTGAAAACTTTATACCCGACTGCTGAAAGTCAACGAGATGAAACCAGTAGTAAATTTGTGTAATCAATTTTATTTTATCAGAAACTCTTGATAACGATATGTTGAACTCATCCAGATTCGAATGCTTTTGAATTATATCTTTTACAATCTGCATTATGTTTGCTCTCACCTTAAAAAGGTCTTCATTATTCCATTTGAATGTTTCTTTTTCTCTCGCCTCTTTAGGTACGGCGAATTGTGCGAAGAAGTCTAGACCTTGCTCTTTAGAATATTCCCAACATGGGATAAGTTCATTGATATTTAAGGGCGTAAGCACGAAAGTTGCACACATTTTTATTTGAGGTAACTCGCTCTTAATCCTTGAAAGTGTAGTCTCGAATCTTTCGAAGCCTCCATGCACCCCTCGCATCTTATCATACGCATCATTAAGTCCGTCTAATGAAGTACCTAGCCACAAAGAACCATTCCTGGCGTAACGAGCAATCTCTTTTAGCTTATTAAGAATATCTTCAGAATTCATTCCATTGGTGAGAATACCGATTGATACTCCGGGAAGCCTATCCCAGATTAATTTACAAATCTCAACTATATCTGACCGCAAAAATGGTTCTCCTCCGGAAAGTACTACTGTTTTAACGGTATCGAGTTTATCCGATGCGTTAATCGTCTTTTTAATTTCTTCGAGAGAAAGTTCTTCATCCTGTCTTTTATCGCTACGCTTATAATAATCCCAGATATCGCAAGTAATGCATTTGCTATTACAGTTATGGGTTAATTCTAAATGTAGCTCCTCTAAAAGAACGTCTTTCCTTAAGCTCTTATTTCTCTCTAGTGAATTAAACGAAGAACTTACGATTCTATCAATTTTATTGCAAATATCTTTAACCAAGCTATCTTGTGTAAAATCCGTATTTATATGTTCTACATCATGAAAAACACCGGACCAAGAACTATTCTGAATTAATACTCCCGGTTCAATGCCCTGATACAGTTTATCCAGCCGAGTAGAAATCTGATCCCAACCATATTTATTCTCAACTAGTTTTCTAGCATTATAAGAAATAGTTTTATACAAAGACTCGTCATTTAAAAGATTAATAACATGGCGGCTAAAATCTTTTGGATTATCCGCTTTTAGTATTTCCTTTCCGTGGATAGCTTCAATTCCACAGGCACCCCTAGCCGTGCATACAACTGGGGTTCCAGTCGCCATAGCCTCTAAAATCTTACCCTTAATTCCTGCGCTACGCATAAATGAACAAACAAAAACTGAAGCCTCTTGAAGGTACAGACTCACATCTGAAACTTCCCCAATTAATTCTACTCCTCCTATCTGATTAAGTTCTTTCACTTTCTGGGTAGGAGCTGAACCTATAATTTTAAAGACAACATCTGGTATAGATTTCTTTACAAGCGGGAAAATGTGTTTACAGAAATAAACCACTGCTTCTTCATTGGGATAATGGGGGAAATGCCCAACAAAAATCAGAACTTTACCACTTCCGTTCTTTTCTTTGAATGCAAAATGCGATAAATCAACTCCGGTAGGAATTAAAGAACAAACTGCCTTGGGACTAAACGCCTTGATTACCTGTAAATCGTTCTTGGAAAGCGCAATTACTTTAGAAATATTATTATAAAGGGCGTGGTGATGTCGTATAACCCTTAAGGTATCCATAATATAGGAGAATAACGAATATGCGTCCTGTTTATAATACGAGTTTAAAAATGATACCATGCTGATATCGTGTTCAGTATAGACTACAGGAATGTATTTAATGTGTCTGGTTAAGTACAGCAGCTCATTTGACTCAATATGAATTATATCGATTGACTCGACTTCCTGTAGTTCCTTTAATTTCTCAATAATAAAATTAGAGAAAGAATATTTGTATCTTCTGGGAAATAAAGGGTCTGGATTAGGCGTCTTAGTCGAAATAACGTGGACATCTTTAAATAATTCTCTTAAAGCATTGATGTGCTCTCTATCGTTTTCATCATGAATAAGCGACAGCAAAATAATATTGTATGTTTGACAAAGACGTTTGTAGAGATTGAATATCCTTAATTTTCCTCCGCTAGTGAGTGGATAAGGAAGAAAAGGTGTTATTAAAAGAATTGTTTTCTTATCACGATGCAAAAAACCTGATCTCATAAAATTTCGGTAGTAAAGTAGGCAGTAATTTAAAATTGTCCTATCTTTTCTTACGCAATACTTAAACTCATTAAACCTGCCGATTAAAGCTTCGATAAAATACCTAAAGGCCCAAATATAACCTCTTGAGAATTGCATAGGACTACTATGCTTACCGAGCTGCATAAATTCCGGCAGACGGTTTAAGTGACTAGATAAGAACCCAAGATCAGTAATATTTTTCCAGATAAATAAAAGTTCATTCTTAATTTCTTTATGTCTCAGATAATTCAGGGTCGCAGCTCCCTTATGATAAACCAGGCTTTGAGGCTCATACAGTACCTTTAGGCCTCTCTTTTGCGCCCGGTAGGAAATATCGATATCTTCCCAGCAATTAGGGCGGTAAATACCATCAAACCCTCCAAGCCAAAGGAAGTCGTTCCTGCGAAAACACATTGCCCCTCCTACGCTAAAGATAGTAGGAGCAGTTTGCATAACTTTATCCCCATTACCTGTTTCAGACTCATTCCAAAGATTGATATAACCATCCCGGAATTCGCCCATATGCATACCGTAATTAAAACTTTTTTTATCCCAATAATAAAGCTTAGGCGAAACAGAAAAAACCTGTTCATCTTTAAAGTGTGCAATCAAAGGCTGTAGAAAATCTAAAGAAACCATAATATCATTGTTCAATAAAACGATCAGCTCTCCCCTGGCCTCCAGTACGCCCCGGTTACAAGTCTTGCCAAAGCCAAGATTACGAATGTTTCGAATTACTCTGATAAATGGAAACTCGTTCTTTATACACTCAGCGATATCAGAATCACTGGCATCATCAACTACAAGCACTTCATATTCGCCATCCTTGAATTTATCTATTTCATAAATCGAAGTCAGACACTTCTTTAATAGCTCTATTCCATTCCAATTAGGGATCACAATACTAATACTTAACTTATCAAAAGGTACTATTATTCTTTTCCTTCGAAAAATAAATGATACCTTACCGAATAAAAACTCAAAAAACCACTCAAGCGTAAAAAGAATAGCTTGAACAAAAACAAGCGGAATCAAACTAAAAATCACAATAGCTTGTAACCATCGATACATATACTTTGAAAAGAAAGTAAGCGCTTTGCGGCTAGAGAATATAAGCGTCCATATCGGCTTTAGAATGAAACGGTATCCTTCTGATTTATATATGGATGCAATTTGGCCTTCAGCTTGTTTCACCTGTTCTTGCGCTTCATTAATCCTGCGCCGCAAAGTTTCAATTTCAACCCCCAAGGAAGAGATTGTTTGTTTTTGTTGTTTAATACTATCCAGGCTCTCCGTGAATCGATCGTTTAGATTAAGATTCTCGGATCTATAGCCTTCAATATCGCATGCCAGCTTAAAAATAGAATTCTTCTGCGCCAATCCTTTATCAATACTCTCCTTAAGTTTTGCGGAAATATTTTGGAGCTCTTTTTCTAGCTTAGCGCCCTCTTCTTTATAATGATTAGAAAGATTTTGAAGCTCCTGCTCTAGCTTAGCGCCCTCTTCTTTATAATGATTAGAAAGATTTTGAAGCTCCTGTTCTAGCTTAGCGCTCTCTTCTTTATAATGATTGGCACGATTTTTTTCTCCACTTACCTCCCTAATTGTACCTACTAAAGCTGCGTGCAAAACACTATTTTCATAAGATGTTATTCGCCTAAGTTCCCTGAAGATATCTTCCATTACCGATAAAGCCATGGCTTCTCCATGCTCCTTAAGTAACTTAAGGAATAAACGGGGCACTAAGTTATATATCTCTCCCACAGGTTTATTTTCATCTTTGGCAATAAAAAATGCATTTCCCAATAAGGCGCTTGCTAAAATCTGCGGCGAGTGCTTTGCAATTAGAAATAGGCGGTTTCGTTCAATCGCTACTCTTGCAAAATCTTTATTGCTGCTTTTATGCACCATATGAACCCCTAAGCTTGCAGGCGCAAATACCAACTTCCATTGCTTGCTCTTTAATCTTAAAGACATATCCGCATCTTCGCCATACATAACGAAATCTTCATCTAATAAGCCGACCTGATCCAGCGCAGACTTTCTATATAAAACACTTGCACCGCTTACGGCATCAACCTCCTCAATCTTATCAAGTGTTTTCGGATCTTTTCCTGCCCCCTTTTCATCCCAATAGAAATTTGGCATTTCTATTAGCCCGGCATTTTGGATAGTGCCGTCTTCATGGAGTAATTTCGGGACTACAGCTGCGACAGAAGGATCGCTTTCAGCCACTTTAACTAATTCCAGCAACCATCCCTTACTAACCTTCACATCGTTATTCAACAAAACAACATACGAACCCTTTGAGCTCTTGATCCCGAGATTGCAGGCCTGACAATAATTATTCTTGTTATTTGCGATTATCTTAATCCTTTTTTTAAACAAATTGCTCAAGAATAGAACAGAATCATCTTGAGAGTCATTATCCACTACAATAACTTCATATGAATTCAAAGGATAGTCTATGGCAAAAACCAAATCCAAACATAGCCGCGTCAATTCCTTAAGCTTATAATTTACAATGATAATACTAACGAATGGGTATCGTGCTGCCATCAAGAACTCCCTTTAGAAGATAAGCTGTAATCCCATCTATGTTTTAAATAAACTGTCCCGTGGTCAGGGCGGCTAAAAACCATGCGGAATGGATAAGCCTTATGTTGACAACTAATAAACGCTTTCCTGTCGGCATCCCATAACCCTAGAGAAATAAAATAACCCCCGGGCAATAGCGGAAAGGATACAAACTGCGTCTTAAAGCTCCTTGCTTTCTTAAGCTTTACTATAATATTATCGCAACATACGCCATCTTCGCGGTAAATACCCAACCATAAATATGCGTTTTTAGGAAGTAAGACATTTTCTTCCAGGTCAACAATTATTGTCACCGGCTCATTTGTAAAGAAGATGCTTCCCTTAACTCCCTGTTTATCAATTATCTTGATAATCCCGGGTAAAGTCGCAAGTTTTCTTTCGCCATCGTTAGAGCAATCAAGCAGATAGTTTACGCCAATATCTGGAGTACTTGGTTTATAAAAAAATGAAAGGATCGCATTAACCAGGCTCTTTTTAATCTGGGGCTGCAATTTAAGAAGAGGACTATAGCTGCTATGCTTACCATAGACAATAAATTCATAATAACCTTCGTGATGCTCAAAAGGAATAACCTCATTCTTGTCCCAAATAGCCACTGATAAACGATATTTCCCAGGGGCTAACAATAAATTGTAATATTTTAGGGAGAACTCTCCTCTACCCTTATCCAAACGAACAAAATAATGTCCGTCAAAACTTGTATTGGGGCCATAACAGTAAACGCCATCTTCACGGAATATAGCTACTCCAAAATGAGGTTCCTTAATTGTTTCACGAACCCGGAAAACAACTTTAACCGTGAGGCCTTTCCCGCTTTTAACCCTATTACAATTTAGACCAAATGCATTAATAAATTTTACTTTCTCTATAATTGCATCCCGAGTTCCTAACTTATGTCCCCAATGTGATATATTTGACGCCCACTTGCATGTATCTTTTACTAACTCGGATGGTTCTTGCGGATGGACCACAAAAAATCTCTCTGAGCACAGAAGTTCCTTGTATTTTTTTACCCCTTCAACAGGTTCTCCGCGATACAAAATCTTGCCGTGATTTAAAAGTACAGCCTCATCGCATAAACGCTCAATAAGATCCATACCTTGCGAAGTAATAACCAGCGTCTTCCCATTGCGCTTTAAATCCATCAATTTTTCAAAACATTTTCCCTGAAAAAGCGAATCACCCACAGCTAAAACTTCATCTATAACAAGAACGTCGAAACTAAGATTGACCACAATACTAAAACCTAAACGTAAACGCATTCCTTGTGAATAAGTGCCAAGAGGCATATTGATAAATTCACCGAGCTCTGAAAATGCAACAATTGCATCAAAATTGTTCTTTAATTCTTCTTTGGTTGCACCTAAAAGAGCACCATTAAGGAAAATGTTATCCCTCCCTGAAAGTTCATCCTGAAATCCAACCCCAAGATTAAAAAGGGTAACGACTTTTCCTTTAACCGTGCTATTGCCATAAGTCGAAGAAAGCACTCCTGCAATAATATTTAGCAGTGTAGTTTTACCTGCTCCGTTTCTACCGATTATGCCTAAGACCTGACCTTTACCAATATTTAAGCTTATATCACGTAGCGCCCAAAAATCCCTTGAATAACCCAAGGAATAATTTAAGCCCTTATGGCTAAAATCAAACTTTTTACTAACAGAATGTAACGAAATTATCGGTTCGGCCTTAGTAAGAGATTCGATCATTTATAGTATTTTTACTAGATTTAAAAAACCTTAAACCAATCCATAAAATAATTATTGCAAAAATCACCGGTATAGCAATCGTATGCATAAAACCGATCTTAGTATGAACCTTATAATAAAATCCCTTAAATAAAGTAATTCTATATAAATTAGTTATCCCCACAAAAGGATTACAGATATAAATATTGTACAAAAGGCGCGAGAATTTTGCTTCAACCAAAGAAATAGAATAGAAAACTGGGGTCAAATAGAATAAAAAAAGCAAGATAGCTTCAAGGATATATCTGATATCTCGCCAGCGAACATAAAGGATAGAAAAAATAACCCCTAGGCCGAATGTAATTAAGGCGTGAATCAATAATACCGCAGGCAAACACAGAATAAATACTGACGCACTCTTTAAAGTTAATACTGTAGTAATAATCAAGATTATAAAAGATGGCAAGAAATTAACCATATTGGCTAAGGTTATTGAAAGCGGGATCAGATAATGAGGGACATTGGCCTCTCTTATGAGGTTTTTATTATCCACTAAGCTCGTGACTGAACTCATAAGCGAACTCTGGAAAAAACTCCAGGGTAAAATAGCACTCATAAGATAGATAAAAAACGGGGCCTCTTCTATACTAGTCTCAAAAATCAAAGAAAAAACCACATAAAAGACTATTACCATCAACAAGGGTGATAAAAATGCCCAGAGCACTCCGAGTCCTGGTCGACCATAGCGCAATTTCAAATCCTTAACAACCAATTCCCGCACCAGGTTTCTCTTATTGATAATTTCGAGGATGATCGGAATCATTACCCAGATTCTCCGGTATATTTATGGCACTGTGGTAGAATGTTTAGCGGAGTATTTCCTCACTAGCGTAAACCCTCTTGATCTTTAATTAAGAGGATACCATGCATCCTAAGGCGACCTATCATTCCTTAAAATAGGCCCGATATCGTATTAAACAGATAGTATAATTATATAAGAAATTTGATAAAATTCAAGAAATTAGAGGCTAATTTTTGGCCATTTCTGATTGGAATTTTGTGGACTCGGATTATTGTAACTTTCTGTGCCAGAATAACTAGGACTCCTATTAAAACAAGAAAGAATAACTTAGATTCTTTTTCCTTTTATGATCCGCTCTATATCATTGCGATATAAAGTTACCGCACCAGAAGACGTACCGATTTTTATTTCTAAAGTTATGCTTTCCTTGTTATCCTTTTGTATTATTCCTTGAAAAATACGGCCATTTTTTAAATAAACTGTGTCGACTGGTTGAAAATTTTCTTTACCCTGAAAATGTGTTTTTAAGCCTTCTTTTACGCTAAGGGCTTCGTTATCAATAAAAACTTGTTTTTGCTTTACCAGACCCTTGGCTTTCTCCAAACTTACTAACGCCTTATTGTGCTCGCCAAGCGCTTTTTGAATCATAGCTAAAGTTAAATATGCCTCTTGGTAATCAGGTTTAAGGGCTATTGATTTATTTATGTTTTTCCTGGCCAGATTATATTCCTTAATTCTACTATAAGCATAAGCAATGTCATTCAATGTAAAAGGGTTGTTTGGATCTTTTAAAAGTCTTTTTTGACAAATAGTTATTTCTTTTTGATATTCTTTGTCGGCTTCTTCGGTTTGGACTTCTTGTCTATAGATATCACCCAAATCATTATGCACATTAGGATAATCTATCCGCATATCAATAACCTTTTTATACTCTAGCGCAGCTTCCTTAAGCTTACCCCTGTCTTTATATATACTTGCAAGGCTATAGCGGAAATTAATATTATTGGGGCTAAAGCTTAAGGCCTCTCTCAAAAATGATTCCGCCTCTTCATATTTCTCAAGATTCATATACGCCAGGCCTAGATTACTAAGAACCACAGAGTTTCTCTTGTCTATTAATAATACCTTCCTGTATTCATTAATGGCCTTATAAAATAAATGTTCCTTGAAATATATGTCTCCCAATAACTTATATGCTAGATAAAATCTATTGTCTATTCTAATTGCATCACCCAGCGCTATTATGGCTTGATCGTATTTCTGGTCTATATAATAAAAATATCCCAGAACATAATGAGTATAAGCAAAATCTGGCTTAACCTCTATAGCTTTATTCAATAATCCATAAGCTTTTAGCTTGTCATTTGCCTGGAAAGCATCTATGCTAGTATTTAAAAGAGCAGATAGGTAGATAGATGAGGTATATTTTATTAAATCTGCTATCTCTTTGTTCCCGTCTGCAATTGTCTGGGCCTGGCTTAACATTTCTATTGTTTCTTTATATAATCCTTTTCGGGTATATATGTCCGCTAAAGATTCATAACCCCAGACAAAACGCGAATTAAGTTTAATCGCTTCTTTGTATTCTTTAATTGCTTTTTCTTCGAGTCCCTCCTGCAAATAGGCATTCCCTAACCCATAGTGGACCAGTACAACCGAAGGATTAATACTTATGGATTTATTAAAATACTTTACCGCTTCTTTATATAATTTTGCCTCGTAACTTTCATACCCTTGATTATAATAAAATGCGGCTAATTTATTCTTGCCGATAAAAACAAGAGTTATAAGCAAAATTAAGACTATTAACGCTTCGATAAATTTTTTCATATTAAATATATATTATTAAAAATACTGAACTGTTCAAAAAGGATCTGTCTTGATTGTCCTGTTAGAGAAGCCCGGGATTTGCTGTTTTCTTAATCTGATTGATATGCCACTCGATGTATTCCTCTAATGGCTCTCTTTTCTCCAGGGGAACAGAAAAAAACTCTACCCTGGTTAGAAAGGTTCCGCCTACAAGTAAATCATCAGTATTTGTTAGTTTCTTCGCTTCAATAACCTTTGCATTCAAGTCTAACCAATCGAACGGCCTTGAGGGAATTTTTATCAACAATTGCAAATGAGTAAAATTCTTATAAAGAGACTTTGCTGTAAAGAGAGCGCCTCCTGTACTAATATTTCTAATAGCCGTTATGTCCCATTCAGCAAGCGTTGAATCATCTAATTTTGAATACATAGCTACAAGAGACTTGTTAATCCTAACGTTGCCCCTTTTCTCTGCCTCTTTATCCAATATTCCCAGCTGACTTTTATAGGTACGCTCTAACGCCTGGATTTGTTTAATCGCAAAGCTGCAATACTCTTTAAGAAAAACAGCTGTTTGACTGGGAACAGACTCAAATTTTAAGCGGGTACGAAAACCGCTTACAAAAGCTCCTGGATACTTGGTTATATCTTTTGATTCTAAGACTTTGGCTTCAAATTCATGCCATTCAGGTAAATGGGTAGGAAGTTTTAGTTGTAAGCTTACGCTTTCACCTTCTGTAAAAGGTACTGGACTGAGAAAACGCACCCCTCCCTCATTTATGTCTGTAATATTAAAGGTGTGCTGTGCCCCTGACAAATCAACTAATCTCAACAAAAGAGGCCTTCTTATTCTGAATGAAATTCTCTTTTCTTCCATCAGGATTATCTCAAGTTATGATTATTATATTTCTTTTTATTATATAGTAACTTTAACTTACCTACCAAGAACATTAAGTAAACTTGTTTTCTTTTTTAGAATCAGGAAGGTTATGTATATTCCCAAGCTTATGAGAAAAAATATTGTCCAAGAATTATGCATAGAAAAACGCTTTTCAGTTAGAAAGTTAGTTAAGGCCTCTAAAAAGAAGAATGTTGCCACAATGGAAAAATAGGTGGAGAACTCTCTCCTAAGGACAGTTTTGAATGAGAACTTCAGCTCGGGTTTCTTCCAATTCTTAAAACGAGGGATTACAATAGGCGTTTTTTGAGCCCATTCCATAAATCGATCTTTAAATTTTTTTCTTAAGAACTCTTCCTCGGTAAAAATTATTCTCTCATAATATAACCAAAAGCCGAACCAGACTAACAAAGCTAACCACCATACCTGGATAAATAAGGTAATGCCTAAAACAATAAGAAAATTACCCAGGTACAAGGGATTTCTTGAAATAGAATACATGCCTGTTGTATTAAGCACCTCGGCTACCTGCGATTTTGTGTTTCTTCCCGAAGTGCCGCGCGGGGCATATCCAGCAGTAATACAACGCACAATAAGGCCTAAAAAAGATATTATAACTGCGCAACTTTCCCAAAGATCTCCCACAGAATCCCCAAATCTTTTTTCCAGCATTCCAGACTGTCTAATAGCAATAACAAAAACCGGGATACCTAATAGGGGCAAATAACTTCTCCACCTAAAAAGCCAACTTCCTTGTTTTTCCATGTCTTCCCGCAATGCCATTTTTCCACCCAATAAATTTAATTAATTATGAAAATTTGCCCCGCATGGACTCGAACCATGATAACAAGATCCAGAATCTTGTGTCCTACCATTAGACGACAGGGCAATTGTTATTTTAAGATGCAACTTGCCCGTCCCGAGCAAACTTATAATCACTGTATCTTGCGAGCGGACTG
>Ga0247841_10006074_pt1 | contig 19005 bp, 19 predicted proteins | sample LaCruzMarch2015__2_FD_192410 | JGI IMG/M metagenome (GOLD analysis project Ga0247841, IMG submission 192410) | Freshwater microbial communities from meromictic Lake La Cruz, Castile-La Mancha, Spain - LaCruzMarch2015_18m | ecosystem: Environmental > Aquatic > Freshwater > Lake | place: Spain... | reverse complement strand
CTCGCGCGTTCTATTTAAACATTTGGAGCAAAACCGTTCTGCAGGGGTACCAAAGCCCGGTCAAATGGGCGGGACTTAAGTCCCATAGCCCCTTTTCTTTTTTGAAAAAGAAAAGGGTCTGAGGGTTTCACCCCCAAAAGAAAAATAATATTGGGGATGAATTAAGATATCCTGTGGCTTAGGCCTTCGAGAGTTCAAAAGCTGCCGTGCTGGCAATTCGCCAGCGCTGCGCGCTGACGATCTCTCCCCCTGCATTTATTTTTATTCGCGCGCGCCTAAGCGGTGGTCAAAGTGCATAAGCGCGCCTTTGCTCTCGCCTGCCATCTTCACCTGCTCGATATTGCGCGTGGCGTTGTCCTCCTCTTCCACCTGCTCGTCGATGAACCACTTGAGCATCATCATGCTGGCATGGTCCTTTTCCGCAACTGCAAGGTCGTAAAGAGCGTTTATCTTATTTGTCGTGGTCAGCTCGAAAGCATATGCAGCCCCGAATGCCTCAAGCACTGACTTGAATGACGAGACAGGCTTGGGAAGCGCGTCAAGCGAGACTGTGCCCCCGCGCTCGCATACATACTTGAAGAACTTCATGGCGTGCGTGCGCTCCTCGGCAGCCTGCTTGTACATCCAGTGCGCAAACCCCGGCATAGTCAGCGCCTCGAAATATGCGGCAATCCCAAGATAGGTGTGCTCTGCCTCGAACTCGTGCGTTATCTGGGCGTTTATCGCGTCTTCCATCTTTTTTCCAATCTTCATTTTATCACCTTTATTGTTTCTGTGCAGAGGAGAATCTCTTCTCAACCTCTGCCCAGTTCACTATGTTCCAGAAGTTGTCCACGTATTCCGCGCGCCTGTTGTTGTATTTGACATAGTACGCGTGTTCCCACACGTCGAGAACAAGAAGCGGCACGCTTCCCTGAACGGTGAGCTTCTGGTGGTTCTCTGCCTGCAGCACGATGAGCCTTTCCCCGAGCGGCTCAAAGGCAAGCACAGCCCAGCCGCTTCCTTCCACTGTTTTTGCAGCCTCGGAGAAATGCTTCTTGAATGCGTCGAGAGAGCCGAAGTCGCGCGCGATGGCATCGTATAGCGCGCCGGATGATGGCGCCTTGCTTTGCGAGGATGGGCACATCACAGACCAGAAAAGCGCGTGCATGGTGTGCCCGCTTCCGTGGAATGCGGCTGCTTTTGAAAGAGCCTGCACGGATGCGAAGTCGCCCTTTGCGCGCGCATCCTCGAGCTTGTGAAGCGCGGTGTTGAAGCCCGCAACGTATGCTGCATGGTGCTTGCCATGATGGAGCTTCATAGTTGCCTCGTCGATGTAAGGCTCCAGCGCATTGTACGCATATGGTAGGCCGGGTAGTTTGTATTCTTTGTTCAAATCGCTTTGCGATTTGGACATCTGAAAAATTTTTTCAGAAAATTTTTCATCTTCCATTTCATCACTCTCCAAAAGTTAGTGAGTGAGATGGCGCGGCTGTGAATTTAAACCGCGCGTACTCAGGTGCGAGTAACGTTAGTTGGGGGTTTGGGCGGTGTGCAAAGTGCCGTGCACTTTGCATATGCATTTTGCTCGAGCAAAATGCACATGGGCTGTCAACCGTACATGGTGCCCAGGCTGCCCTCGTTCTCCACCTTCTTGTAGGCGCTGTGCGCGTTCTTCGCCTTGCCCACGATTTCCTTCACCTTGGTGTCTATCTTGGCAGCCTCGTGCTCAAGAGTGGTGGTGTCGATGTCGATCTTGATGAGCTCCTTTAGCGCCTCGAGCACCATGGCGGACGCCTTGGGGTCCATGTAGCCCTGCTGCGACTCTGCAAGAAGGGAGATGACAGGGTACTTTTCCACTGCCCCGCGCGCAAGCAATATGCCGGTCACGCCTGTGGTGGCACCCTCCTTTATGAGCTCCACCGCGTGCAGCTTCTCAAGCTGCGAAGAGAGCTCGGGCAGGGAGGAGATTGCATACACTGTGTCCTGCTCGCCCTTGATGGCGATGCCGCCAAGCGAGATTATCTGCTTCACATTGTGCTTTTGCGCAAACTCGTAGATCTTGTCGGACAGCTCGTTCACCGCGGCAATGGGGATGACAAACTCGGAGATGAAGACAATGAGGTTGTGCTTCTGCGAAAAGTACATGCGCGCGGGGAAGAGCGGGCGCTTGTTATGCACTGCAGCAAGCGGGGGGAACTGCTCGCCTGTGATGTAGCCCAAAGGCTCCATGCCGAGCTTTTCCACAAGGTAGCTTGCTGAGATTGTGCCCACGAGGCCAAGGCCAGGGAAGCCTTCGATCAGGGTGGGCGCGCGCAGCTTCGGGCTTGCTGTCATGTGGAATTCAATTGCCATGGAAAAATCCTCCGGATTTTGACAGTAGTGGAATCGTAAGATTCCACTCAATGGTGATACCTCGCAATCGCTACGCTGGGAACATTCTTAAAACTGAGGGGATGGAAAAAACAGAAAGGAAAAAATAAAGAAATTAACAGGCAGCCAGGGTGGTTCCATTGTAGATAGACCCGATCACGGCAGGTGCAATCACTGCAATAAGTATTGCGATGAGCGCGCCTGTGAGGGCTGCTGTCGCCCAGACATTCGCGCGTGCGCGCGTCTCAGCTCCCATCATCTGCCCTGCAGCGTAGATGACGCCTGCGAGGATGATCATGAGCATGGCTGCGACGGGGAGCATTTGGGTAAGGCCCTTGCAAAGGTCAGTCATTGCCTGGTTCACAGTAGTTAGCATTGAAGTGACGGCAAATACTGATGCCATCATTACAGCCAATACAACGAATATTCCGAATTTTCTCATATAACACCCTCCATGCACCGATTGCAGGTTAACTTTCCTAGTGGAATCAGATTCCACTATAATGGGAAAACGCTACTGACATTTTTAAAACTAGGGGTTGGGAAAAAACAGAAAAGAAAGATGGGAAGAACTTACGTACACTGCACTGCTGTCCCGTTGTTTATTGCCGTAAGCACTGGCTGCGCCACTACCACTATAAGGATGGCAATGAGAGCGCCTGTGAGGCAGGCTGTTGCCCAGACATTCGCGCGTGCGCGCGTTTCAGCGCCCATCATCTGCCCTGCAGCGTAGATGACGCCTGCGAGGATGATCATGAGCATGGCTGCTACGGGAAGCATCTGGGTGAGGCCAGAGCAGAGCGAGCTCATCGCGTCCTTTACTGTGCCGAGCATGGAGGTGGCGGCAAACACGGATGCCGCCATCAGGGCCATTACAAACAATATTCCAATTTTTCTCATATTATAACCTCCATTGGTTTTATGAAATGCAGAATCCATTCGTTCCAGTAATTCCGGTGTTGTCATCCCAAGTGGTGCCATATATCGAAGAAAGCACCGACGGCGCAACCACTGCGATAAGGATTGCTATGAGCGCGCCTGTGAGGCAGGCTGTTGCCCAGACATTCGCGCGTGCGCGCGTTTCAGCGCCCATCATCTGCCCTGCAGCGTAGATGACGCCTGCGAGGATGATCATGAGCATGGCTGCCACTGGGAGCATGTTCTTGAGGCCCACGCATAGGTCATTTACCGCCTGCGTCACCCCGCTGATGCCCGACACGGCAAATGCAAGGGAAAACACCGCTGCAACCGCAATTAAAATTCCGAGTTTGTTCATCGAAATCACCTTAGCACTTGACGCTGTTAGTAGTGCTGTTGCCATCATATATCATGTTGAGCACTGACGGTGCGACAACTGCGATCAGTATTGCGATGAGCGCGCCTGTGAGGGCCGCTGTCGCCCAGACATTGGCGCGTGCGCGCGTTTCCGCGCCCATCATCTGCCCTGCAGCATAGATGACGCCTGCGAGGATGATCATGAGCATGGCTGCCACTGGGAGCATGTCGCGCAAGCCCACGCAAAGCGAGTTCATTGCGCTTTGGACAGCGGACAAGCCTGAGACTGCAAAAATGCCAGACACGAGCACCAGAACTGCGAATATGCCTATCTTTTTCATGCAAATCTCCTCCTAACTTAACATACGAGTGCTGCGCCGCCAGTGTTGTATATCATGCCGAGCACGGATGGTGCTACGACTGCGATCAGTATTGCCATGAGCGCGCCTGTGAGGCAGGCTGTTGCCCAGACGTTCGCGCGCGCCCTCGTCTCAGCGCCCATCATCTGCCCTGCTGCGTAGATGACGCCGGCAAGGATGATCATGAGCATACCGGCTACGGGAAGCATCTGGGTGAGGCCAGTGCAAAGCTGGGACATTGCGGATGAAACTTGCGAAAGCCCTGAAATTCCATCGGCAAAAATCGAAGAAGCCAGAACGCCCAAAACCGCTAAAATGCCCAATTTTCTCATAATGCACCTCTTATAATCGCCTTGTAGGGATAAATGCAGTCAATATTTTTAAACTCTTGTGGGGTTCTGCGGATTAAACCTTTCCGATTTCCCCATTCATGCGTTTTATTTCCGAAAGCGCAGCGCCCACAAAATCATCCGTTCCCTTCTTCTTGTGCGCATATGCTATGGCGCTTGAGCTGTTTATCCTGTGGAGGGAAAACGCATCAGGCCAGACGGTGCGCAGCACCTTTGCAGTCTCCGCCGCAGATGCGCCCTGCGCGCCCACCCCAGGCACCAGGAGGGGCAGCCTCTTTTTTGCATCGTAGAAACCCCACATGGCAGCCTCAAGCTCGTCAAGCGCGGTTGCGCCAAGCACCATGCCCACGCCGTTTTGGTGCCATTTTTCCATCTTGCTTGCTACCTCGGCAAAAAGCTGCTTGCCGTTGTCAAGGCACAATGATTGGAAGTCCGCGGCGCCCGCGTTCGATGTCCTGCAAAGCACATAGACGCCCTTGCCTTTCTTGCAGCGGTCGAAGAACGGAGAGAGGCTGTCGTATCCCATATAAGGAGACACTGTCAGCGCGTCTGCGCCCCAAAAATCAAACGCCTCTGTTGCATAGGCAGCGCTTGATTTTCCAATGTCGCCGCGCTTGGCGTCCAGAATGATCGGCACCTTGCCGCTGTAGCGCTCGATCAATGATTTGAGCGAGCGCAGCCCCTCGAAGCCATACTGCGCAAAATACGCATAGTTTGGCTTGAGCGCGGAGATGGATTTGCTCTCTGCGAGCGATGCGTCGATTATCTGCGAGAAGAATGATGTGATTTTTTCCTCAGTGCCCTGCGCCGGAAGGCCGGGAAACTGCGCAATGTCAGGGTCGAGCCCGAAGCACACTATGCTCTGCCTCTCCTGTGCAGAGGACGCCAGGGTTTCAAGATAGCCCATTCAAACACCAAAGCTCCGCGCGCCTAAACGCCGTATTTCCTCTTGTATGCCTTGTACTGCGCAAGCATTTCAGGGGTGACATGGAGCGTGCCATTCACCTTGTTCTTTGACAAGTAATCGAAAACCTCGTCGGCAGTTGCAAGCGCATGCACTTTTGTCTTGTGCTTTGCCTCAAACGCTGCAATCGCGCTGTTGCCGTCCTTGTCCTTCTCCTGCCTGTCAAGCAGGATGAACACGCCGGTGATTTCCACCTTTGCTGCGGATGCCAGTTGCGCTATCGCCTCTTCCTTTGCCCCGCCGGTTGTGAAAACATCGTCGAGCATGATGAGGCGCATGCCGTCCTTTATCGGGGCACCCACGAACATGCCAGCGTCCCCATGGTCCTTTGCCTCCTTCCTGTTGAAGCACCACGGCTTGTTCACGCCGAATTCCGTGAGGGACATGCTCGATGAGACTGCAAGCGGGATGCCCTTGTATGCTGGCGCGAACACCGCGTCATACTTGTCAGGCTTTATGGAGCGGTTGATTGCCTGCGCAAACGCCCTTGCAAGCGCGCGGGAAAGCTCGCCTGTGTAGAAAAGCCCAGAGTTGAAGAAATAGGGAGACTGCCTGCCGGACTTGAGCGTGAAATTCCCGAAGCGGAGAGCGCCTGCAAAGACTGCAAGCTCTATGAAATCCGATTGGTATTTTTGCATGATATTATTTCTCGCGTGGGCTTTTTAATCTGAAGCGTCGATTCTGGCGCCTTCAGCCGCAAGCGAGAGGGAGTGACAGGCAAAGCCAGTTGAGTCGGAAATTGCGAGCGAGATTTGCTGCAGGCGAGCCGAGTCGCAAAGCGCGAGCGCTGCGCCGCCCTCTCCGCCGCCGCCTGTGAGCTTGGCGCCATATGCGCCTGCGGAAAGCGCGGATGAGACTGCGGAATCTATGCCTTGGGATGAGACTCTGCGCATGCGAAGCATGATATGATTGTCATTCATTGCCTTGCCAAGCTCCTGCGCGGTCGCAGCGGCAAGCGCGGACCTCAGGATGGGCGCAAACTCCGCTCGCACCTCCTTTCTTTTTTCCTCAGGCGCGGCGGCGGGCAAGGTGGAGATGCCAAACGACAATGCAAAATTGGCAAGCATGGCAGCCGTGCTGCCCCTCTTTCCCTTGCAAGTGTCGATGAGAAGAAGCGAGCAGCCAGGCGGAAGCGTGAATTTTGAGGAGCGGGTCGAGAATTTCGGCGGGGAGAACTTGCGCTGGAAAACAATGGGCTTGCCATATGCCACTGCGCGCGCATCGATGCCGGACGCCTTGCCCTCGTGCGCAACCAAGTCGCCAGCCTGGGCGGAGAGGAAAATTTTCCTTGCGGATGCTCGCTTGCTGGAAAGCTTCAGAATCCCCGCTGCAAAGGCAGCGCCAAGCGAGGAGGAAGTTCCCACGCCTTTCAGGCTCCAGCTCGGGATGAATTCCGCGCTGCATTGGGGCAGGGGCTTTTTCCAGCAGGCTTCCCTTGCCACTGCTGCGAATTGGGCAAGCTGTGGCTCGCCTGAAAAGGAAAAGTCAGGCGCAACTCGCGCATTGCCGAGGGTGGAGAGCAAGGCAATGCCTGGTTCTTTTGAATCTGAGAATTTCACCCTGCTTCGGGGCTCAATCGGCACGGCAAGCGCAGGGGCGCCGTACACCACATAGTGCTCGCCGAACAGGATTGCCTTGCATGGGGCGGATGCAAAAAACTCCATAGGGGCTACTTGGCATCGTTATTTAATATTTGTTAGTGCTTGACTGCCCATGGATGATGTCTTGATTCTTGCAGCCGCAGCATGCGTAGTGCTTGCCGCGCTCGTGTACCTCATGTGGCGCGACGCAACCGCGCAGTCGTGGGGCGACTTTGCAAAAACAGAGAAGGCAAAGTGGAGAGCCGATGAGGAGAAGAGGAAGGGAGCGGGCAAAAAAGCTTAGTGTTTGAGGGATGGCATGAAGAAAGCGGAAAAGAAAAATTTCGGCGCAGTCTCACAGGTTGGAAGCGCGCTTTCCTCGGCTTACCAGCATGTGCCGGAATTCCCCTACCTTGACCGCGCCACCACGCTGATATTGATTGTGTGCGTGCTTGGCTATCTTGGCCTTACGGCATATATATTCTTCGTAACTCCGCCAGTGGAAATAGAGGCAAGGATACTTGAAGGAAGCCTGGAGAAAAACTCGGCGCTGGCGCTTTTGCCTGGAGAGAAATACCTCTACACCTTGGAAAGCCCTGAGGGTGCGATGGAGGTTGCGTACGCAATCAGCTCATCCCCTTCATGCGCAGGCGTGCTGGTGACCGAGGCAGCAGGGCAGGAAAGCCAGGCAATGTGCATCCTCAAGAATGGCATGCTCTCAGATCAGACAGGCAAGGCAGCCAACGCAAACTTCGGCAACCAGTCCATACTGCTTTTCTCCCCTTGGATGCTTGCTGCCTCTGAAAACTTCAGCTGGAACGTGGACAGCATCTATTCCGCGCAAGGTGTGGAGATGGTCATCACCACGCGTTTTGCTTCAAAAGGCAAGCAGCAGCTTGCAGGTAGGGAGGCGTACGAGATAGAGATTGGGGATAGTTCCAGCTCCGCGCCTGCGCGCTTTTTCATAGACAGCGAGAAGCGCGTGCTGCTGTTCGCCGACCTTGGCAATATGACAGTGAAAATGGCGAGCGCGCCATTTGAGCTGAACTGGAATGCAAGCAGGCAGAATTAGAATAGCTAATCAGACTTATTTCTTTCCCTTTAAGCACGCCTCGGCAAATGCAACGAACAGCGGAGCCGGCCTCTCCACGCGGCTCTTGAGCTCAGGATGCGCCTGAGTGGCAACGCCAAAGCCGTCAGGCCATTCGATCATTTCCACGATGTTACCGTCAGGAGAGGTGCCGGAGATCACGAGGCCGCTTTCAGAGAGCTTTGGCACAAAATCATTGTTCACTTCGTAGCGGTGGCGGTGCCTCTCGAAAACAGTGTCCTCCTTGTAGGCATTGTGCGCGCGCGTGCCTTTCTTCAGTTTGCATTCCCATGCGCCGAGGCGCTGGTTCGCGCCCTTGTCGCGCACAGCCCTTTGCTCAGGCAGGAAATCGATTACCGGGAATTTTGTCTTCTCGTCAATCTCAGTGGAATTCGCCCCCTCCATTCCGCACTTGTGGCGAGCCCACTCGATGACCGCCATCTGCAAGCCATAGCAGAGCCCGAGGAACGGCAAGCTGTTCTCGCGCGCGTATTTTATGCACGCAATCTTGCCCTCTGTGCCGCGGCTTCCGTATCCGCCAGGCACGATTATCCCATCGCAGCCGTGCAGAAGCTCCTTGGCAGTCGCCTTGCCCGAGTCTATGTCGGATGTTTCCACCCACTTCACATTCACGCGCACATTGTGCTTTGCGCCAGCATGCACGAGGGCCTCCTTCACGCTCACATAAGCGTCTTTCACCGCAGTGTATTTGCCTGTGATTGCAACCGTGATTTCGCCTTTGGGGTTCTTGATCTTCTCGACCGTTGCGCGCCATTCCTTCATGTCCTCGCCCTTCTCGTCAATGGCAAGCTCGGAGAGGAGAAGCTCAGTCATCTTCTGCTTTTCCAATATCATGGGGAGCTCATAGATGGTGTCGATGTCAGGGTCGTCAAACACATTGTCAATCGGCACGTTGCAGAACATCGCAATTTTCTCCTTTGCCTCGCGGGACAAAAGCTCGTCCTCCCTGCAGACGATGATGCTTGGCCTGATGCCAAGCGAAAGTATGAGCTTGTTCGCATGCTGCGTGGGCTTGGTTTTCAGCTCTCCTTCAGAAAGAGACGGGACATAGGTGAGCTGGAGGAAAGTCACTTTTTCCTCGTTTGCAAATTGGCGCATAGCCTCGAGGAAATAGCCGTTCTCCAGGTCGCCGACCGTTCCGCCCACTTCCACAATGACAACATCGGCATCCTGCTCATCGCCTGTGCGGCGTATCCAAGCTTTGATCTCATCAGTAAGATGCGGCACTATCTGCACATCTCTTCCCAAAAAGCCGCCTTTGCGCTCCTTGTCGATGATATTCCTGAAAAGCTTCCCGCCAGTTATGCTGTTGTTGCCATTAAGGTCGACATTGAGGAAGCGCTCGTAGGTGCCAAAGTCCATGTCGCATTCCGTGCCGTCGTCAAGCACGAAAACTTCGCCGTGGCGGAAAGGGTTCATGGTGCCGCAGTCCACATTCAAGTAGCCGTCGAATTTTATCGGCGAGACTTTGAGCCCCTTGGTCTGCAGGAGCTTGCCTAGCGACGATGTAACTATGCCTTTCCCCAGGCCAGACATGAGAGAGCCTAGGACAACAATGTATCTTCTTGATTTGAGACGCATACGGGAAAAAGCTACAGTGCTAAAGTATTTATACCTGCATTTTCTCCCCGAAGCAGTTTTTACGGCGTAAAATAGAGGGTGACATTTCCACGCGCGCGTGCCACCGGCAGGTTATTATATCCTTCCTTTATCAACTTTGCAGACAGGAAAATATCTTGGCTAATTTTGTGCGGGCATCCCTGGCAATAAGCTGTGGGGTGCAACCTTCACGGGTTTCAAAGCATCAAGGGATTGCCAAGGGAAAGGAGTGAGAAAATGGGATTCGGCAAGCTTGGCTTAAGCCATAACATACAAAGCGCACTGACGGCAATGGGTTTCAAGACCCCAACGCCGATACAGACGCAGGGCATACCGCTATTGCTTCAGGGCGAGGACCTTATCGGTCAGGCGCAGACAGGCACGGGAAAGACCGCTGCCTTTGGCATCTGCATACTTGAGAGGATTGCGCTCACGCCTGCAAAGAAGGGCAAGGTGCGCTCGCTCATACTTGCGCCCACGCGCGAGCTTGCAGTGCAGATTGCAGGCGAGATCGGAAAGATCGGCGTGCACTCGCAGGTCAGGATACTTGCGATTTACGGCGGGCAGGACATCGAGAGGCAGATTGGCCCTCTAAACTCCGGCGTGGACATTGTGGTGGGCACGCCTGGACGGCTGCTTGATCACATTGAAAGGGGCACCATCAAGCTTGACGCTGTGGAAGTTGTCGTGCTTGACGAGGCAGACAGGATGCTGGACATGGGATTTGTCGAGGACATCGAGAAAATCCTTTCCAAGACTCCGAAGAACAGGCAGACTTTGATGTTCTCCGCAACCATGCCACCCGCGATAATGGAGCTTTCGAAAAGGTACATGCACGCTCCGCAGGAAGTGCGCGTGTCAGAGGACTCGCTTTCGGTGAAGAGCATAAAGCAGTACTATGTGGAGACCTCGAAGTTCGACAGGCTCAACATGCTGCTTGCCTTGCTTGTGGAGAAAAAGCCGACACTTGCGCTTATCTTTGCAAGGACAAAGAGGGGGGCGGACAGGCTGAACGACATACTGGTGGACAGGGGATTCCGCTCCAAGGCATTCCATGGAGATTTGAGCCAGAGCCAGCGCGACAGGTCCATGGAGGCATTCAGGAAGAGCCACATCAACATCCTTGTTGCTACAGACTTGGCAAGCCGCGGGCTTGACGTGACAGGCGTGACGCACGTGATAAACTACGACACCACGGACGACCCCATGACATACGTTCACAGGATCGGAAGGACCGGCAGGATGGGCAAGGACGGCGAGGCAATCTCGTTTGTCTTCTTTGACCAGACCAGCATGATATCGATCATTGAGAAAGTTACTGACAGCAAAATCGAGCAGCTCAAGATAGAGGTAAAGCCCGAGCTTCTCCCCAGGCGCGTGAACTTCACGTCGCATGAGAGCGAAGGGGGCAGAGGGCATGGCGGCTCCCCGCGCGGAAGGTTCAGCCGCGAAGGGGGCAGGGGTGGCCCGCACTCGCATGGCGGAGACCGTGGAGGGCATGGAGGCTCGCGCGGAAGCGGAGGGGACAGGCGAGGGCACTTCAGCTCGCGCGATTCCAGAGGCGGCCGCGACAGAGGCGATGGCGCGCCGCATGAAGCAAAGGAATATGCTTCGCGAGGCGGGCACAAGTTCTTCGGAAGGCGCAACTGAGGCTGAAGCGCGCGTTTATTAATTTTTCATCCGACCCTACTGAGAGGTGGGTGGATGGGCTTTGTGGACGAATTCGTATCTTTCCTGAACAAGCATAAGGTGATTGGGCTTGCAGTGGCATTCATCATAGGCGCAGCTGCTGCAAAGCTTGTGAGCGCATTGGTGAACGACATCATCATGCCCATAATCGCAGTGCTCGTGCCTGGCGGTGATTGGAGGACGTTCGTGCTCCAGCTTGGACCGGTGAAATTCCTGATTGGTGATTTTGCAGGTGCCGTCATTGACTTTGTGATAGTCGCCTTCGTGGTTTTCATGATAGTCAAGTACATGGTAAAGGAAGATGCTGCAAAGTAGGCGAACATAAACCGCACTCTTTTAAACAACAGGCGCAATACAGGAAAGCATGCGTTTTGCGCCAGTTTTTCTTGCATTTTTACTTTTTCTTTCCCCAGCATTGGCGCTGGCCGAGAACGTTTCGTCTGCAGACAGTTCTGCGCCTCCGGCTGCGCCCCAAGGGGATGGGCCGGTTGCAGTGAAGGCAGTGCTGGCAAACGGCTCCGCTCCAGTGGGCATGCCAGTCACCATAATTGCAACATCAGGCAGCAATGCAGCCACCTACAGGCTCATCACTGGCAGGGAAGGGAATTTCCTGCTGCAGCTTGGCAATGGAAACTACCAGCTTAGCGCAACGCTGGACGACATGGCAACATCTGGCGTGGATTATGCATCTTCTGTATCGCTGTCCGTGCCTGCAGAGCGCAATCTCAGCATGGTTTTCTACCCATCTGGAAGCGTGGCGGCGTCCGTGCTTGAAGGGGGAAAGGTCGTGCCAGGCGCAGACCTCCATGTTTCCTGCTCCTCGGATTGGTTTGACTATTCTGCCATAAACGGCGCGAGCCAGAAGGCATCCGAGGCTGGCGGCTTCCTTTTCCGAGCGCTTCCCACAGGCACGTGCGTCATCTCCGCATCCACGCAGACATCAGCAGGCTCAACTCAGGTTGCAGTGGAGCATGGGAAGCTGACAAACGCGCAGATTGAGATGAAGCCAAAGGCACTGGCGCTTGCAGACATTGCAATGGTGGCAGGCGCGATTGTCTTGGCAGTGCTTCTTGCCTACTATTTGTATTCCACAGGCAAGGCAAAGCCAGTGCAGCCCGCAGCGGTTGCGCGCATTGGGGAGAAAGAGCCAAGCAAGAAAGCAAGGAAAACAAAAACACGCACATCCACGCGCCCTGCAGCACAGCATGTTGAGGCGCGCGCGAAAGCATTGGCGCATGCGGCGCCAGTGCCCAAGCAGGCGCCCCTTTTCGATGCCAATGGGGAAAGAGCGCGCGCAGTGCTTGGCACGCTTTCAGAGCGCGAGGCAGACATCGTTCGCTTCCTCATGTCAGCCGGGGGCAAGGCAAAGCGCTCCACCATGCAGCACAAGCTGCTCATTCCCAAAACATCCTTGCTTCGCAACCTTCGCGCGCTGGAACGGAAAAACATAGTGAAGCTCATTCCGTTTGGCAGGAACATGGTGGCGGAACTGCAGCGCAGCCTGTTCGAATAGCTTCTTCGACGTGAAAAACTCATCGGACCGCGAAAGCTTTATAAAGCCGGACCGGGCGTGCCCCGCCAATCCTTTTTAAGCAAAAACCGGCGCAGCAGTGTCACTGAATGACTGCGGGTGCGCGGAAGCTGCTGCTTTGAAGCAGTAGAGGAGCGCACCCGATTGCAGCTTCCGCCTGAAGTGCAAATCTCATCGGAAGCTGCGGGCTTCAGCCCGCAGTCATTCACAAGCAAATGCGCACATGCTGCGCGCTTGCGAAAAAAAATCGGAAAAAATTCAAGAAAAAGAAAAAAGTTTGAAAAACAAAAAAGAAATGTGGAAGGTGAGATTGATGGAAAGGAATATTGGAAATGTATTATTCGCACTGTTCGCAGTGATGCTCTCCATGGGCGCGCTGTTCGCGGATTCCGTGAATGGAAGCTCTGCGATATTCGAAAATTCGCCGCCAGTGATTACCGGCGTGGGCGGGCCAACGTCGCTTAATGTCGGCGAGGCAGGCACATGGACAGTGTCTGCATACGACCCGGACGGAAATTATATATCTAATTCTGTCAGCTGGGGAGACGGGCTTGGGCAGGCACAGCAAGGCCAGTCAGCTGCAAGCTCCACAGCGACTTTCCAGCACACCTATTCCGCAGCAGGCACATATACTATTACATTCACAGTGACTGACAGCCTGGGCGCGTCCACGCAGTCGTCCATCACCACAACTGTGACTGGCACAGCGCCATCAGACCAACCTCCGACAATAGCAACATTCACCGGGCCATCCGCTATCTCACCCGGCGAGATTGGCTTTTGGAGCCTGAAGGTCAATGATGCAGATGACTCATATGCACGTTATATCATCCAGTGGGGGGACGGATCTTCCACGCCAAGTGCACGCCTGGCGTGCGGCATAACTTATGACAGGAGCTTCAGCCACACCTATTCCAGCTCAGGCACCTACACAGTCACGTTGTCTGTGACTGATGAGCACGGAAGCGCAACAGCCACGCAGGCAACGACAAGCGTTGTTGTCACCTCGAAAAACAAGGCGCCAGTCATCACGGAAGTGAAAGCGCCAGCTTCCCTGGCAGTCAATGAGCAGGGCACGTGGACCATTTCGGCATACGACCCTGACGGCACCTACCTTTCATACAGCGTGGTGTGGGGCGACGAAGGCACCGGCCCGGTGTCAGGGGATGCGATGCTAAGGACAGGCAGCTCGGCGAGCTTCCAGCACACCTATTCCAAGGCAGGCACCTACACAGTGATATTCACGGTGAAGGACAGCGCAGGAGCAACCACGCAGTCAAAAGCGACTGTCGTGGTGCTTAGCTCCTCGACCAACCAGCCGCCGGTCTTCTCAAGCGCAGAATGCAAGGTGAAGGAAAAGACTGCCGCATGTTCAGTCTATGCCTATGACCCGGAGGGCGCCACAGTGTCCTACTCGCTTGCATGGGGCGACGGCACCAAGGGAGTGGCAAGCAAGGAAAACTACTACGAGCACACCTATTCGCAATCAGGCACATACACGATAACAATCACAGCCAGCGACGGCTCGGGTGGAAGCGCGCAGACCACGGCAACTGTTATTGTGAACAGCGGAACCGCCAACCTCCCACCAGTGATCAGCGCAGTGAGCGGGCCTGCGGAGATTTCAGCCGGCAAGAGCGGCACCTGGTCCGTGAAGGCATACGACCCTGACGGCAAGTACCTGTACTACAATGTTTTGTGGGGCGACGAGCAGGATGTCCGCATACCTGAGCAGGGAGACTCCCAGAGCGCGACTTTCCAGCACACCTACAGCAAGGCAGGCACGTACACAATAGTGTTCACCGTAATGGACGACCAGATGGCAAAGACAGAGTCCAAGCTTTCAGTGAAAGTGGCAAGCGGATCCTCGACAAGCGAGGTTTACGCGGCAGTGGGCGCAGTTCCGACTGAAGTGTACCAGTATGACAGCGTCTATGTTACGGGCAAGATAAGCAGGGGCGAAGGAAGCTCAAGCGACACTGCCCAGACATACAGAGTGGTGATTTCGCTTGACAATGGAAACGAAATCCTGAAGACTGCCACTGCCTCATCAGGCAGCGTGGCATCTGCAAGCGCTGAGGGCACAGTGGTCTCATCGGCAGTTACAGCAAGCGGGCAGGGCCGGGAGGAGGAGATAACGCTTTACCCTGGCGAGAGCAAGGAAGTGTCTGCGTACTTCACCGCAAGCAAGCTTGGCACGAACTTTGCCAAGATAATGGTTTATCAGAAGGGCAGCGACAGGTGCAAGAGCATGGACTATGACACTGGGGCAAACGGGCAGGCAACGCGCTGCAGCAACTACTACACCCTCGTGGCATCTGACTCCACCAAAGTGTATGTCAAGGAAAGCGGAATCCCCCAGCCGCCCAGCGAAGGAGTGACAATTGTCCTTCAGAAGGGCTGGAACCAGATTTCAGTGCCGGCAAAGCACCTTGAAGTGTCCGAGCTTGCACAGAAGTGCGACATCTCCACCAATGTGTGGTACTACAATGCAGCGAGCAAGCAGTATGAGAAGGTCTCGTACCTTGGTGCAGGAAGCATTGGCTACTGGATGAAGGCAAATGCCGAGTGCAAGTACACCATAGACTCGCCTTACCTCGCCCCCGCATCAGACGGCGCATTCAACCTCAAGGCAGGCTGGAACATGATTGGCGCGCCGCTCTCAACGACTGCAATAAGCAACATGGCAGGCAGCTGCAAGATAACATCAGGCCCGTGGAACTACTCGCCAGCAGCGAGCCAGTACACATACAGCGAGAAATTGGAGCCTGGCAAGGGCTACTGGGTGAAGGTGGCAGCGGACTGCACGCTTGGAGGCGACAGCGACATGCCGCCTGAGGCGCCCACATACGCAGTGCAGGGCGCATCAACCAACTAATGCGCTTGGATGAAATGCACAACAGTGGCAGCCGTTCCTTTTTGGGCTGCAAGACAGTAATAAAAAACATGGCTGAGAAAAGGCAAAAAGCATGGAAATGATTGGGGTGAAAATGATGGAATGGAAAACTTTGAGCGCGGTATTCGCAATGCTTCTGCTGGTGTTCCCCGCAGGGCTTTATGCAGAGAACAGCACAGCGGCTGCGATGTGCAGCGGATACACCAAGCTTACCATCTATCAGACAATGTCAAGCACCAACCAGCATACCTTCACGCTTGTGGACGTCTCGATTGAGAACACGCCAGGCACATATTCTGCTGTGATAGACGTCTCGCGCTCAGGCCAGTTGATGGAAGAGCTTGTCGTGAACCCCGGCTCAAGCGCCAGCTATTCAGCAACTGACGGCACCACGTATACCGTTTCAGTCTGCAGCAACTCGGCAGGGGCGGACGGGACAAAATGGGCATATGTAAAGGTGACGCCAGCCAGCGCGCCAGTAAATCACCCGCCCACTTTCTCAAGCGTATCATGCCCCGTGACTGCCAAGTCCGTGACATGCTACGTATATGCAAGCGACCCGGATGCAGACACAGTCACCTACACAATTAATTTCGGCGACAACACAGGCCAGGTTTCAGGAATGCAGAATGTTTTCGCGCACACCTACCAGATGGCAGGCACTTACACCATCAGCATTGAGGCCAAGGACAAGTACGGTGCATCAGTGGGCACCGCGCTCCAGGTGACAGTCACCGGCAACGAGAACCAGAAGCCCATCATCTCAAGCGTGAGCGGCCCTTCAACGCTTTCAGTGAACCAGAAGGGAACGTGGACCGTTTCTGCTTACGACCCTGACGGCACTTATCTTTCCTACACCGTGAACTGGGGCGAGAGCACGCCATCATCTTCAGACTCAATGGGCAGGATAGGAAGCACCAGCTCGTTTGAGCACACTTATTCCAAGGCAGGCACATACACCATAACATTCGGGGTGAAGGATGCGCAGGGCGCAAGCGCGCAGTCCACTGCAAGCGTGATGGTGGGCTCCAGCAGCGCTCCAACAGTTGACCTGAAGGTCAATGGGATGGACGAACCAAGCGCAGTTCCATTCAACGGCAAATTCACCGTCTCCTGGAAGTCGAACGGGGATTACTGCGCGGCAGGCGGGCACCATGTTCTCTTGCCGAACGGGAGCGTGTGGACTGAATTCTACAACCTGCCAGCATCAGGAAGCATGACGCTGATTGCAGCGCACAAGAATTACGGATACCTTACTCCCCTTGAGATTGGCATCGGATGCTACAAGGGCACCGAAGGCGCATCAGACAAAGTATATGTACCAGTAACAGCGACAAGCACCAACACCTCAACCTGCCCGAGCTATTACAGCAAGATAAGCGTGGGCTCCGGGATAAACGTACAGTCGGGCGGATACCAATACACTGCAAAGCTGATAGACATCTCGGCAGATTCCGACGGCGCGGCAATGATACAGGTGCTGGACGCCAACGATGCAGTTCTGGCGCACGCCAAGGTATCGCCAGGCATCACATATGTCTACTCAGGCTCAGGCACCTCAAGCGGGGCGAACGCAAGGCTCGCGGTTGACGTGTGCAAGAGCCCGGCATCAAGCGACAGGAGCTATGCAATGATGTTCGCGCAGATGACCAGCCTTCCTGGCACTGACTCGTGCAAGGGCTACCCCGAGCTTTATGCAGGAGGGGAGCTTGACAGGGGCACATTCCGCGTGAAAGTCAAGGACGTTTACACAGGGCAGAACATTGCAGCAAGCCAGCGCTATGCAACCATAGAGATACTTGACGCGAACGACGTGTCGCTCAAGACCACCACGATTTACCCGGGCGCAGCCTACACCTACACGCAGACAGGCACGTCCAACAGCGTGACTGTGAAAGTGTGCGAAACCGCATACGGAACGGCGGCAGGCACAAAGTGGGCGAAGGTTGACGCGACCACATCGAGCAATGGCGGATCAACCGGCCTTAAGGTAAACAGGATTTGGACAGAGCCGGACCCGATTACCTCCCAATATTCGACAACTATATACTCGGAGATTCTCGACGGCACGCAGCCTGCGAACCCGAACGGCGTGAAGGTCACTTATTACTACACGTTCCCGGACGGAAGCAGAACCTCGGGCTTGGTTGGCCCGTCTGCCCAAAACCCAGAGTACAAGAACAAGGGCTACTTCGGAGTGGACCTTGGCAGCGGCGCACCGTGCGGAGGGTACAGCTTGAAGGTGACTGCAGAACGCACAATAACAAGCTCCACGCAGACAAGCAGCCCTGCAACAGGCGAGGCGACATTCACCCTCAGCGAGCCATACTGCACGCCATCAACCAAGAAAATATCCCTCAGGTTCGAGAAAGGCTGGAATATGGTTTCAGCCCCGACAAACTATGACGTGCAACTTTCAGACATACAAAAGAAGTGCGGCATAACAAGCGCATGGTATTACAACCCGAACACCGGGCAGTACAGCGCTGCAACCACGCTCGGCAAGGGAAAAATCGGCGTGTGGATGAAGGCTACTTCAGCCTGCACGTACGAGCTTGAGGCGCCTTACATATCCTCATGGAACACAGCCATCAAGGCAGGCTGGAACATGATTGGCGCGCCTGCAAAGAGCGCTTCGTTTGCATCTGTGTCAGGCAGCTGCAAGATAACCTCGGGCCCGTGGAACTACTCGCCATCAGCAGGGCAATATGTCGCAAGCTCGACACTTGAGCCGGGCAAGGGCTACTGGGTGAAGGCAGCTGCAGACTGCACGCTTGATGACTTGCAGGATTCGCCGCCTGAGGCGCCCACCTACGCAGTGCAGGGCGCATCTGCCAACTAAGGTGCTTGTATGAGATACACAACACTTGCAGCCATTCTCGGAGTGGCTGCCCTTTTGTTCTTTGCGTTCGGCTGCACAAGCGCACCGCCAACGCCAGGGAGCACGCCATCGCCAACCCCGCCAACAGACATACCGCCGCCCCCGCCAGACTCTGGCGCCAGCGCACCGCCGGCTTCGCAGCCGCCCTCTCCACCAACAGGAGGAGACGCGCCCCCACCTGCACCAGTATGACGTGATTTGCATGGATGAAGATGAAGAAAACAGCGAAAGCGCTGCACCGCGCGCGCCAGTCACTCTTGTCGAGCTTCTGCTCGCCTCGATTCTGTGATGTGCTTGCGCTAGGGAAAATAAAAAAAAGCGCTCCCAACGGGCTAGGCATATCAAATTGAATGTTTTTATTCTATTGACGTGAAAATCCCTGCTTTAACTAGACCCATTTTGAACGATACTGCATTAT
>Ga0247841_10006073_pt1 | contig 19005 bp, 14 predicted proteins | sample LaCruzMarch2015__2_FD_192410 | JGI IMG/M metagenome (GOLD analysis project Ga0247841, IMG submission 192410) | Freshwater microbial communities from meromictic Lake La Cruz, Castile-La Mancha, Spain - LaCruzMarch2015_18m | ecosystem: Environmental > Aquatic > Freshwater > Lake | place: Spain... | reverse complement strand
TCTCTCTTTTTTATATGCCGATAAAAAAACTGCATGATGCTCTCAACCGCTCCAGGCAGATGATCGTATATATCTGTATGGTCAAAAATAACAGCTTTGTCGGTTCCTGTGAATCGTCCACATTGCACCCATGCATCGGAAAAATGGAGTATGCGCTCTTTACCGAAGAGCAGAATGGCTCCTTTGGTGGGTACAAGTCGTCGTTGGTACGATGTGAGCAGTTTGATCGTAACCAATGCCTGCTCATCTAATTTCCAGTCACCGGCAAAAAATTTTTGTATCGCAACTAAATCAAGATCATCTTTACTCAGTTCTGGTATGGGCATTTCGTCAAATGAGATTCCTTCTGCCGACCGGCCAAGTTCAGCGACCAAAGCGGTATCAGCCTGATAATTGGATCTGCCAATCCGGACATAAACGCCCTGTTCATGACCTTCTGCTTTGAGCCAGTGTGGACGTAATGCGCTTACAAACACTTCAACAACCAAAAGCGTTGTGTTGTGTATGGTGATGAGCTCTATATTGGGTACCAGATGAGGTGCAATACCGTCGGTTATCAGACTGCGAAGCCTCTCTTCTTCATCAAGTGGAGCTTTCATGCCAACAATTTGCCTGTCTTCTCCCACACCGATAACTAAACGCCCTCCTGCTGTGTTGGCAAAGGCCACAAGCGTTTTCATCAGAAGCGTCGGTGATGCGCAATCCCGCCTGAATTCCAACGTTTTTCCTTCAGGTTTTGTGATAATAGTGTTCAGAAAATCACTCATTGAAGCTCCTTAAACCAGGGAGCAAGCAGCTTGTTAAACATAGTGTTTTAAGAATCATACTGTTGCTTGCGATAAAAGAGTTGGCTGAATTGATCAAATAACCTTAAATATACAAATCTCTTGTGCTCTTTTCTGCGGTTTTGCTATTTCTATAACGAAGAGGAACAAGTCCGCTTTTACTGTGTTAAGACTCTTCCTGAAAAAAATAGTACGCAACGGTTGAACGAAATTACTTCTGACTGCATTGTAGCAAATTGTTCAATTGAGATTCGTTTTTCGTGCGTCAAAAAGGAGTGCTCATACATCAGGAGTTCAATGTTGCCGGATATTGAGCAAAGAGCTGAAAGTTTTTTAAATTCACGGTGATTAATAAAATGTTGCCATTGTTTCAATGAAATGTTAAACGTGATAAGGAGAATGACAATGAAAAAACAGATCTGGCTGGCTGCCGGAATTGCGGGGTTGCTTTTTGTTCATGCACCGGCTGATGTTCAGGCGGATATCGGTATACGTCTTGGAGATGTTCGTATAGGCATTGGAGATGACCGGCCAACTTTTGTTATCGATACACGTCCTGACTTTATCTATTTGCAGGATCGGGGTTTTTCAGTTTCCATCGGCGGTCCTTATGATATCATTTATTACGGTGACAGGTATTACATGTACCGTAATGGTGGCTGGTATCTTTCTTCAGATTATCGTGGTCCGTGGATCATAATCCGGGATCGCAACCTCCCTTATGCGATTAGAAGGCATAGTTTTAATGATATTTGGAGATATCGCGATCTGGAATACCGTCGGCACGACCGCAGATACTGGGATGATCTGAACAGACGGTATGATCGCCATTACAGGATTGAACGGGATCGACGCGATGATCGTCGTGACGACCGACGTGACGACCGACGCGATGATCGTCGTGACGACCGACGCGATGATAGACGCGATGATAGACGCGATGGTGGCCCTGGTCTGCAGGGTGACGGAAACCGTGACGGTGGACGCGGACCTCAGGGCGATGGAAACCGTGACGGTGGACGCGGACCTCAGGGTGACGGAAACCGTGATGGTGGACGCGGACCTCAGGGTGATGGAAACCGTGATGGCGGACGCGGGCCTCAGGGAGATGGAAATCGTGATGGTGGACGCGGGCCTCAGGGTGATGGAGACCGTGATGGTGGCAGAGGACGATAACGAAAAGAACCCGCCCCTTATGGTACATATCAGATACAGGGAGATTAATTTTTAAAAGGAGAACTGATTATGCATAAAAAAATCTGGCTCATTGCAGGAATTGCCGGAATGCTTTTGGGAATGCCACAGACGACCATTCAGGCTGAATACAGAGGTGATCGTTTTGAGGAGAGAGGGCCTCGGAGGGGTTATGATGATCGCCGATATGACCAGCGTGCTGACAGGGCACGGATTGAGAGACGGTTGGAACGAGAGGAAAGAAGACGCTGGGAACGTGCAGAACGAAGACGGATATTGCGTGCAGAGGAGAGACGTCGGCTTCGTCGCCTTGACCGTCTTCGTGACGAACGTCGTTATGAACGTCGTTATGAACGGGACAGAAGATACTGAGAACTAATTGTCCAAGTCAGGAAAAAACTTCCGGAAAAGGTATAAACAAAAAGGGAACTGAAGTAAAAAAAATCAGTTCCCTTTTTCTGTTTAATCAACTGCAAAGCAATCAGTTTCTTCTTCCGCCGTCATTCGGGTATTGGTTGTGGTCACGCTCCCTGTTGTGGTCGTAACGGTTGCGTCTGCTTTCGTGCCGACGATACTCAACATCACGGTATCTTCTGATATCCTCCCAACGATGGCGTCTTATCTGTCTTGGAAGTCTGCCCTCTCTGACAATGACCCATGGGCCGCCAAAATTGGAAGAGATGTACCAGCGATTATTATGGTTAACGTAATAGCGACCATTGTAGCGGATGATATCCTGAGGCCCTCCTGCTGAAACGTGGAAACCAAGATTCGGAACATTGATAAAATTTGGACGGGTATCAAGAACAAAAGAGGGTGGCCTGTCTCCTCCTATACGTACATTGACTTCAGCTTGAGCAGCGGGGCTTCCGAGAAGCATTCCTGCAATTCCTGCAGCCAGCCAGATCTGTTTTTTCATAGCGATTCTCCTTGGTTAAGATTTTGTTCTGTAACGAGCGTACTTTGTTGTTTAAAAACGTTCTGAACAGGATTGCCTTACCGTATGTCACTCTGACTATTCCTGCTCACTACAACATCTGACGATCAATTCAGTTCTTTCCAGCGCATCTATTCTCAGAAATGTAAACCAGAGCTCCTTTTTGTTTGTTTTTTTACCGCAGCACAGAAAACCTCTTCATTCGCCCAGATTTCAACGCTCTCTTTTGCCCTTGTAATACCAGTATAAATTAGTTCTCTTGTGAGGATTTCACTGTCAATCGGTGGCAGAAGCATCAGCAGGCGATCAAACTCCGAGCCCTGACTTTTGTGAATGGTTATGGCAAATGCGGTTTCATGCTGAGGCAGCCGCTCTGGTGCGATGCTGCGGATTTCGCCATCTGGAGCGAAAAAAAAGGCTCTTAGGGAACCTCCATTTTCAGGATCGGGGAAAAGTATGCCAGTGTCGCCATTAAAGAGACGCATTGCATAGTTGTTGACCGTAATCATCAATGGACGGCCGCGATAGAAGGTGCTGGCCGGACTGATAAGAGCCTTACGGGCGAGGATGTTTTCGACTGTTCGATTAAGTCCACTTACCCCATAGGGGCCGTCGCGAAGGGCACAGAGTATTCTGAAACGATCAAACCGCTCCAGCGCCTCAGCGGGCGATGCAGCATCAAGGTAGCTGTGAAAGCCTTCGACAGCTTTGTTTGCCAGAGCATGTTGCAGCTCTTCAGGTGCAGGCAACTCCTGCCAGGTGACACCGCTTGACCTACTCCTTTTCAGAAGGCTTACAGCTTCCCTTTCCAGCCCATCATTGACGGCCCGACTGATTTCAGCAATACCACTGCCAGGATGAAAACGATAGTTTTTTTCAAGCAAAACCATCGAATTGCTTAGTGGTGAGGCCTCGTTCTCTGATCCTGCACTGCAAATATCTCCAAACACCGAACCAGCTTCAACCGATGCGAGCTGATGGTGATCACCAAGAAGAATAAGACGTGCGTCAGCTTTGAGTGCTGTTACCAGCAGACTCATCAGTGGCAGAGCAACCATTGAGGCTTCGTCAATGATAACGGTATCAAAAGGAAGAGGATTGCTTGCCGAATGGCGAAAGCGGGAGGAACCCGAAATGGTTCCGAGAAGGCGATGAATCGTGACAACATCGTCAGGAATTGCTGATTTCACCTCATCTGAACAGTCAAGAGTGCGTTTGATATCACTGATGGATGTTTTCAGCCTTGCCGCTGCCTTCCCTGTTGGAGCCGCCATGGCGATCCGCTGCTTCATCCCCCACTTCTGCTCACGCAGCAGAGCAAGAATGCGAACAACCGTCGAAGTTTTACCTGTTCCCGGTGCGCCGGAAAGAACACAGAACTGCCTGCGCAGGGCAACAACAGTCGCATCCTTCTGACGGTCACTTTCCCGCCCGCCACTTGACGGAAAAAGTCGTTCAAGCGAGTCAAGCAGAAGGGTTTCATCAATAGTGTCAAAAGCGGCTCCTGCTTTTCGAAGAATCGTTCTTTGGAGCTCCTGTTCATAATGCCAGTAACGGTAGAGATAGAGGCGACCGGTAGCATCAAGCACCAAAGGACGAAAGTGGCCGCCGGGAAAACTGACGACAGTAGCGCTCTTCAAAAGCTCCATCAGAGCATCAAGTCGGGGAAGACGAAACTCCTTGTTCTCAATTACAATGCTCTCTTCCGCAATATCCTGAAGGTTCAGGCAACTGCTCCCCTGCCCGACAGCGCTACTGGCAAGGGATACAACAAGACGGAACAGCTCACTGACCCCGCCAGTCGCCTGGTGGCAGATAAATGCTGCAAAATGACGATCGATAGCCCGTTCCTGATACACTCTACTCATACGTTATTTATCCTCATCTATCAGCAGATTTGTCAGTGCTTCAATCAACTCTTCAGGGGGGAGGTCGCGGAAAAAACCGAAGTTTTCCCCATACTCCCTGTTCACTCCACGAAGAAAGACATAAATTACTCCCCCGAAATGGGTGCTGTAACGGTAGTTTTTGACCCTTAACGACAGGTAGCGGTTGAGAGCCACGGTATACAACAGGTATTGCAGCGGGTAGAGGTGTTTCTGCATAGCCACACTCATGGCATCCTGAGCGTAATCCTCTTCGCTGTTACCAAGATGATTAGATTTCCAGTCAAGCAGATAGTAGCGGCCATTCTGCTCAAAAACCATATCCATGAAGCCCATAAGCATCCCCCTCACCGGGCTGAACTGCAGCATGGGTGCAAGCGAGGCAAGGTCAACTCCACTCTGCAGAAGGCCATGACGGAGCAGAAGGCCAGCAAGATGAGATGAATTGATAAACCGGAGCGGAAAGAAAAATTCCAGCTCCGTGATCCAGCTTTTCTTGCAGAGAGCGCCAAGAGTAAACAGGCCGTCGCGGGAAGCGAGAGGCGTCTCAAGAACGTTATGAATCATGGCTGTGATATGCGGCTGCCACTCCTCTTTGTAGTTATAGCGTTCAAGCCCTTTTGCAACAAGCTCATGGATAGCCGTTTCGGAGGGAGAGGCAAAATCAAGCTTCTCAAAAATCCCGTGCATAAAAATTCCGGCCTGAGCCCCCCTTGGAAAGGTAAAGATGCTTTTTTCATGACCGGCGGGAGCAACGATTGCGGAGGGGACTCCCCCATCAGCCTGTGGTTCATCGCGATCAGGCAGCTCGGTGCTTATCGGTTCATGGCGGCTGAAAGAGGTAAAGCTTGAAACCCGCCAGGTGGTGTCAATGGATCCGCTGAAGTGGCGCAGTACAAGGGCCTCATGCTGCGACTCCCTATCCGTCCGGGAGAGTCTGGCCATCCCGTCAACCGCTTCGCGCGTCAACAACGTGAAGCCGATTGACCCTTCTGAACTATTGGCAAGCGACTCCAACTGCTCAACCATCATCCCGGTGGTCAGGGTTTTTGATTCAACAGCAAGCGCCGAAGCCTGATTTTCCGCAACCCTTGTTGCACTCGATGCATGGAGCAGATAGTTGATCGGCGAGTTTTCCGAACGGGTTTTACCGCTGAAAAGATAGCAGCGATACTTGGCCCTCGTCAGTGCCACATAGAGCAGTCTGAGGCTTTCGGCAAGCGACTCCCTGTCGGCAAGCCGCCGGTTACTCTCGTAGCCGGAAGAGCCGAAATCCTTCACCAGACGCCCCGCATCATCATGGAACATCAGCACCTCCCCTTTGCGGTTTCCGCCTCCCCAGAGAAAGGGGCAGAAAACAACCGGATATTCCAGTCCCTTGCTGACGTGAATGGTAACGATTTTTACAGCAGCATCATCGGTTTCAAGCCGGATCTGATACTCGTCCGCCTCATCCGCAGCCCCTGTCCGTTCACTGAACCATGCTACAAGCCCCTCCATACCGGTTCCCCGCTCATGCTCCTCACGGTGCAGCAATTCAAAACAGTGCAGCAGATTGGTCAGCCTTCGCTCACCCGAAGAGTCAGGGTAACTGAGCAGACGTCCACGCACCTCTTCCGTTGCCATCAGTTCCCGGCTCATCACCATACATCCCCGCTCATGCCAGAGTTCGTGATAGAGTCGGAACTGCCTGAGACAGGCTATCCATGACGCTTCATCATCATGAAACCTCTCAATATCGTTGCCCGACCTGCCAAGCAGATCGGTCACCAGCGCCGCACGTACCTTTGGCTCGTTGCCCGGATCAGCGAGGGCTGAGAGCAGAATGCGCACCTCTTCAGCTTCTCTCGACAAAAAGATACTCTGATTGCTCCGCATGACCCCGGCAACGCCCCGGTTATGCAAGGCGTTGAGCATAAGAGCCGCCTGCCGGTGCGTGCGCACAATAACGGCAATATCTCCGGCACTGCATGGCCTGCCGCTGAAAAGGGTTTGACCATCCTGCAGGATTCGGACAATCTCACCGGCAACGGCCGTTGAAGCCCAGGCGCCAGCATCATCAACAGTCAACATGCCGCTCTTCTCATCACTCGAATCCATCAGCCAGAGCTGCATCGGCTCAAGATCTTCCCCCGCTCCATTCGCCCTCTCCGGCTCGCTTTTCCCTGAAGCGAGCGGGTGATAGAGAATTTCATCATGGAGAAACGGCCTCATCGTATTGTTGAACAAGGTATTGAACGCCTGAAGCAGCAGCGGAGAAGAGCGCCAGTTCTCCGTCAGGGTAAAGCGCCGCTCCTCACCTACATCACGTGCCGCTCTTATGTAGGCAAAGATATCCGCACCACGGAAACTGTAAATGGCCTGTTTTGGATCGCCGATAAGAAAAAGCGGCAATCCGGATGTTGCATAGATGCTCCTGAAGATCTCATACTGCTGGCGGTCGGTATCCTGAAACTCATCAATAAGTGCTGCGCAATACTTTTTTCTGATAATCCCGGCAAGTGCATCCCCGCCCTGCTCTGGCAAAAGCGCATGGTAGAGATCCTCAAGGAGATCATCAAAAAAACGGATATTTCCGATTCGTTTGCGCAATGGCAGGTTCTTCTGATAAAAGCGAAGCAGTTCAGCCTTGAGGGCAAGAAGACGCTTCACCACTGCATCCTGGAGCCGTTGGCAGGAGAGGAAAAAGGGATGAGAGGGCGCCACACCTTTGCTTTTGGTGCCTTCAAGAATACCCTCAAGGGTCAATTTCGGGAATGACTCAAACAGGTCATACGCATTGCCTCCTTCAACAAAAGCATCCATCCCGGAAAAAAGCGGTTCAAGCAGGTCAGCGCGGTAATATTTGGCTGAACGGCTCAAACCCTTCTCAGTGGTCAGAAGTTCAGTTATCGAGCCTTTATGACCCTTCCAAATTGAACTGGCATCACTGTAAGCAGCCGAACACTCCCTCTCAATTGCCGTAATCTGCTCATCACTGAAATCAGGGATAACCTCAACCCCGGTTCCGGCATGAAGGTTCTTCAACAGCGACAGGAAGGTTTCAGGAGTGAGGCGGTTACGCAGGGCATAGCCGAGCAGTGGCGCAGACTCACCGAAAAAATGTACTCTCCAGAAATCATCCACAATACCACGAAGCAGCTCTGTCTGATCAGTCACCAATTCAGTATCATAGAGTGAGCCGCTCTCGAAGGCGTTATCCTGCAGCACCCGAAGGCAGAAGCCGTGAATGGTGAAAATCGAAGCGGTATCAAAAGCGCCGAGCGCCCGTTCAAGGAGGTCGCGCACCTTTTTCATCCCACTCAGAGAGGCCGTTTCATATAGCTCACCAAGGAATATGTCGCTGGTATCGCAACCCTCCATCACCTCGAGCGCCTCACGGATACGACTGCGGATTCTGCCGCGAAGCTCCTGCGTAGCCGCTTCGGTATACGTTACCACAAGAATCTGTTCCGGCAGCAGCTCTTTTTCCAGAAGCAGGCGAAGGTAGAGCGAGGCAATAGCATAGGTCTTCCCCGTCCCGGCGCTCGCCTCGATCAGGTTGATGCCGGAGAGTTCTACGGCTGCATGGTTCAGTGGTTTCATGGTGGCTTATCGCCTTCCTTGGGTATTGATTAAACTGATGAATCCGGCTTCCAGCAAGGCTGGTGCAGTGATCATTTCTTCTCTTGCCGCAAGCGGGCCAGACGCACAATCTCATCCGCCATTTGCTGGCTTTCCTGAGGCAGATTGCGCAACTTCCCCTTTGCGTCCGCAAGAGTGTAGAGCGCCTGAATGAAGGGCGCAAGGAAGCCCGCCGAAGTGCTCTCCGCCATCCAGTCGGCAAGGCGCTCGCCCAGACCAAGCTCGTGGCACTCCCAAACCTGTTCTTTAAGGCGGAAAAACGCGTGTTGATTGCCTCCCTGCGCCGCCGTAGCCAAAGTTTGTAAAGCGTCCATGGTCAACTGACGATTACCGAGGAAGAGATGCGCTTGCAGAAGTAATTCCTGATTGTCCTTGGTTGCTTGGGCTACTGTTTCGCGATAGAAGGACTCTGCTTCCGCTTTGCGTCCGAGCCGTGCCAGCAACCGGGCAAGATTTGTTAATGGATAAGCATCTTTCTCGTCAAGGGCGATGGCCTGACGATAGGCAGCTTCCGCTTCCTCGTAGCGCCCCAGCTTTGTGTGCAGCAACCAGGCACATCGATACGCAATTACAGCATCTTGCGGCCATTTCGACTGGGCTTTCAATTGCTTGAGGAGCGACCAGCGCAGGGAGTGTCGTTCGGGCGCTTGGTCTGGAAGGGCATCTGCAAGGGCTCTGTCATATTCCCGGTCATGATTTGAGCGCAAGGTGGATTGTCCGTCGTGCATCCGCTGTTGGGCAAGGGTACAGAGTTCGTCGCGGCTGAACCACAAGCGCATGAACTCCACCAGCCAGCCGAGACGGCTACGCTGCCGGCGAGACGAAAAACGCATCAGATACCAGATATTGAAAAAGCGCTCGGCAGCTTGGTAGCCGCTGCGGGTTGTGCCATGCAGAGTGGTCTTCTCGATCAACCCATCAAGTTCGAGACGCTTCAGTTGCGGGCTGATGCTGGTATTCAGCACCTGGGAAACCGACGCCAGCTCGCCAACAGAGATCGGCGCCCAATACTCCAGAATGTGGGCGAAGAGCTTGCGAGGCAGATCGGCCAGGGCATCCATGCGTGCCTTGTAAAGGGGCGTCATGTTGTCCAGCAAAGCTTCCAGGTCGCTGCGCACACTGCCATTCTGCCCGTTGGCGAGAATCTCGTAGAGCATGACCGTGGTTCGCGGATTACCGCCGGAGAGCTGGCGAAGGGTTGGCAGTCGCTCCGGCTGGGCAGCGAGTTGCCGTGCCATCTCCTGGCGTGCCACCTCGCCGCCAAAGGTTTCGGCAAGAGCCTCGAGCGCCTGGGCCATCTCTTCAAGGCGCAGTGGGCGCAGGGTGATGACGCGGAAAAAGTCGAGGAAGGCGTCATGGTAGTCACTATCCGCCTCCAGGCTCTGGTAGCTGCCGCCAACCCAGAAGAGGCGGGGATTGCTTTGCAGGGTGGCTCGCAGCGCCCAGTGGGCGTCACGTCCTATATTGTGGAGCAAGAGATCGGTGTTGTCAACCAAAAGAAGCAGGCGCTGGCGGCGTTCGTCAGCACAACGGTCAATGGCGGCAAGGAAGGCGGTGGCCTGCTCGGCGGCGGGCAGGGCGGCAATGCGTTCTGCGGCGGCATCCAGCTCGCTGACGGAGTGCCCCAGATGTTGCAAGGCATCGGCCAGGCTATCGAGCACGTTTGCCCAGAACTGGCCAAGCGTAGCCACTGTGTATTGCTCTTCCGGAAAGCGCAGGGGCAGCCAGGCGGTAGAGAGGTCGGGGTCGTCTTCCACAGCCAGGGCCAGACGCCGCATGAGGGTAGATTTTCCCATGCCTCGGGCGCCGACCAGCAAGATGTGCTGGCCAACCGTGTCTGAAGGCGTTTTGCGCAGGGTGTGCTGCAGGTCAGCCAGTTCGTTTTTCCGTGCAACGAAAATGGCGCGTAATTGCTCCGCACTCCAAAGATGCGGGTTGTACTTGCTGATGGCGGCGAATCCGCCAGCGGGCTGGCTATTCGTTAAAATATTGTCAGACATGGTTTCGGTTCCACCAATCGCGTAAAGGAAATGAGAGAAACTGGACACGCCTGTTGCCGTCAGGCGTGCTGGTATAGCCTTCATCGGTCAGGCGCACCAACAACTCTTGCAAACGCTGGGCGCAGCGGTCGGGATCGGGCTCGCGCTTGGAAAGGCGGCTGCTCAACTCATCGAGAGTGAGCCCCTCGGGCTGGCGGGAAAGATGGGTGAGCAGGCCAATGGAGCCGGTGAAAACGAATCGGCAGCTCCCCGACGACTGGCGCCAGATACGCAACCATGAAAGAATTTGCTCGGCCTCTTGACGATCCCGTTGAATGAGCTTTTTGAGCATCACGGGAAACTCGTCGAGCAGAATCAGCAAGGGCTGATCATGCAACCTTGAATGCAGGGTATTAGCTGCCTTTTGCCACTCGGGCACTGCATCTGTCCCGAATTCTATGCCAAATCCGACACCACCAACTGCGTCGGGTAAAGTGGCGTCTATCTTGCGGATACGTTTGAACCACCCACCCACCTGTTGCGCCTTGTCGGAGAGAAAGCGCTTGATGGCATTTTCAGGAAACTCGCGATCCAGAAGAGCAACAAACTCCTTTGCCGAATTGATGTTCGATACATCCAGCCATTTTGCCAGGAGGCCACGATCAGCCGCCTCGCCTTCCAATCGTCGCAGAATGGAGGTCTTGCCAAGACGACGAACACCGGGAAAGCGGATGTGGTCTGATTCCAGATAACGCCAAAGGTCACCCAGTTCCTGGGTACGACCAAAAAAGTCCTCTCCGGTTGCGGGGTTACCAAGTTTCATAATAGCCATCAACGATTAGAATCCAAGCAAAATTTATTCACTAATGAATTTATTCGTTTTTGAATAAATTTAAAAGAATAAAATTACCTGCCGAGATTTTTTTGTGTGGACTGAAATCTGATTTCCGCTGAAGAGTTCCGGCTTTTTGCAGTGAAACAAACAACTGAAACTTCTCAAGCACTTTGAGCCTCCTCCCCTGCCGCCTGAATCATCGGCCTGAGCAGCCCGACGGCAAGGGAGCAGAACTCCCGGTCAAAGGGATCTGTGGAGCCAAAGCAGCGCTCGATTGCCGGATCGGAGCCCTCGCCCGGGCGGTTGTTAAAGGTGTCGTCACGCCACTCCTTTCGGGCGGCATCGAGATCCTCTTTTGCGGCAAAGGCCAGTGAAGAACGCGGGAAAAAGCGCAGCGGCATGGAGAGCCCCTGCCAGTAATACTTCAGAAGATTCTCCAGATACAGGGCAGCATCAGCCACCGGAGCAAACTGTTTTTCATCATCAACCATGACAAGAGAGGTTTTTTTGGGGTAGCCCGGCTTATCTGCCATATTGAGCACGAGATGCTCAATCCAGCCTCGCATCTGATCCTTCATCTTCAGTTTCGCGCAGCGGTAGTGCAACAGGCTCTCTGGCCAGACCCGTGCAAGCTGACCGGTCAGGCGGAATCCGCCAAGCTGCAGATCGACCTCAAGCGGTGCCAGAGCGCCAGCGCCAGCGGTTTTTTCCTGCACGGTTGCAGCAAACTGCTGCACCTCATCAAGAATTTTGCGGAAAAGCAGCTCCCCATGGCGGGCGGGCGGGAGCACTCCCCGGCTCCGATAGAGTGGGAGCAGTTCGAGTGTATTCCCTCCTCCAAGCACAATTTCAAGCAGCTCCTGCTTCAGACTGTACAATGCGAGCCCCTCAACTGCGAAGGGTTCACGATCCTCAAGCGGCTCCACCATCCCTTCAAGCCGGATATCAAGACGCTGCTCCAGAAAAAAGCCCGCCGGGTTATCGTAAAAACGCAGAAGCTGTTTAAGCGAAACGGTTTTCCACTCCTCAGGCGGTTCATCAAGAGGAACACTCATAAAGGGGCGTAACGGAGCTGCAGGACGCTCTTTTTCAACCAGCGCATGAAAGTTCTCAGCCGAATAGCTGAAAAGCGGAGAGCCTGCAGAGTAATAGGCCCGGTTAAAAGCCTGCAAAGGGTGCCGTACCACCAGTTGCTTCTCGACGGAATCTCCATCGGGCAGGGAAAAGCCCCGGCGAACGGCATCGAGCAGTTCACTGACCAGCACCGAGGGCGGCAGCTCGCTGTTATCCCTGATGCTCTGGCCGATATAGCTTATATAGAGCAGGTCACGGGCCGAAAGGATCGACTCAAGAAAGAGGTAACGGTCTTCATTTCGCAGTGAGCGGTCACCCTTCTGCGGCTCACGCGCAATGAGGTCGAATCCCGGAGCGCGGCTCTGGCGGGGAAAGGCGCTGTCGTTCATGCCGATCAGGACGACAACGCGGAAGGGGATGCTCCGCATGGGCAGCATGGCACAAAAGGTGATACCACCCGTCATGAAGCCCAGCCCCTGCTCCTGCTGCTCAAGGTGAGCCCTCAGCCAGGAGAGCATCACCGCAGGCGTCACCTCCCCGGTGAACTCCGCCGCAGCGGCAACCTCGCCAAGCTTTTCACCAAGAGCGGCAATGGTTGCAAACTCCCGCTCGGAGACGCTGGAAGGGAGGATAAAGTCGGCCAGCAACGCCTGAAACCGGCTGCGCCACTCCTCAAGGGTGCAGGGCCGTTCCATTCTGTTGACAAACGCTTCAATCGCAGTGATGAACCCGGCAAACTTGCCGAGGGTTTCGGCTGCAGAACCAGCCAGATCATCGTAGGGCAGAATGCCGTTGAAAAGCTGATTCTCGTCCGGCATGGCATAGCCGAGCAGGAGCCGGTCAAGCCCTGCCTTCCATGAGTTCTCGCGATAGGAAGGAAGAGCCTTCGCCGTACGGTCGCCCTCATCCATCCCCCACCGAATCCCGGTTTTTTCAATCCACTCACGGATAACGTCAAGTTCGTCACTCTCCACCAAAAAACGGCGGCTTACGGGCGGAGAGGCAAGCAGGTCAAAGAGTTCGGATGCGGCAAGGCGGCTTGCAGGCAGAGCAAGCAGTTTCAGCACCGCCGAAGCAATCTCCCCCTCATGTATCATCCTCCGGTCGGCAATGGAGTAGTGCAATCCGGCGCCATTCCCTCCTGCTCCGAACACGGTGGAGATGTAGGGCGAATAACTCTCAATATCCGGCGTCATCACCACAATATCGCGCAAAGTCAGGCCGGGAGACTCCTCAAGCATGGCAAGAATGTTGTCGTAGAGCACCTCGATTTCACGAAGCGGACTGTGGCAGGAGTGAATCCGGAGCGACCGGTCAAGCGGGTCAAGCGGGCGCTGCTCCCCCTCCTCACCGGTACCCGAAAGGTTCAGAATATCGGACTGCAGGCCGTGAAGCAGGCACTCCTCACCCGGATCATCATAGCGCTCCTCCTGATGAAAAGCGCTGTCGCTCATGTCGATAATCATATCCGAAAAATCCCGTCCGATCCTGCCAAGCGAAGCGAGAAGCGGATTCCCCTCCATGCGCAGGGCCCGTTCCTCCTCCGGCAGCCTTACAATCGCCTTCCTGGCGAGAATATCGCCCCAGTACTCACGAGTCGGGCTCAGAAGAAAGAGGTTCACCTCAGTCACCCTCGCAACCGCCGAGAGCATATCGAGATGGAACTTCGGCAGGTAGGAGATGCCGAAAAGGGTGATCCTCTCGGGAATCTCCTTCACCTCTGGCGACAGAGGGCTCAACTGTCTGCAGAAAAGCTCCTTCATCCTTCCCCGGTGCATCTCCTCCCCGTCAGCAAGCTTCCGCCAGAGAACCGGCTGCCACTCTTCGCCGGCAGGCTGTGACTCCCCCGCCTCCCAGGCAGAGAGCATCTCCGGACGGAAGAGCGTGTACTGGTCAAAGATATCAGCAATTTTTTCCGACAACTGAAAGAGCTTGAGCCCGTCAGGATCGTCAGCAAGATAGCGGCGCAAGGTACCGAAAGGCTCTGTGTCGAGCAGCTCAGGCAGAAGCCGCATGATCCTCCAGCTCATCACCTCCGGAGCAAATGATGAAGTGTCGGGCTTTTCAGAAAAGAGCGCCCCGAACAGCTCCTGCACCATCGCATTCGGAAAAGGATAGTGCCCGTTAGCCCAAACGCCGAAACGCGACGCCAGCTCCATGGAGAGCCACCGCTGCATCCCCCGGCTCTGTACCACAATCACCTCCTTTTTAAAAGGCGATGCAAGCGGTTCGTGAAGTGCAGCTTTGAGGGTATCAACCAGAACTTCCATCCGGTTGCTGGTGTAAAGGTTAAGTGGCATGGGGTGAGAAAAGGCGTTTAGTCAGTATAATCTCTTCTATGGTATAAATTTAGTTGTTGTTATGAAATAAAGTGACACGAATTCTGGTGTTGTCACCCAATTTTTTATAGTCAAAAGATCTCTGCAATTGCTGCTATCGAACAATCTCCCGGAGCTATGTGCTTATCTTCGGTGAGGTAAATGAAAACATCACTCCAAACAATGCATGAGATGCGGGAATGCGTTAATGATAAAGGTGGGATTGAAGCAGCGGAGTTCATCGGCTGAATGGTTGCCATAGGTGACGGCACAGGTATCGGTGAATGCGCGTTGACCCATTTCGATATCGTAAACAGTGTCGCCCACAACCAGGCACTCATGAGCCGGGATATTCATGGACTCCAGTGCAAGCAGCACCATATCGGGTGCCGGCTTTGGCTGTTGCACGTCCTGAGCCCCGGAAATAAAGGAGAATATCTCATATATCCCGAGATGCCGCATCATCAACAACAGCCCCTGGGTGCTCTTGCTTGAAGCGACAGCCAGCAGGTAATCGTGCCGCAATCGGTCAAGGGTCTCGTTCACTCCCGGAAACAGATGCGTCAAGTCTAAAGCAACCTCGTTGTAACGCTTTCTGTAGAGGTCAACTGCCTCAGGAGCTTCTTCAGGAGCGAGACCAAGCCCCATTTCAATTGTACGCCGCAACGGCAAACCGATACTCCGACGGGCTCCGTCCCTGTCAAAAGCCGGAATTCCCAGATCTTGGGCGACAAGCTGCAGAGACTCCATAATGCTCGCCTCGCTATCAGCCAGGGTCCCGTCAAAATCAAAAACCAGAAGTTTGTATTTCACTCTTTCATCCTACTTCGTGCAATGCTCGCCACTGAAGATATTGCTTTCTGAAAGCTCACCATCTGAAGTGTTTTAACCAATGGAGTAGAGGCACTATTTTGAAGCTCTTCAACTCCCATTTTCTGGGCTGTCTCAAGTGCATTGATAGTATAGGAAATACTCTGTTGAATTGGCAAAGACTTTTGGGCCTTGCCAGTCGATGAATTCACTGCAATTGAGATATTGTTTCATGAAGTCCTCTCCATCAAGATGGATTCAAAAGAAGGGTCAACATCCATATTCGACCAATAAAAATGAGCAGGATGCTACACGTTACGTAACTCCTCCATCAGTGCTGCCCGATTACGATATTGTGTCCTGAAAAAGGCTATCACTCAAAATGGCGTAATGGAATATGCATTATGGTAACCGGTTACATGATTTGCTCTGGCCTTGAAGAAACAACCGCTGGGCCCACACAAGGGGAAACCCTGGATGAACTGCATCAAAACCTTCAGGAAGTCATTGAAATGCTGCTTGAGGATGGAGAGCCAGTGTTCTCAGAAGCAGAACAGAAGCCTCACCACCCCAGTTTCACCGGAGTTTAATTTCTAAAATACCCTATAATCACCTATATAATATAGGGTAAAAACCCTCTTAAAGGCATGAGTTTCTTCAAGATTGCTATGATAAAAAAGAGCTTTTGAGCAAAATTATTAATGATTACTTTACTGTCGATGCAAGTTGGCAGAGTAAGTCGCGTACATAGTCACAGCTCATCGTTGTTCGATTGGAGCGAGGTACTGTAAGATTGTCAAATCCGGTTTCTATGCGGAATTATACCGCCCGCTATGCGGCATTGAATTTGTTTTAAACGAGGTTCTGATGATAAAGAATAGCAGACATGTCATTCCAAGACAAGAGGGCTGGGCTGTAAAAAAAAGCGGCGCAAGTCGTGCCTCAAGGGTTTTCGACACGCAGGAAGACGCGATAAAATATGGGCGTAGCCAAGCCAAAAAAGAGAGTGGGGTACTCTATGTCCATCGCAGAGACGGAACAATCCTTGATCGCGACAGTTACGTACTTGACACCAACCCTCCCAAGGACAGGAAATAGTGTCAGCATCTGCTTTTGAGACGAATGTTTTCGTCAACTGCCCTTATGACGACCACTTTCGTCCGCTGCTCCGACCACTTCTTTTCACTGTTCTCTGTGCTGGCCTTAATCCCCGAATGGCTGCAGAACGGCTAAACTCCGGTGAAACTCGTTTCAGCAAGATTGTTGAGCTGGTCAGAGAGTCAAAGTATGCTATTCATGACCTCTCTCGCATCAAAGCAAAACGTGCCGGAGAGTATTTCCGTCTCAATATGCCTTTTGAACTTGGCCTTGATGTTGGATGTAGTTGCTTCGGCTCAGGGGAACAATTGAGCAAGCGTTGTCTGATTCTTGAGAAAGAGCCTTACAGGTATCAAGTTGCTCTGTCCGATCTCTCAAACTCCGATATCGCAGCCCACTACGATGAACCGGCGCGGGTAGTTACTGCAATACGACACTGGCTTGTGAACGATGTTGGAATCGACCTTCCAGGTCCTTCTGCACTCTTCGATCAATTCATGCAATTCATGGCAGATAATTACGAATACTTATTGGATCATGGTTTTAACAAAGATGACATCCCTGGTCTTCCTGTACCGGAGCTAATTAGTGCCAGAAAGAAAACCCCTGTTTTTTGAAAATTTGACAACCTCCCGCCGGATTAAAAACCATTTTTAATGATCAACAAAAGGCGTTTCTGTGCTGATCGTGACACGCCATGGGGAAACTACCGAATTTTGCTCCAGAAAGCGTCATAACGAACGCATCTCTCCCTGCGAATTGGTAAAAAACTCTTTTTGGGGGGAAAACTCAGGCAGCTTTTTTGTAAGGCCCTCGATGTCGCTTCGCATCCTGCTTGTACAAGAGTGCTCCATAACGATGAATGTTGCGAGCCAGCACTGCAAGGGCAACATAGCGATTGAATCCTTTGATGCCATCATCAGGGCATATATCCAAGCCGTGAACCTCAAGTGCGTTGATTGCTGATTCAACTGCCGAATGCTGCCGTCGCAGTCTCCTGAATTCCGGCTCGGATTCATGAGCTTTGTCGATTTTTGAGAGCTTGCCTTTTTTCGGCATAACAACTTTTTCAAGAAGCGCTTTCAGGTCGCGTTGGTTATCCGGGCTATGAAAGCCTTTGTCGTAGCTGATCGATCGCAAGTTTGGAAAACGTTGCTTGGTCTCTTCGATAATGGACACTGCGATGTCGCTATCGACAACTTTTTCCATGACCTGATGATGCAGGATAAAACGATACTGATCTTCGATAATACAGACCCGTAATCCCAACTCAACCGGCACTCCCGCCTTGCCTTTACTGATCCACTCGGTGTGTGGCTGAAAAATTGAAAAGACTTTCTCCGTATGCGGAATAACCTCGTCATTTATCCGACGACGAATTTGCCCCATTTGTACCTCAGCATGAGCAATATAGCCGTTAAGCTGGCTGAGCCGCAACGGATTTAAGCCACCCAATTCTGCGCCGGTACGCACTGCCCGTTGTAACTGATAATCGACTGCTGCAAGGTAATCGAGGAGTGCTTGCTTTATTTGTTGATCTTTGAGAGCTTTCTTTTCCGGCTTTTTTGATGTCGAGTGCTTGAGCTGTTGCACAACACGACGCATTCTTTTGATATGCCGGATGTTATGATCGTATTGGCGCCATTGGCTTAATCCTTCATCAAAAGACCATTTCGCACACACCTCAATGGCTTTGCGAATGGCATCGAACAACTGGCTTGTATCAGCAGGAAAGTGAACGTTGGTTTCCACCACAAACGAATCACCTCGGGCCATTAAAGGGAAATTTTCTTCCTCTTTTTTTTTACTAACGTATGACCTGCAAGGACAATTTCCTGGTTGATTCGATCAAGCAATTCGGGGGTAAACAGTCGGACATTATCTTTGATGGTCTGGAGTTCATAAGATGTTTTATCAGTCCAATCGTTGTGACCAAGCATCTGGCGAAGCGTATCGTGGTGATTGACCAATTCATGAAGCCGATCGTAATCAGCGTTGATTCCCAGTCGAACGACACCCAGTACCAAAATTGCCCATTGCTCCATACCGGGACGCCCTGTGTTTGGGTCAGCTTTTCCTTCTCCTTTTTTCCGTTCAGGACGAACCTCTTCGAGGATGGCAAAAACACGCTTGCGCAACTCCTCGTCGGTGTAGATGCCCTGAAGGCCCCTCAAGATTTTTGGGATATCATCTCGTGATTTCGGATCGAAAACAATGGCAGAAATATCGGTACGACCGAACATCATTTGGTGGTTGATGACGCTACGCATAATGGATTTCAAAAAACGAAGTTTGGAGTCTGTTTCTCTTTGAGGGCACCCTGCAATACTTTTTCTCTATCAAAAATGCTTCTAATGGGGTATTATTACGCTTTAGCTCAGGGTCTGTCAAATATCTTTGATCTTCTAAAATCAATATAACCTATTGTTTTATAATATCATAACAGTTTTTCGTTCATCCACTAA
>Ga0247841_10006072_pt1 | contig 19006 bp, 15 predicted proteins | sample LaCruzMarch2015__2_FD_192410 | JGI IMG/M metagenome (GOLD analysis project Ga0247841, IMG submission 192410) | Freshwater microbial communities from meromictic Lake La Cruz, Castile-La Mancha, Spain - LaCruzMarch2015_18m | ecosystem: Environmental > Aquatic > Freshwater > Lake | place: Spain... | reverse complement strand
GCATTCCGTGATGATGTGCCATCTGATTCTCCACCTACATCTATTACATCTAATTCTTCGACGATTGCATCGACTCTAAGGATTTCGGCGAGGTTCGGGCGGGTTCTGCCTCCGTCTCCGGAGATCAACTCCTTGATATACAGACCGCTGTCGCCTCTTATATTTATGCGGGCCAAGTTGCCCGTAACCTCTAGTAGATCAGCGCTATGAACTTTTCTCACCCTTACTTTATCTGCCCTTCGGTGAGACACGCGATTTGGCGTACGCTGATCGATCGGCCCTTCCAATTCTTTCAGGACGGATTTAAGCTTTTCTTCTGAAACCTCGGCACCAAGCCTAACCAGGGCGGAGTAAGTCTTCTCAAATGTGGCCTCTTTGAGCTTCTCGATCATTGCGGAATTGGCTCCGGCGAGGCCCAGGACCTCTACTTTGCCTGCAGCATGGCGGTTGATCTCTGCCTCCAGTAAGGCCAGATCGATTGTCCTGATGAGGGGGCGCACCGCCTCGACAATGAAGGGACGACCGGTTCCCATCATGCGAGCGTCGATGTCCTCGCGACCGGCTCCGTGAAAAACGGTGTCTTCGGCTGCGGCTGCCGCCATCACTGCCGGGCGGATCAGCTCATCCACTGACTCCGGGTACATTTTGCCCGTGCCTTCGCAACGCGGGCAGCCGCGACCGCGACACTCGCGACAGGGCCAGCGTGTCTGGGGAATGCCGCGCACGAGCTTTTTGTAGCGCCCGCGAATGAAGAGGGATGCGATTTGCAACTCCACCTCGCCTTTTTCCAAATTGAGGTGAACTACCACATCCGGGTTCTTCAAATCAACCGTCTTCCCTGTCTGGATGGAAAGCCTTTTTCCCACTTCGCGATTCAGCTCCGACTTGAAGGGTTCGGCGTGGGTGGAGCCGCCGTCCGCCTGCAAGAGCTCCTCGTTCTCGGAGAGAAGGCCGGACATCCTTGTCCCCACCACCAGGGTCTCTATCTCCCGGCCCGCGAGTGCCACGGCCGCTTTGTCCGCCCAGGCGTCCAGATTTGCGGGGGCCATCTCGCCCAGGCAGACCGTGCAACGGGCATCCTCCTCGTCTTTGCGGCCCAGTTTGAGGCGCGCCGATCGGAAGGAAGGCGCCAGATCTTCTTGCAGGGCGCGGTCGTCATCGACGGCGGCCTGCATGGCCAGGGCCGTCTTGAGGGAGCGCCCACGCTCGGCATTGGTAAGGCCGGTGGAGAGCATGGCGAACTGGCGGCCCAGGCAATTGTCGCAGATGGGGCCGAAGCTGATGATCTTTCGGGCCGTGTCAAGGATGTTGTCTTGGGGATTCTCTAGATTCTCAAAATTGTCTTCACTCATAATGACTCTTCATATCTTGCGTTCACACTTCTGGTTTATTAGAGCTTGCAATTGATCAAAAAACCATTTCGATTGTACCGTTGACCGGAGCCGTTTCAAGATCCTCATCGAGCTTATCTTGAAGGATTTTTATGAAATCTTCAATTTTGCCGGGCGAGGGAGTAGTAATCGATTGCATTGAAGCCTCAAATTGCGTATAAACTTCTTCGACCATTTCGAGAACATACCTCTCCTGGCCGCAATGATCGACGATCTGCAGATCATAGACCAGCCATGATATATCCGCCTCGTCTTTGCTTATGCGTTTCAATGGCGGTAAGGTATCAAAGAAATCCTTGCTCAGAGCCACCGCGGTTTTCTTTTTCCAGCTATGAATGATACTGCTTTTAAAAAGAAGCTGTGGAACCAGTCGTTCGCATAATGAAGAAAAGAAGTCCGGTCTGGGATAATTGGGCTGGCGGGACCAATCCATGGATGAGTTGCCGGTTGGATCTTTCATATAACACTCAAAGGGATCGCGAACATTTCCGGAAATGTAGACTGCTTGGATCTCAAGAGCGCCGAAGTCGTAAACCTTTCCACATTCGTCATAAGCGACAAGGACAACATCGATATTCCCTGCGGTTTTGCCGTTGGCATCATTTAGCCTGACCTCAGTCAAGGAACTCCACGTCGCTTCCTTTCCAAAGAAAAATGATGCAGCGTCTCCGGTGATTATCCATTCTTCACGAAACCTTATGGGACAGGTGATGACCGGCTTGTCGTAATAATAAATGCTGCATACGCCAAGAGGATTCTTTGCTTTGTCTTTGGTGCAGTTGGGAACTTTGTTATTAAAAGGACAAAGGCGAAGGGATCGATATCGATTCGCTTTGCTGGTTTGATCCTTCACAAGATGGCCAAATACCTCGGCGAGTGGCTGTGATGGCTCTTTTGCGTCTGCCTTTCTCATTCTACTTCAACTTGCCCTTCAAGGCTTATAACTGCAATGCTTTACGTAACTAAGCGATCTCTTATTCGCCGACATATTTCGCCAGGAAGTCGAAGGGTGCAGGTCTATTCTTGGCAAGCTGCCAGGCATCGTATGAACAGAGGATTACGCCCACGATCCAGCCCAATCCCGAGCTGATGACTGCAATCAGGACGGTCAATAAGAACAGAACTATTCCTCGCTTGGTGTACCCCAAATAAACGTGGCCCAGTCCAGCGATGAGAAGGTTCAATATCACGGCGATTATTGGACTCTTTGATTCAGACATATCTTAGCTCCATTTTCATTCAGTCATATATTATCATCATCCCGGCATAAATACGTTGGTGTCCAGGAACCAGTTTATGAGTACGATGCAATGGTCGGCATGCAGGCTGGTCGCTCCCAGGGAGACCACCCTGGACCCGGCCTGCTCGATCAGAACCTCCTCTTCCGGCGTCATGCCGGTGTGGTCTCCCAGTATGAAGGCCGCTTCACCGGAAAGGCTGCTGGCCTCGCCCAGCGCATCTAGGCCGCGAATATCCGCGCCGTCCTCGCGCAGGTAGATCAATTTCACATCCTTGAGATCGGCCAGCAGCTCCGTCAGGTTGCCGGTGCGAACGAAGATTCCTGACGTGGACATGGCCCACTCCGGCGTGGCCGGCACGGCCAGGGCTTTCTTGAGCAGAGCGGCCGTGGTGCGCTCATCTGGATTGAGGTGGCGCAGCGTCTCGCCGCGAAGCTGAATGGTCTTGGGAATCTCTCCGCCCAGCAGCACCAGGTAGACGCAGACGTCCTTTCGAATGCCGTGCGAGATGACGAAGGCAGCCGTGACGGCGCGACAGAGAATATCCAGGCGGCCGGAGGTGCCGGGGATGTCTTCCAAGGAGAAGTTGGGGGCGGTGGTGGCTTTGTGACCGACGATAACGAAATTGCGCATGGCTTTTAAGACGAGCAGGAGATACAAGCATTTTTCGGACTCCAACGAATCTGCATTTGGAGCTTCAAAAAAATGAATGGTTAGCCTTCATATCCCTGCTCCTTGGCTCGGGCATAGGCTGCCTTTGCCTCGGCGCTCTTGCCCAGGGCCTTCAGGGCATCAGCTTTTAGGGTCCACACCTGACCATCTTCGGGATTTGCTTGCAGGGCTCTGTCAAACGCCAAAGCAGCCTCATCGTACCTGTGCAGCTCGCTGGCAAGGAGGACACCCATCATTTTCCAGGAGATTTCATCCCTGGGATCGATACGGGTGGCATTGGCAAATGCTTTGACTGCCTCTTCAGAGTTGCCCACGTTGTGCAGCAGCAAGCCCTTCTCTGCCCATATGTCCGAGTTTTCAGGATCGTCCTCCAGATTTTCGTTGGTGATATTCAGGGCTTCTTGGTAGGCTCCAGTGGCTTCGCCTGTCCGGTTTAAACTTACGAGGGCGTTGGCTTTGTTGATCCAGGCCAATTTGTTATCGGGATCGATCTGGATGGCACTTTCGTAATATTTGAGGGCACCATCGTTTCTGCCCAGGACTGCAGATAGCAGGATGCCTCCGTTAATCCTGAGATCAATATCTTGCGGGGCCAGCTCAAAGACCTTTTCTAAGGCTTCAGTAGTCTCATTGTAGTTGCCCTGTTCCGCAAAAAGATGAGCCTTTTCAAACCAGATCTGGGCCTTTTCGGAGTTCTGCGAAGCGGCCTCGATAGCTTCATCCAAAATATTCAAGGACTCGTTATATTTGCCCAGATTCAGCAATGCATTGGCTTTGACCAGCCGGCCCCTCATCTGCTGGGGGTCCAGCTCAATAGCCTTATCAAAAGCCTTGATGGCATCCTCATAAAGGCCCTCATCATTTATCGAACCGGCCCAAAGGCTGAGGGCTGCGCCCTTGCCCAGCCATAAGCCTGATAGCTCTTCGGTCTGGTTAAGCTCGCCTTTGTAGAGTCCAATGTGTTGAATGCCTCTGTCGTAAGCTTCAAGAGACTCGTTGTATCTCTTCATTTGAGATAAAGCATTGCCTTTCAGCTCCCATGCTCTGGGATTTTTCGGATCTATCTCAAGCGCCTTGTCGATGGCCTGCAGAGATTCGTTGAATTTGCTTTGGCTGTTGGTGAGGATGGCCAGCAGGTTGAGGCCGGGCACTTTGGAAACATAGAACGTGGCATTGCTCGGTTCAATCTCTATGGCCCTGTCGTATGCCTTAACGGCCTCTTCGTAGGATCCATTTCTATCCAGATCCCGCCCTTTTTTATACAATTCATCTGCTGTCTCCTCCTGGGCTGCAGCGCAGACGCACAGCGTTGCCAGAGCCAGCAGAGCAAGAATATATTTTGATCCTACTACTTTTTTTGACGGCCCCTCGGCTTCTTTTGCTGTATTCCAGGCGTTCCTTCTTTTCAATTTACCCACTCTCCATTTGCTTTCATTTAAGATCCAAAAAAATTGGCGGGCATCATCCCTGATACCCCAGCTCCTTGGCTTTAGCGAAGGCAGCATCCGCCTCCGCCTGACGGCCCAACGTCTTGAGAGCATCGCCTTTGCCCTTCCAGACAAGAGCATTCTCGGGCTTGATCTCGGTCAGCTTCTCATAGGCAGTCAGAGACTCGTTGTATTTCCCAAGGACATAGTAATCAAGGGCCATCTCTTCCCATGCCTGGAAATTCGTTGGGTCCAATTGAATGGCTTTGTAGACGGCTGCAATGGCCTCGTCAGATTTCCCAAGATTCAAGAGAATATTGCCCTTGGTGAGCAAAGCATAGATCTTCATAGAACCGTTCAGCTCGATCACTTTATCGTAGGCCATAAGGGCCTCGGTCCTATTGTCCGTCAGCTCCGCCTTATAAAACCAAGCAGTGTCATTCTCTGGATTCTCTCGTATCTCCTGGTCATAGATCTCAAGGGCTTTCTTTAAGGACTGTTTGGCCTCCTCCTGCCTTCCCAGACTGGCCAGCGCAACTGATTGAGCCTGCCATGCCCTGGCGTCCTGGGGATTCTTTTCCAACCTCATCTCGCTAAGGTTCAGGACTTTTCTATAAGCCTGCAGATCCAATGAATAGAGAATCTCAGCTTTGCGATTCCATGCATCAAGGTTCTCAGGATCTATCTGAATGGCTTTGTTGTAATCCGTTAGAGCTTCTTCAAAGGACCCGCTTTCGACCAGATCATTGCCTTTATTAATCCAGTAGCCTGCAGTGTTCTCTTGTGCCAACGCAGAGACACAGAGCATAGCTACCGCTAACAATGCAACGGCAAATCTTGCTTTCATTTACAAACCTCCTTTAACCTCACAAAAAGATGCGCAGGGCTTCATCCCTGATACCCCAGCTTATCCGCCACCAAAAACGACATGCTGGCATTGGTGGCCTGGCCCATTGCTTTTTGAGCCTCTCCTCTTCCCTGCCAGGCAAGTTCCCAGTTGGGGCCGGTCTCGATGGCCTTGTTATAGGCATCCAGGGCTTCCTCATTCCTGCCTAAGGCCCGCAGAGCGTCGCCCTTGCCAACTTGCGTGGATGTCTGGGTCAAATAGGGCTCAATGCTTGGAGCGATCTTTAGAATCTGGTCGTAAACCTCTATGGTCTCCTGGTACCTTCCCATATTGAAAAGAGCCCTTCCCTTCGATTCCAAGAGGCTGAAATCGCCAGGATTCTTGCCGATGGCAGCATTGAACAGCTCCAGGGAATTTTCTAGCGCCTCTTTGGCCTCCTTCTGCTTTCCCGTCTTGTTCAGAGCCATTCCCTTGCTCAAGTAGGCCTGGGCAAGGCCTGAAGTGTCGTTTTCTCCTGTCAGGTTGATGATCCGGTCGTAAGCCTCAAGGGACTCATTATACCTTTTCATCTCCAGGAGCTGGCCAGCCTTGTACTGCCAGGTGGTAACATCTTCGGGATTTTGCTCAATGGCATCATCAAAAGCTGCTAAGGTCTCGTTGTCCCTGCCAAGGCTTTTCAGGATGAAAGCCTTAAAGGTCCATCCTACACGATTTTTGGGATCAAGTTCCAGGGCCTTTTCCTGGGCCGCCAGGGCATCTTCCCATCGGCCTGCTGCCGCCAGCTCCTCGCTCTTGTCCATCAAGGCCACTGTCAGAAGCGCGGTGTCATTAATCGGTATCAGCTCAATGGCCCGATCGTATGCTTCCATGGATTCGTTGATGTCGCCAGTGTAGCTCAGGAACTGCCCTTTCTGCCACCAGGCCTCGTAGTTCTGCGGGCTGATTTCTGTTGCTTTATCGTAAGCCGCTTGCGCCTCATCCCACCGGCCCAGGATGTTCAGCACGCTGGCCTTCTTGAGCCATGCATCAAGGTCTTTAGGGTCTTTATCTGTCCGCTTGTTAAAGGCCTCCAGCGCCTTCTCGTAAGCCTGGTTGGATTCTTCCTGTCGGTTCATAGTGCGAAGAACGCCGGCCTGCTTCTGCCAGGCCTCGGCATCATTGGGGTCCTTCTTCAGCTCCACGTCCAGAAGGGCGAGCGCCTTCTGATAGATCTCCAGGGACTCGTTCGCCTTGCCTACAACATTGAGGTCTGATGCCTTGCGCGTCAGAATGGTTGTATTTTCGGGCTCTATCTTCAGGGCTTCATCATAGGCTGAGATGGCCTCCTCGATGGAGCCGTTATGCGTTAGCTCTTCTGCTTTGTTCATCCAGTAATCTGTAGTATTTTCCTGTGCCAGGGCACAAGTGCAAAGGGTTGTCAGAACCAGAAGAGCAAGAACAAATTTCGCTCCTGCTACTATTTTTGATGGCCCATTGGATTCTTTTGCATTATTCCATGCGTTCCTTCTTTTCAAGTAATCCACTCTCCTTTTGTATTCCTTAAAAAAATTAGCAAGCTTCACCCCTCGTATTCCAGCATCCTGGCCACGTAGAACGACGCGCTGGCCTCGGTGACCAGACCCTGGGCTTTCTGGGCCTCGCCCCTGCCTGCCCAGGCATCAGAATAGATGGGACTTAGAAGGATGGCCTGGTTGTAGGCCTCTAAAGCCTCCTGGTCGTGTCCCTGTGCCCGCAGGGCGTCGCCCTTGCCTATCCAGGCAGTCGGCGCATGGAATGAGCCGGGCATAGCAGTCTCGATGGCCTGCTCAAACGCCTTTATGGCCTCGTCGTACTTGCCCAGCTTGAGAAGCGCCCGGCCTTTCAGCTCCAGGACGCTCGTGTCGTTGGCGTTGTTCAAGAGTGCCTTTTCAGATGCATTAACTGATTTCTGGAAGGCGGCCAAGGCTTCCGCCTGCCGGCCCATCTTGTTCAGGGCCTCTCCCTTAGAAATCCAGATTTGGGCCCGCACTTTGCTACAGCTCTCTGGCGTCAGCTCCATGACGCGCTCGAAGGCGGCCAGGGATTCGCTATATCTCTTCATTTGCAAGAGCTGCGAGCCCTTTTCGCTCCAGGTCAGAGCATCAGCGGAATCGATCTTGATGGCCTCTTCGTAGGCGGCCAGAGATTCATTCTGCCGGCCCAGATCGGCCAGAAGATATCCCTTGGTTCGCCAGGCCACAACAAAGCTCGGGTCCAGCTCCGTTACCCTGTCCAGAGCCGCCAGGCACTCTTCCTTTCTGTCCACATAGGAAAGAGATTGGGCCTTGGCCATCCAGACCAGTGATCGCTCTTTGGTGTCGCTTTGCGGTATCAGCTCTAAAGACCTGTCCAAGGCTTGCAGAGACTCGTTGGTCCGGCTCATCAAGGTAAGAAACTCGCCTTTTCTCTCCCAGGCGTCCAGGTTCTTGGGATCAATCTCCGTTATCTTGTTCAGAGCCTGCAAGCCCTCTTCCCACCGGCCCAGATTCATGAGCGCCTCAGCCATGTTCCTCCATAGGCTGACGTTCCTGGGATTCTCCTGGATGCTCTGGTTGAAGATCTTCACCGCCATCTCGTGGGCCTGGTTGGATTCATTCTGCCGGCCCAAGCTGCTCAAAGCCCGGCCTTTCTTCATCCAGGCCTTGGCATCCTGAGGATTTGACTTCAATTTTTCATCCAAAATGGCAAGCGCCTTTTCAGAAGCCTGGAGGGACTCCTCATCTCTCCCAGAGAAGGCAAGCTCCAGGGCTTTGTAGGTCCAGACAGTATCGTTTGCGGGATCGATCTGCAGGGCCCGGTCGTATGCCGAGATGGCCTCATCGGTTGAGCCGTTCAGCCTGAGATCATTGGCCTTAGTTACCCAGTAGTCCGTGGTGTTCTCCTGTGCGACAGCAGAAACGCACAGCATGGCCAGGGCCATCAACACAATAACGAACCCGGCTTTCACTAACTTGTTATTCCGTTTCATGAAATCACTCTCCTTTTTCTTCGGTAAATGTAGAAGGCAACCGATGTCAAATAACTGAGGCAAATTAGCTCCACTCTCCACACTCCTATTCTCCACCCCGATTTACGGCATGCGACGTACTACGACATATGACGAATATAAACTTAACGGCAGTCGTAAAAAAATCAGATTCGATTAATTATCATTTTGGCCCAAAAAGAATAATAACCCATAGAGGGACTCATTTCTCTTCAACCGGAGAATTAGATGATTCGCGTCATATCCCTGGACATGGACGGCACCCTGGTCAACTCCAGGTTCGTGGACAAAGTCTGGATGGAAGGCATGCCTATGCTTTACGCCGAAAAGACCGGCCTGGACTTTCCCGTTGCCAAGAGTTTTGTTGTCGATGAGTACACGAAGATCGGCAGCGATCGGCTGGAATGGTACGACCTCATGTACTGGATCGAGAGGTTCGGGCTAAAGGTGGGTAAGGACGAGATCTTGCAGATGTACGAGGACGAGATCGAGACCTACCCCGAGGTGCAGGAGGTGCTCGACCTGCTCTCTTTGGACTACGATCTGGTGGTGACATCCAACGCCGCTCGCGAGTTCATCGACATTGAGCTGGAAGGCCTCTCGGACTACTTTCGCGAGACCTTCTCCGCCACCTCAGATTTCCGGGAGGTCAAGAAATCGCCTCTCATCTACGGTACAGTCTGTGCCCACATGGACGCCAAACCCTTTGAGGTTCTGCACATCGGAGATCACTACAATTACGACTACGAGTCGCCCCTGGAGGCGGGTCTGGATGCGCTCTTTTTAGACCGCAAGGGAGAGCGCTCTGGGCGCGAGGTAGTGGGCGATTTGCGAGAGGCTGTGGTGCTGATCGACGGCTGCATTTAGGGAATCTGACTTTCATGAAGAAGAAGACAAGGCTGATCCTGGCCCTGGATGTCACAACGCGAGAACAGGCCCTTTCGCTAGCTTTGCAGCTAAAAGATTACTTCGACGCCATCAAGATCGGCTATCCCCTTATCCTCTCGGCAGGTCTTGGAATCGTAACGGAGATCAGTGCCTTTGCGCCTGTCATCGCCGACCTGAAAGTGGCCGACATACCCAACACCAACCGGCTCATCTGCCAGGCAGTGCTGGGCGCGGGGGCGGGCGGCATCATCGCCCAGGCCTTCCCGGGAAAGGACTCTCTGCAAGCCTGCGCCAAGAGCGCCGCAGCGCACGGAGCCGATCTCTTTGTAGTCACGGAGATGAGCCACCCCGGGGCGGAGCTGTTTATGGCACCACTGGCGGAGAGAATGGCCCGGCTGGCGGTGGAGGTGGGCGCAACCGGGGTGGTGGCCCCGGCCACGCGCCCGGAGAGAATTAAGCTGATCCGCTCCATCATTGGAGAGCGCATCATCATCTCGCCAGGCGTAGGCGCCCAAGGTGGCTCCGCCGGCGCAGCTCTGCAGGCGGGCGCTGACTACCTGATCGTGGGCAGATCGATCTACGAGGCAGAGGACCCGGCAGCTTCGGCAAAGAAGCTTCTTGCTCACCTCCCGCCGGCTTGATTGATGCAAACGGGCCGGACCGATGCCTGCCGGCAGCTTTTATATATTTGTAAATTGATATACTACTATGATCGTAGCAGACTTCGCCACCATTCCCATGGGTGAGGGAACCAGCGCCTCCCAATATGTGCTGGCCGTTCATGAGCTTTTGAGACAGTCCGGCATTAAATTCGCTGCCGGACCCATGTCCACGACCATTGAGGCGAGCAGCTTTGAGCAGCTCTTTGGGGTTATCGAGGCGGCAAATAAAATGCTGGCAAAGATGGGTGTGCAGAGAATAATAACCTCGGTCCACATCGATTACCGCCTGGATAAAGATGTATCTATCGAGTCCAAACTGAGCAAGATCATTCACTGAGAACCCGCATTGGGAAATATCTCAAATCCCCTGGGAAACTTGAATCTTCTCTGCCCCAGCTCCCTGTCCACCGCCTCCAGCATAGCCCTGTCATTTCCAGCCGCCATAACCTTATTTCGCACATTGTCCGAGGACTCCTCCTCTTCCACCTGCTCCAAGACATACCACTGCAGAAACTCCTTTGTCGCCTCGTCCAATTCCTCCTCTGCCACCTTGACCAGAGTTTGAATGAGCCCGGTCACCACGCGCTCATGATCCCAGACATGCTGGAAAGCCTGCAGGGGCGAGGCCCAGGTGAACTGGGGGGCCTCCACGGCCAGCATCCTGGCTCTGCCGCCTCTGCCGGCCACATAGTCTAGCATCTTCATGGTGTGAACCAACTCTTCGCCGGCCTGCAGTCTCATCCAGTGGGCAAAGCCCAACATATTAATCGACTCAAAATAATAGGACATGGAGAGATAGAGATAAGAGGAGTACAATTCCCTATTCGCCTGAACATTCAAAGATTCATTCATCTTTTCGCTGAGCATAGCATGGCACCTCAATCCTCAATTTTATCCTTTCTGCTTCGCCTTTTCAAACTGCTCTTTGCCTACACCGCATTCCGGACAGATCCAATCATCAGGAAGGTCCTCGAATGCCGTTCCTGGAGCGATGCCGGAGGTGGAATCACCTTTTTGCGGATCGTAGATGTACCCGCAGACTGTACAGACATACTTATCCATTTTTATATCACCACGGCGCTTATGAATTCCCATCTAAATGAAATTTTCCAGCAGTTCATTTATTTTGCTGTCCCTATCCGATAAATTCGGCCGGCGCTCTGAAAACGCCTGATCAAAGCGCGGTGCATCAATCTCATAGAACTTGCCCAGGGGAATAGGAACCTCGGAGCGGTCATAGTTCCAGGAGCAAATGATCTTTTGCGCCTCCTCGAAGCTTGCGGCATCGTTCCCCTGCACCGTGTAAGTCCATTTATTGTAGCTCTCGTACAGATTGTTGTAAGATACGCAGACCTGGAGAACATCCACAAAGGAGAAGCCCTTGTGCAATATCGCTTCCTTAAAGAGCGTCTGGAGCTGCTCGATGCCGTGCGTGTAGGCCCGGGCAATGTAAGACGCTCCGCAAATCAGCATCAGCTCGAGCGGGTTCATGGGATGCTCGGCTGCCCCTGCGGGCGTGGACCTGCCCTTAAAGCCCTGGGGTGACGTGGGCGTGTACTGGCCGGTGGTCAGGCCGTAGACGCGGTTGTCGTGCAGGATCATTGTAAGATCGATGTTCCTCTTGGCGGCGAAGATGAGATGGTCGAGCCCCTCGGCCAGGCTGTCTCCGTCGCCGGAAAAGCAGATCACCAACAAATCTGGATTGGCAATCTTGATGGCTGAGGCAGCAGGTATCGTTCGGCCGTGGATGGAATAGAAGCTGTTCACATTCATGTAGTCCACAATTTTGGCGTGGCAGCCGATGCCGGAGACCAGGACGACGTTTTCCACGGGATAGCCAACGCTATCCAGCTCTGCCAGAACCATTCTCATGGCACTCAAGATGGAGAAGTTGCCGCAGCCAGGGCACCAGGTGTTTCCAGCCGTGGTAGCCAGATCTTTAGGATTCATATTCATGCCAGAGCCCTCGCGAGTTCCCCAAGAAGATCTTCCAGGGAAAAAGGTCTGCCGTCGTATTTTAAAATCCGGTCCTGGGCCTTGATTTCAATGCCATAAAAGCCAGCCAGCCTGGCCAGTTGGCCCGTGGAGTTGCACTCTACGGCCAAAAGCCTCTCTACTCCCTGCAAGGCATCCTTTAGCTTTCCTTCCGGGAAGGGCGAGAGAACAAGCACCGAAATCACCCGAAGTCCCAATTTTCGGGCCGCCTCCAGGCATACTCCTTTATTCGAACCCCAGCAGAGCAGGGCTGTCTTGCTCTTTTCGTCCCCAAAGACCTTCACAGTCTCGTATCTCTCGATATCATCTGCCAGGGATTGGCCTTTTCTCTGGCGTTTGTCGCAGGTCTCCCTGGTTATTTGCTGGTCCTCAGAGGTTATGCCGCTTTCATCGTGAGTGTAGCTGTCCGTCTTGATCACCTGCCCTTTTTGTGGGGGAAAGGCCAGAGGCGATACGCCCGTATCCGTGTAGCGGTAGCGTTTATACTCGCCCAGTCCGTCCCAGAGCAGGGGAGCCTGTTCTGCCTGTTCTTTCAGCTCGCCGACCATGTAACCGGTCGGGTCACCGGCCAGGTCAATATCAAAGCTGTACTGGCTCTCGCTAACGACCTTGTCGGTTAGGATGAACGATGGCACCTGAAACTTCCAGGCCAAATTCAGAGCCACGCCTGCCCAGAAATAGGCCTCCTCGGCGTCTCCCGGTGCGACTATAAACCTGGGAAACTCCCCCTGGCCGGCATTGAGGACGAAGTGCAGATCGCCCTGCGCCGTGTAGGTAGGCAGGCCGGTGGATGGTCCCGTCCTCTGGGCCATGACCACCACCACCGGCATCTCTGCCATGCCCGCCAGGCTCAGCCCCTCGGTCATGAGGCAAAATCCGCCGCCCGATGTCCCGACGGCTGCTTTGACCCCGGCATAGGCGAAGCCCTGCGCCATGAGCATCACTGCGATCTCGCTTTCCGGATGAATCACCTTGAGGCCGAAATCCTGGGCATAGCGGGCCATGAAATCGAGCACGCTGGATGACGGAGTCATGGGATAGGCAACGTATGCCCCAAGGCCCGCTTTGATCAGACCCAGACTGATGGCCTGGTTGCCGGTTATGATGGGAAGCAGCTTCTGATCGTTTTCATCTTTCTTATCATTAATACTATCTATGCGACAGAACTCCGAAGCCTGGTCATAGCCCTGCCGGGCCACTTGCATATTCAGCTCCAGCTTCTTTGGCATATGTTTTTTCAAGACATCTTCCAGGACGGACCAATCTATGCCCACAACCTTGCAGTATCCTCCCAGAATGCAGGTATTCTTCATGACCGGGGGGGCAGTCGCTTCCTTCAGGATGGATGTGATGGGAAGGCCGCAGCCCTTCTGCTTTATGCCATCAAGTTTTACCTTATCTGCATCGTAAATCACAAAGGAGCTGTCCTTAAGACGGCCTCTGTGCTTCTCCACAGTCTCCTGGTTAAGGGCTATCAGTACATCGATCCGGTCCATGTGAGCGGCAATTTTTTCTCTGGAAGCTCGTACTATTGAGAAATTATGCCCCCCCCTGATGAGGGAAGGATAGTCGTAGTACATGTAAATGCGATAGCCAAGGCGGCTGAAGAGGCGAGCCACGGTGAGGCCTGCCTCATTTATGCCGTCACCGGCTATACCACCGATAAGTGTAGAAAAATTATCCATCTTCATCTCCTGAATGGATCTATTCAAGCTAGTGTTGTCTTTCCGATGCGAATTTAAATGCTATTGGATAGCAGTACTATTCATATTATTGTGGCTAACGGTATATAAAAACTTTGTAGCAATCGATGAATAATGCACCAAAAATGAAATCAAAAAATTCTCAAGATATTTTGCCTATTTATATAATTTCTTTAAAAAGTGAAACGGCGGTGATGCACCCGCGCAGCAAGCTGCGGGGCATCCAAAGCGCCGCAGCAGCATGAAAATGGAACCCTGGTTAAGCTGATCCAAAGCTATGTTGAATACGCATGCCCTTTATCCCCGATGCAAGCATGGGCGTATTTCTATAAAATAATTTCAGGACTCTACATAAGTGCAGAATGACCAAAAGGTATTAATCATGAAAAAATATAGCATGTAAATGATTTGGGGCTGAGCGAGATTATGGCAATTTCGAGTCCATCCGGACGGGGAGTTGAATTGAGATTGATAATGGCTTCGTTAGCGATATTTTTGGTTATGTTAACTGCAGCGCTTGGGGAGTCTAATTCTGCTAGTAATGTGAATAATGCATATGGCTCAAGCTCCATAAATGGACCGGACCCTCTGATTTGGATAGATCGGGGTAACTCATCCGCCAGTATGGGAAGATACAATGAGTCGATCGATTTTTATGATAAGGCCATTCCGCTCCTTGATGAAAGGGTCACAATGCTCTTGCATAGATCTCATGAGATTCAAATAAGATTGAATAACTCGCTGCTAGAGTACGATCAGTTCAACCAGATCTTCCAGCAAGCCGAAGGGGAGTATAATCCACAGAGAAGGATGGAAAAAGCCCTCCTAGATACTGAAGCAAGTATGATTCTGAGCATGATCCCGAATCCGCGAGTAGGCCCTGGGAAGGGAACAGAGATACCTATTAAACAAACTCGATCTATCGGAGGCATCTTTGGAATTCCTGATATTGTTCGGGACACAATTGATGCCCTTAAATGGAATGATGGGGAACGGGAGGAACACCTACAGAAAATGCGAGGAAAGCTAAATGAGATTAATAATACCTGGAAGGAATATAGAGATGTAATGGTAGACCTTCAGGGTGCATCTAGCGTTTTATCTTCTGCCTGGGCAGGTAAGAGTAGCTCCTTTTATCATCTAAGCAGGTATGTAGAAGCCCTCGATGCGAGTGACACAGCTATCGAGCTATATCCAAATAATGCATTGGGTTGGGTCAACAAGGGTGCGGCTCTGATGATGCTTCACCGTGATGCTGAAGCAGACGAGGCTTTAGCTAATGCCAGAAGATTAGGATATGACTCCTTGGGTGATTATAGTCCATCGTCCATAATCAGCCCAGATAATATCGGTGAGTCCAGTCGCAATACTGGGGTTACATAGGGAGAACAGATCAAATATGAGCCATCTAATTCATCCAGATCATAATGATCTTACGGAGGTAGGTTTTCAACACAATACGAACACTGAAGAGAGATTCTCGAATAATTCCAAAATATGGATGGCTATATTAATAATATCAATATTTATTATATCTTCCGATTGCTATGCTCAGAACTTTCCCCTCCATGGCCAACTGGAGGTTACAGATTCCATTAGTGGCTTCTCAGGATTCAATAGTAGCAACCTAAGTAACAAACTTTACGATGAGATGGGTGTTACCATTTGGCGGCTCCAGAGTGAAGATATCCCTCATATCGATGGTCTAAACTTTTATGCCAAGAGAGAGAAAGAGAATCTTTCGGTAATGATACAGAGTGATAATGAAAGCATTGCCTTAAGGGGATTGCTACCCACTCTAGCCGATAGAGAGAACAGTCTTCTATGTACATCACCAGATAAAGGCTACTATAGATACGATAAGAGTAAGACGTTAATCTACTACCTCCTCCAAAGGGGTTTCGAGGATTTAAAGGGCAGTTCAGCTATACCTTCAGAGGCATCTTTAGCGGGGAATCCTTTTTATAGATCGCGATTTTCTAATGGGACTTTCATCTTTGGATACTCATTATATTTCTCTAACTCAGATTCAAGTATTATCTATTATCCGGGCAGCCATAATTGGCCTCCTGGCATAACGGATATTTATGTAAAATTTTTGATTAATTCCTCATTGGGACAGTCCGCTCGCTATGCAAGATACGGCATGGTCTCTCAAAGCAAAAGTGAAGAAGACTCTAGACTATTTTGCAACGATCTTCCGTGGCTGGCAGGATCTGAGAAGAATAGTATGATATACGGAAGCTTGCCTATCCCATTGAGTTTTGGAATGCAGGGGATAATAAATGCAGCTAAAGATAATAATTCAGTTATATTTGCGATGGTTTGGGCTGCCACAGATGCAAACGATGTCCAGGTTAGCGGGAGGGTGAAATCTCTGGACAAGAATCAGAATACCTCATCAGTTACTGTGGAGCCAGACGTATTAAAAAGGATCGATATGATACAGTCCAGCATCATCTGGCCTTCCCTAGCCATATACGATCTGGTCCCGGAGGATGGTGCGAGGCTTTCATCAAAAGATGTCCTATTCACTTGGAGAACCAACAGGAACAGCAGCTCTAAACTGTTCTACAGAGAGGTGGGAGAAGCGGGCTATAGAAACGAAACGGAAATCGATGGATTGCTCCATAAAGTGCTTCTTAATCTCAAGAGAAACACTTCATATGAGTTCTATGCTCTAAGCGCGGCATCCAATGATAGTGATGATAGCGATAGGAGTGAGCCGAGAAAAATAGTTATCAATAATGGTGTGGTATTTACAGAGAAAGTGAAAAAGTTAGAAATAGAAAGAGATTACGACCAGAAAATTTCAATATCTGTCAAGAATACAGATACTAAGCCCCATTTAATACTTGTGGATGCAGTAAATCCTTACAAGGATATCTACTTAGGCTTTGTCGGTAATGGCTCCCTCAATGAGAGTTTCCAGATAGATCCAGACGATACGAAGAACCTGGAGTTCATCGTCCATGCCCAAGATACCATGAAAAATTATTATGAAGTAATTTTAAGGCTGAACAACACCGATGAAGAGAACACTACCGACATGGCCCTGGTGGGGGTAAGCATCAGATGGCCGAAATTCAATATATCTATAGCCGAGATATATGAGGACAAAGAGACACTGGTAAAGAAATTTAGAGTTAAAAACTTCGGCGATACCCTAACTGACTTCTCCATTACCCTCGACAATTCGCTCAAGGGCAGGGCATACCTCTACCCGAGCATAACCCACTACGACCTCATTAAAGACGGCTCAGAGGAATTCTTCGCGATTCCACTCTTCGGAGAGAAAAGAAGCTCTGCAAAAGGCAATATGACAGCGACAGCGGCTGATTTCAAGAAGGATTATCCTTTAAGATTTGAGTGCTCGGAGGGACGCAGTCTCTACAAAACGAGGGCAGTGTGGCCTCTGTATTTGATAGACCTGGCAGGGCGGTACTGCACCAATAATCCAGATATTAAGATACCCTTTACAATTCCTCCAGGATTTAACTCCTCAGATGTGATCAGCGCGAAAATCGAGATGGTCTTCAGTCTTCCTTCGGACCCATCGAGCTATAGGCCTCATGATGTCTACCTATCCATAAACGGGAAGGCTGTTGGAAGCATCATGAATAGCATCCCTAAGGCCAAGCATGAGTTTAAGCTCTCTTCGGATATTCTCAACTATGGAAACTTAAGCTCTGCGGATAACGTTCTTGAGATAAATACGAAGCATCTGCCACAATCACATTACGTTGTGAATTCCCGTTTGAAAATTATACTTTGCTTGAAAAAGATAGATCGCTGGATTTGCGCCTCAAACACGGAAAAGGCTTCAGATATTCTATGGGGAACCCCTGGGATTGAGAGGAATTATCCATCACTCAATGTAAGTATCCTCAATCCCCTTGATGGAGAGGAACTGACCCTTGGAAAGCCTGTGCTCATTAATGTCTCAGTAATGGGCAACGACACGGGCAACGCATCTTCAGGTGCCCAGCGCCATGCTGAGGTTAGAGCGACCTTCAGCAACGATGACATGAAGCTGGTACCTCTCGACGATGGTATGCATGGCGATGGAAGGGCAAATGATGGCATTTATGCATATACGTGGACGCCCCAAATTTCAGGGAAGACTACTATCACCGCTAGGGCGGCCAACTGCCGGAGCGATAGTGAGGGCTCTGACAATGTTACTGTGCTGGTAACACAGCCAGATCTGAACATCACATCCTTGAGTTATAACCTCACGAATCCAGTCGAGGGTCAGCCCATCGAGATAAGCTTCACGGTTACTAACGTGGGCAATGGCATCGCCCAGAATCACACGGATACCTTGAGCATCGATGGAGTTAGAGTCTTGAACCAATCGAATGAGACTGTACCACTTAAGCCGGGAGAAAGCCGGACGTGGAACTATAACTATACCGAGAAGGCAGGTAATTACACACTTCGGGCATGTTCAGACTCGATGGACGCGATTAATGAGTCTAACGAGAGCAACAATTGCCGAGACAAACCGCTTCGCATCTGGCCTCGATCAGATCTGAACATCACATCCTTGAGTTATAACCTCACGAATCCAGTCGAGGGTCAGCCCATCGAGATAAGCTTCACGGTTACTAACGTGGGCAATGGCATCGCCCAGAATCACACGGATACCTTGAGCATCGATGGAGTTAGAGTCTTGAACCAATCGAATGAGACTGTACCACTTAAGCCGGGAGAAAGCCGGACGTGGAACTATAACTATACCGAGAAGGCAGGTAATTACACACTTCGGGCATGTTCAGACTCGATGGACGCGATTAATGAGTCTAACGAGAGCAACAATTGCCGAGACAAACCGCTTCGCATCTGGCCTCGATCAGATCTGAACATCACATCCTTGAGTTATAACCTCACGAATCCAGTCGAGGGTCAGCCCATCGAGATAATCTTTACAGTAATTAACCTTGGCAATGGCCCCGCCCAGAATCATACTGATGACCTCAGCATCGATGGAGTGTTGATCAAATCGTTTGAGACTGGACCACTCAAGCCGGGTGAAAGCTATACATGGAACGAACATGCTCAATAGGGCTATCAATTTACCAGAACGATAATTATAAATAGATATTGTTTATATATTGTTCATTGTGGGAGAAATTATACAAAATGATCTGATCAGCCTTGATGTGGATAAGATCAA
>Ga0247841_10006071_pt1 | contig 19008 bp, 13 predicted proteins | sample LaCruzMarch2015__2_FD_192410 | JGI IMG/M metagenome (GOLD analysis project Ga0247841, IMG submission 192410) | Freshwater microbial communities from meromictic Lake La Cruz, Castile-La Mancha, Spain - LaCruzMarch2015_18m | ecosystem: Environmental > Aquatic > Freshwater > Lake | place: Spain... | reverse complement strand
CTTTACTCCCGTCTTCGATCAGGATGACCTCCCAGTTCCACTCTGGGTGGGTATTGAGGATCATGAAGAGGTTCGCGAGCATTCTTGCAATATTCTCTTCCTCATTATAAACAGGGGTAATAAAGCTGATAAAAGGGGTCGTGTTCATGAGCGTAAGATTAATGTTTTTAAGGGCTAATGTCAATTGCCCGCTGAATGGATTTCTGCTAACCTATGCGGCAATCAATTTGAGCTTTGATGATGAAGGGCTGGAGTGAATGTATGAAAAAAAATATGCTTTTGGGGATATTTTCTCTTCTTTTGGCGCTGGCTCTGGGAGAAGGGGTGTTGCGTATTGTCGGGGTAGGCAGGGTAAAATTCCAGGAAAAGCCCAGGATGAGCTGGGTCAATGTGCCGGAAAACATCTGGGTAGAACATCATCCCGTTCTGGGGTGGTATTCCCAGAAGAATAAGACAGCCGTTTTGGAATCCCCAAACTTTCCTAAAGTAGAGATCCATACCAACTCCGCTGGTTTCCGTGGGCCGCGCGAGTACGCGATCGAAAAACCTAAAGGTGTCATCCGTGTCGCCATGTTGGGTGACAGTTTTGTATTTGGATTCGGTGTCCAGGATGGCGAGACTTTTCCGGTATTGCTTGAATCGCAGAATAAAACACGGGAAGTTCTGAACCTCGGGGTGCCTGGATATGGGATAGATCAGATTTATCTGAGTTATCGGGAGATCGCCCGGAAGTATCATCCCGATATCGTTCTGATCGGTATCTTCCCGGAGGACTTTTGGCGATGTACGCGTTCCTTTGCGGATTCCGGTCATGTGAAACCGTATTTTTCACTTTCCACTCAGGGAAAGCTTGTCATGCATAATGTTCCCGTGCCGCCTCCGTTTTCTTTAAATTCGAACCAGTTTCCGCCGTTATCGGAACAAAATGCGTTCCAGAGAATTCTCAATAAAAGTGTTCTGTACCGTTTGGCAAAAAAACCTCTTACAAAACTTGCAAAAAATATGCGCTTGATCGACCCGAATGACACGGAGGAGTGGCTGATCGGACGAGCCATTTTGCATCAAATGATCGCGGAGATTCGTCTGCATGGTGCAGTGCCGGTATTCGTGTTGATGCCGCCGCAGGATTGGGCGCAAAGCACACGAAAGACATCGCTCGAGAGATCCATCCTTCGCTTTGCGGATCGTGAAAAGGTCGGTCTTGTCAATCTGAAGCCTGTCTTTAACGATGCTATTGCCAAAGACGGCCTTGAAACTTATTACATCAAGGATGACTGGCACTGGACTGTGAAGGGACATGAATTGGCAGCACAAACGGTCGAGCAATATTTCAATCGCAAAGGAAACATAAGTTGAATTCATGGTCCCGAGTTAAGCTGTGCCTCATCTTTTTTGCCGGGGTTTTTTTTATGGCCGCGCCAGCCTGGGCTCCGCATATCCAGCAGGTTTGGGGCAGGAACACTTTTGTAACGGCGGATTCCATGGTCTGGTTCGGCATTTCGATCTTGCTGGGTCTTCTGAGCATTTTTTTCCTCCCCGATTTTTTTGTCACGGGTCCTCAGCCTAGCGCTTTCCGCTTTCCGTTCCCGGGTTCCCAAAGTATTGTTTCTCGTTCTTTGATGATAGCCCTTGGTCTTTCGTCTTTAGTCGGCGTTTTATATTGGATCAACCAGCACATTCTTCACTCGTTCCTAAGTTCCGCGGATGAACACTCCTGTTATTTTTTGGCGGAATGTTTGCGCAAGGGCAGGCTCTATGTGGACATACCGCCGCTTGCAGATTTCTTCAAAGTGGTACATGTTGGGATGCGAGACGGAAAATGGTTCAGCGTGTACCCTCCAGGCTGGCCGCTGCTCTGGGCATTGGGATTGCAGTTCAATGTTGTGGATTGGCTGAATCCGGCGCTGAGCGCACTATCTGTTTTTTTCTTTTTTCTCGCCGGTAAAAAGCTCTTCGGCCGTCCTGCGGCCTTGCTAGGACTCATTTTTATGGTTCCGACGCCTTTTTTCATGTTCACAAGCGCAGCCTATTTCTCGCACAGTACTTGCCTTCTCTGCATTGGCGTCTTTCTCTATGCGTTTCTCAGGTGGCGAGAGGCCTATGAGGCTGGAAAGGATCCTGTTGGATGGGCTTCTTTATGCGCTCTGGCGGTCGGATACGGTCTCATGACACGTTACCTCACCATGGCCGTTGTAGCCGGCCCTTTTTTACTCTACCATTATCTTCCGGTATTCTTCGATTGGAAAGGCTGGGGAAAGGGGATTTTCCCCTTCGCGTTAAAACGGCCGCGACTTCGCAAGAGCGACTGGATCGCGGTCGGCATTATCTCGGCTTTCATGATCTTGATCCTTTGTCAGAATTATCTCGTGACGGGAAAAGCTTTCCGGGCTCCGAATAAACACGACAAATCCTGGGAACGGTTAGGATTCCGGAAAGATTACACCCCCGCTGATGGTTTTATTTATCTCATCGCCAGATTTTTTTATCTTGCGGACTGGTTTCCGCCGGCATTGATTGCGCTCTATCTGGTGTCATTGCTCGGTGTGGGGCGGACGGCAAGTCTGCTTCAAAAAAATCTTTTCGTTCCCTCAGTGCTTTTTCGCTACACTTTTTTCTTTCTCGCAATCGCTTATTTTTTTTACTACTCCTGGGGAGGGAATCAATTCGGGCCCCGTTATTACTACGAAGTCCTGCCATTTCTTTGTCTGGCTGCAGCTGATTATGTTGTTTGCCAATGGCGGGAGGGGAGCCTCATGCGACGAAAATTCTTTGCGGGGCTAATGATAGCGACCGCTATTTCGGGGATCTTTATTTTTGCGAAGCAGACTGACTATGTTGAGGAATCCAGCCGACAGCGCAAAGCTCTTTATGAGCTCGCCGAACAGACAATCATGAAACCTGCGATTGTATTTATTCATGGTTTTCTGGGTAGCAGGTTGATATTTTCCGAAGACGATGCTATCCGTAACAGCCCCTTTCTGGATACCAAGATCCTTTATGCCCACGATCTTGGCGATCGCAACAAAGAGCTCATGGCCGCTTATATGCAACGTGAGTATTACCGCGGGACTTATGATCCGTTACTGAAAAAACCTTCATTGGAAAGGCTGTCTTAGGAGGTTTACCGTGTTTTCTTTTCCGTCGCGCCTGAAATCCTGGCTTTTCTGCCCGGACCGTTTCGCCATTTTCGGTCTTTTAGGTTTGTTGTTTGCTTTTTATCCTGAACTTTTTCTCGTCAAAGCCGCTCCTCTGACCGGAGATCATCTCGAACAACATTTTCCCTGGGCTTTCCAGCTTGCCCAGTCTCTCAAGGAATTCAAGCTGCCGTTCTGGACACCCCTTATTCAATGCGGGTTCCCGCTTGTAGCTGAAAGCCAGGTGGGTGCCTTTTATCTTCCTAATCTGATCCTCTATTTTTTTCTTCCATTCCGCGTTGCTTATTCCTACATGAATCTTGTCCACTGGTTCATCGCGGGATGGGGGACTTACCTTTATGCAAAACAAATGAAGCTAGGCCCCATGGCGTCGTTTGTTGCGGCGCTCATCTTCACTTTTGGTTCAGCCTATGGCGGAGCCTATTACAACATGACTTCTCTGAAGACGATCTGTTGGCTTCCTTTGGCTTTATATTTTCTCGAACGATATTTTGATAAGCAACAATGGCGTTTCTGGGTCGGGATGGCGCTATTGATCGGTCAATCGTTTGTAGCGGGATATATGCAAATGGCCGCGCTGACCTGGCTGATCTTCGGAGCCTACGTACTTCTACGGATCTTTATCTTCCCGGAGAGCGAACTTCCATGGACAAGAAAGGCTTTAACTCTTGGTGCATTAACCGTTGCCGCCCTATTGGCGCTTTTGATCGCCCTGCCTCAGATCTATCTAACATTTCAGCTGGCTATGTTTTCCAACCGTACCGGGCTTGAAGAAGGATATGCCTATGTGGGATCCATGTCGCCGCTCGTTCTCGGAACATTGCTCAATCCGGGATTATCGGATCTTTTCCGAGGAAACAACCTTTATGCGGGATCATTTTCTATTTTTTTGATGCTGCTTGCAGTCGTTTCGCCGGATGTGCGAAAAAGCAAGAATTTCGGGATATGGGGAGCTATGACACTGCTAGCCTTGCTGCTTGCTCTAGGTCGATGGAGCCCACTTTACGTGTTGCTCGTCAAATTTACAAGATTCTATTCCTTTCGAGTCCCGGCGAAATTTCTTGGATTTATTTGTTTAGGTCTCGCAATGCTTAGCGCGATGGGTTTTCAGGTTCTTTGGCAGAGAAGATCAACTCAAGCCTTGATCAAAAAAGCATTTTCCGCTTATCTTGCGATTGTGGCGATTTTCGAAGCATCCATAGCTGTTGCGAATCTGCTCTTAACCGCGGGGAGAGATATCGCTGTAAAACTCGGTGAATTGTTTGTGATGCAATTTATCTATGCCAAGCCGGGGCACCCCCGTTCCTTGGCAATCTATCTGGAAGGCGTAAAAAATTATCCGGAGCAGGTTCTTAAATATTTTTCTTTCAGCGATTTTGCGAATATTTGGCCGATCGCGATATCGGGTTTCTGTATGGTCCTTTTGGTGGCTTTCCTTCGAAAAAAAACCATCACGAAATCGTTGCTTGGCGTCGGCATTTTTTTCTTAGTGGTGGATCTCTATGCGGCTTCTTACCTGGATATAAAAGGGGACCTCTCCGCCTATAACTCAGCGCTGGCCCCTTCGCCTATCGTCAATATTCTCAAGCAGGAAAAGATGGCGGGCCGATTGGGTCGCATCTATGGTTTTCGAGCGTCGACCGAACGTTTGCCTCTCGTTCCGAGCCAGAACATGCTTTACGGGATAGAGGACATCGGAGTCTATTCGCCTCTTGTAGTATCCCGTTATTACCAGGTGATAGGGCTCTGGGGGAATGTCAACGACTCCAATTTTGCCGTTACGCCGACACCTGCTTTTGTCACGCAGCGGCTGCCCGTCTTGAACTTTTTGAATGTCTCTCATGTTCTTTCTACCGAAAAGTTGATGCACCCCGATCTCCAGCTTATTTTTGATGATCCTCAACCTGGTTATTATCTTTACGCAAATAACGGAAAACATGACGCGGCGCATTTCATCACCGATATTAAAGTGGTGGGGGATTGGAAAATTCTGAGAAAGGAATTTTTGAAAGAGGGTTTTGATCCTGGAAAAACACTGCTTCTTGAGCAGAGCGAAGTTAAAAAGATCGGTGAGCCGTTGCCAGTGGTCAGCAAAGAGCCTCGGGTGACTTTAAAGTGCGTCATTAAGTCTTTGGGCCAAGAGCAGTGGGAAGTCGAAACCGATCAGCCTGGCTTTTTCGTGACGTCAAATAGCCTGTTCCCGGGTTGGTGCGCTCAAGTGAATGGACGGGAGACCCCGATTTTTTATGCTGATGGGCTTTTTCAGGGGATATGGATCGCCAAGCCGGGACATTATCAAATCAAAATAAATTTTTCGCCTGCTTTCACAAAAGTCCTCCGGAAATCCAATTTTCCTGGCTAATTTATGAATAGTCTTGACTATCAATGACTACTATTGACATGTTGTGAAATTGATGTTATCTTACCGCATAATTGCTGAAAAATTTATGGAGGTAGGATGCCCGCTATAGACGAAAACTCAGTTTACACACCCAAAGAATCTCAGGAAATTCTTAAGATAAGCCCTAGCACCATGACCCGTATGCTCAAAAGTGGTCTTATTAAGGCCGCCAAGGTCGGCAAACAATATCGCATCATGGGAAAAGAACTCTTACGTGTATTATCGCCTGAACTTGAAGATAAGGTGGGGAAAGTATACAACAAAGCCCGCCATTGGGCCCATAAAGGTCTCGATGAATAAAACCGGCACGAAAGGACGATCCATGAAAAATCTACTCAATGGTAAGACTATCCTGGTCACCGGAGGAACGGGTTCGTTCGGCAAGAAGTTTGTCCGAATGACATTGGCCCGGTTTTCACCTAAAAAGCTGATCATCCTTTCCCGGGATGAAATGAAGCAATGGGATATGCAGAAAGAATTTGCTCTGCTGGACAAAAAAGGCGTGCTCCGGTATTTCATCGGTGACGTTCGCGACCGGGCCCGCTTAAACCTTGCTTTTCAGGAAGTCGACTATGTCGTTCATGCCGCAGCCACCAAAATAGTTCCTACGGCAGAATACAATCCCTTTGAGGCCATCAAGACGAATGTCTTGGGCGGTATGAATGTCATTGAGGCCGCCATCGCGCAGAAAGTTAAGCGTGTTATCGCATTAAGCACGGACAAAGCTTGCAATCCGGTCAATCTTTATGGAGCGACAAAGCTTTGTGCGGACAAACTGTTCGTGGCAGGAAACGCCTATGCGGGTGCGCATGACATTCGCTTTGCGGTGGTTCGGTACGGGAATGTCATGGGAAGCAGAGGATCGATGATCCCGTTCTTTGTTCAGGCCGCCGCGACCGGAGAAATACCGATTACCGATGTGAGGATGACCCGGTTCATGATCACGCTTGAAAGGGCTGTTGAACTTGTGTGGCATGTGCTTGCGGATTGTATCGGAGGCGAGATCTATGTGCCCAAGATCCCGTCCATGAAAGTTGTCGATGTGGCAAAAGCGGTCTCAAAAAAGGCCAAACGGAAAATCATCGGGATCCGTCCGGGTGAAAAGTTGCATGAATTTATGATCGGGGAGGATGACGCGCGCCATACGTACGAATACGACACCTATTACAAGATCCTGCCTGACATTTACGGTTGGCACAATTGCAGCCAAAGGATCGCCGGCGGTAAGAAATGCGCCGAAGGATTCTGCTACTCCAGCGCGAATAATCCGAAATGGATGACACAAGGACAGCTTCAGGCCTGGTTAAAGACCGAATATCCCGATCATGATCCCGTACGGTAAACAATCCCTCGATCAGAATGATATTCGCTCGGTCATCCGGGCTCTGCGTTCTCCCAAGATCACGCAAGGTCCCTTTGTTGACGAATTCGAAGCCCAGTTAGCACGCAAGTGCGGTTCCCGTTACGCCGTAGCTGTATCAAGCGGAACGGCGGCCCTTCATCTGGCAGCTTTAGCTCTTGGACTTAAAAAAGGGGACGAGATCCTCACAACGCCCATTTCATTCCTGGCAACCTCTAATGCCGCGCTCTATGTCGGGGCGAAACCTCTTTTTTGCGATGTTGAGTATTCCACGGCCAACATTTCATTAGAGGCTCTCAAAAAGTTCAGGAGACGCCCTGGAGTACGAGCGATTTTTCCGGTTCACTTCGGCGGACTTCCATGCAATATGCCGGCTATTCATGCAATGGCTCGCAAGCGTGGGTTGTTCGTCGTAGAAGACGCGTGTCATGCTCTCGGCGCCCGGTATAAACACAACGGCTCTTGGTATACCGTGGGCTCATGCGCCCACTCCGATATGGCAGTCTTCAGCTTTCATCCCGTAAAACATATTACAACCGGAGAAGGCGGCGCCATTACCACGAATTCAAAAAAATATTATGAAAAATTGCTGTCGCTACGAAGTCATGGTATGGTCCGATCGTCGGCTCTGTCCAGACGCATCGGGCCGTGGTATTACGCCATGACGGACCTTGGATTCAACTATCGCCTTACCGATATTCAAGCGGGACTTGGCACCTCGCAGCTTAAAAAACTGGATCGTTTTGTAAAACGCCGGAGAGAGATCGCCAAAGTTTATCATCGGGCATTTAAAGATCTCCCTTATGTCGTCACGCCGGAAGAACCTAGCGGTTACGTTAATGCTTATCATTTGTATCCATTGCGGATTGATTTTAAAAAACTCGGACTTTCCCGCGCTGCATTCATGCGCGAACTCCAGAAACGCGGCGTGGGGACGCAGGTGCATTATATTCCGATCTACACCCAGCCTTATTATCGCAAGTTGGGCTATCGTTGCCATTGCCCCGGTGCGGAGCGCTACTATGAACAAGCGATCAGCATTCCGATCTATCCCCGCATGACAAATCTGCAGGTTCATCACGTAATACGCTCTTTGCGAGCGCTACTGGCCGGATAAGGATCTCTTGCAATGCGTGTTCTGATCTTGACAGAGGGAGGAAAAGCAAATGGATTCGGACACATCACCCGCTGTCTGGCGCTTCGAGATGCTTTTGAAGTGAAGGGGTATGATGTTTCCATAGTGGTCAACGGCGACACCTTAGTGCGTAGGCAATTCCGTGGCCAACTCAACCTCGTTTTTGATTGGCTAAAAGAAAAATCCAGAGCCATGACTCTAGTGAGAAATGCGGATGCTGTTATCATTGACTCATACCTTGCGCCGCTTGATTTTTATAGAAGAATTTCCAAGGTGGTGCCGATCCCTGTCTATCTTGATGACAATGTAAGGCCCTCTTATCCTCAAGGAATTGTTGTGAACGGTGCGGTTAATGCAGAAAAGTTAAACTACCCTGGAAAGAAAAATGTTCGATATCTTCTCGGCGCGAAATATATTCTTTTGAGAAAAAACTTCTGGCGAGCTTCAAAAAGAAATGTACACAAGAATATTCGCAATGTGTTTGTGACCTTTGGAGGAATGGATCGAGCTTTTTTCATCAACAAAATGCTGGCCTATTTACAGCCGCGATTTCCGCAATGGCATTTTCACATCGTCGCAGCGCAACCATGTCGTCCTATCGCTCGTTATTCCCAAAGAACAAAATATTATAGTGGTATCACACCGCAAAAAATGAAGTCTTTAATGGCCCACTGCGATATCGCAATATCTGGCGGTGGGCAAACCACAAATGAATTGGCCGCCGCAGGTCTGCCCACCGTGGGAATATGCTTTGCAAAAAATCAAAAGCTGCATATCAGGGGATGGCAACGTCAAGGTTTTCTCAAGTACGCTGGATTTTCCGACGATCCCGCGATTTTAAAGAATCTCGAAGATTCGCTTTGCCAGTTAACTTTTAACAATCGACGAAATATGGGGAAAGCCGGGCAAATGCTTGCGGATGGCGCCGGTGCTTTACGAGTTGCACGAGAGATTATTGATTCGTCCTTCAGTTTTCAAAAAGTCGGAATGCGGGATAGAAAACAAGTGCTCAAATGGTCAAATTCACCCGATGTAAGATCCGTTTCATTCAGCACGAGGCCGATAAAATGGGTCGAACACTGCCGTTGGTTTAAAAAAAAGCTGGAAGATCCGCGATGCTACTTTTACAAGATTGTGTGGCTTGGACGCGCAATCGGCCAAGTCCGGTTCGATCGGCGCGGAAAGAAAGCACGTATTTCCGTTAGCCTGGATAAGAAATTTCGCGGCAAAGGGTTGGGCGGACCGGCAATCCGCATTGCCTCGCAGCACGTCTTCAGCGTTGAACCAAGTATCCGTATGATCGAAGCCTTCGTTAAGGCTGCCAATATGTTATCCGCCAAAGCTTTTCTAAAAGCCGGCTTTCGGCTTGTCGGCAAAAAAAAGATCGCAGGCCAAAAAACATACCACTTCAGCAAAGGCAACCATGAAAACACTATTTTCTAAAAAAGTTTTTATTGCCGCAGAGATCTCCGCGAATCACGATCAAAATTTAAACAGAGCTTTGTCGCTGATCCATAAGGCGAAGGAATGCGGCGCGGACGCCGTCAAGTTTCAGACGTATACGCCCGACACGCTGACGCTCAATGTGGATAACAAGTATTTCAGGATCCGTCATCCAAAATGGGGTGGGCAGACCCTCCATCAGCTCTATCAAAAAGCCTACACTCCCTGGAGCTGGTTCAAAAGACTAAAAAAAGAATCGGACGCTATCGGCATTGCGTTCTTTTCCACGGCTTTTGACAAAACTTCGGTAGATTTCTTAGAAGATCTTGGCGTTTTTTGCCACAAGATCGCATCGTTCGAACTCGTGGATCTGCCATTGATCGAGTATGCCGCACGCACAAAAAAACCTGTGATTTTATCCACGGGGATGGCAACACTTAAAGAAATCAAAGAGGCAGTATCTGCTGCCAAACTTGGAGGAACAAAATCGATCACCTTGCTCAAATGCGTAAGCAGCTATCCGGCAGACCCCAAAGAAATGAATCTTCGAACTCTTATTGATCTTAAAAAGCGTTTTGCTCTACCGATCGGCTTGTCTGATCATACTTTGGGCATCGGTGTTTCCGTAGCTTCTGTCCCGCTTGGCGTCAGTTTCATCGAAAAACATTTTGCGCTCTCTCGAAAAGTTAAAACGCCCGACAGTTTTTTCTCTCTAGAGCCTCATGAGCTGAAAAATCTCGTAGAAAATATCCGTTTGGTAGAGCAGTCGCTTGGAGCCGTTCACTACGGTCCGACGAAGGACGAAAAAAAGAGCCTCGCGTTTCGGCGCTCGCTATTTGTTTGCCAAGATATTAAAAAAGGAGAGGGGTTTACCGAAGTCAATGTGCGCTCTGCCCGGCCAAGCTACGGCGAGAAACCAAAATATTTGCCGGTTTTTTTGGGAAAGAAAGCCAATCGCAATTTGAAGCTTGGCACGCCTTTACGTTTGGAGCATATTTCGCTTTGACAATATTCGAACGCGGAGCTCCCAGTATTCACCAGACGATATATCCGATGGAATCCAAAAATGATTAACCTGAAAAAACAAAAAAACGGGATTGTCCTAGTGGCTTTTTATGACGTCGATTCCTTTCCAGTCTGTACCCTGCACTCCGTTTTAGAACGCGGCGGATTCGGTGTAACCTCCTTGTTTTTTAAGGAATTGAACAAAAATAACACAATGACTTTTCCAACAAAAGCCGAAATGGATTGTTTTATCAATGTGACCAGAGATGCCAGCCCTTTATTTGTCGGAATGAGCGTAAGGTCGACACATTACAAATTAGCCGCTGAACTTACCCGGAGGATCAAAGACGAGATCGGTACGTTAGTCCTGTGGGGCGGTGTTCATGCGACCATTCGGCCGGAACAATGCCTCCAGCATGCGGATATTGTTTGCGTGGGGGAAGGCGAACATGCGTCCGTTGAACTAGCCTCCCGATTATCCAAAGGCGAATCGATCGATGATGTGTGCAATTTGTGGATCAAAAAAGAGCACACCATTCTTAAAAATGAAACGCGTCCTTTGCTCCAAGATTTGGATCAACTGCCCTTCCCGGATTTTACCGGCGAGAATAAATATCTTTTAGAAGATGGCGAGGTAAAAGCCTATCCAGGCCGCTCACATAAGAAATCTTATTGGATCATGACTTCCCGGGGTTGTCCCTATAGCTGTTCCTATTGCTGCAATAATGTGCTTCGAAAAGTTTACAAAGACAAAGGCCCCTATGTCCGGCGGCGGAGTGTTGGTAATGTTATCGCCGAGCTGGAGGGCGCTCAAAAGCTTTTTCCGGAATTATCATTCATTGCCTTTGAAGACGATGTATTCGCGATGAACCTGGAGTGGCTAAAAGACTTTGCCCCTAAGTATAAACAACTGATCAACAAACCGTTTTTCTGCTATTGCTATCCGAGTTCTGTGACAGAGCCCCTGATTCAAATCCTCCGGGATGCCGGTGCTACTCAAATAACCATGGGGATACAGGCAGGTTCTCCTTTTATTCGTCGTGAATGTTACGGCCGACGTGAAACCAATCAGGAGATCACACGGGCGGCCCAGATCCTGAATAAATTCGGGATCCAATGTTCCTATGACATTATCCTGGACAGCAAAATCGAATCAGAAGCCGACAAGCAAATGACATTTGATCTTGTTTCCGAACTGCCGCGGCCGTTCCAATTGCACACTCACACACTTACTCATTTCCCGGAAACAGACTTAACAAAAATGCTTTTGGAAAAGCGGCTGATCGGTGAAGATGACGTCGAAGATCGAAAACAAAAATCCTATCAGAGGTGGACTCCGCAACTTGATTTGAAACGAGAGAAAGAGAATTTGTATTGGGACAATCTTTATTATATGTTCGGGGTGAACTTTATCCCAACTAAAATGATCCTGCGGACGAGCAAGATCAAATTGTTTAAGCATGCGCCGCAATTGCTGACATGGATCCTTATCGCCACGAAGCATTTTTGTGCATTTTGGAACCGGCTTATGCGAGCACCTGGATATTTGTTCAGAAAACTAAGCCCGTGGAGAAATGGTGCGGGAACAAGGTTGGCGAAAACATATAACGTTCAAGGTAATTAAACCATGCATTTTCGAGAGAGAATTATCAAAGATACTTTGATGTATTCCGTGGCGAATTACATCGCCATGGGGGTCGGTATCTTTTTAAGCATTGTTACCAAAGGTATTCTCGGTACCCTTGGTGCTGGCTACTTCGCGATGATCAAGGTTTTTACCTCCTACGGGGCTTTTTCTGATCTCGGCACTCGTGATGCCATGCTCCGCGAAGTGGCTCAAGCGGTCGGGGCGGGCGATCAAAAAAAAGCCGAGCGGATACGTGACACGATCTTTACTTTCACGCTTCTTTCCTCACTGGCGGTTATCGTGGTTTTTGCGATCATTTCAATGTTTTTTGTCAAAGATCCGCTGATGAAAAACGGCGTACTTCTAGCCGGTTTTTTAGTGCTGGTAACGCAAATCTACAATTTCTCGATCACGTTTATGCGTATCCTGAAGAAGGTCTCATATCTGAGTCTGACCATTGTTGCAAACATTCTTGGCGTTGCTCTTTTTTCGATCGCCGGCGCCTATTTCTTTGGCGTGCTTGGTCTAGTCATCGGTCTCATTGTCACGACCTTTTTTTCCGCTTTTTTTGCTTATTGGCTTAGCGATATGCAGTTACGTTTTCGCTGGGACACCGGGGAACTCTGGCGGTTGATCCGCATCGGCTTTCCTCTGGTCCTGGCCGGCTATGCGCTTGATACATTTCTCATTGTGGACACGATCATGATCGGGAAAATGATTGGCTACAACCAGCTTGGGTTCTACACGATCGCCTTAATGTCGATCCAGCAGATCAATTCCCTCGGACGTTTCTCCCAGATCATCCTGTTGCCGCACATTCAGGAGAAGTACGGAAAAACTCAGAGTCTTGCGGACGCAAAATCCTTGTTCGTTAAAAGCACCACGACCTTGGTTTATTTTTTGCCGGTGATTATCGCGCTTGTTTTTTTTGGAGTCCCGGTGATCGTTCATTATTTTCTTCCAAAATTCAATCCCGGCCTTGTCGCGATGCGCATTTTGGTAACAGCTTATTACTTTGTCGCCGTTAACGAAATGTCCAGCACCATTCTTTTCACGATCAATAAACAAGCAAGGCAGATCCCTATTCTTGCCGTCATGATTATCATCGCGATCGGTCTCAACTATCTTTTTATTAAAACAAAGGGAGGCATCGAAGGTGTCGCTCTCGCCACTACGATCGCCTATTTTTTCTATTTTGCTTTCTTTTTCTATTATGCATTCAAGCACTTGATGGAAAAACCGGAGTTGCGCCGGAGCATTCTGGCTGTGATCGGCATTTTTTTGTATATGGCTTTGTTGCTTCATGGAACCGAAGCGTTGTGCCATCTTACCAATCCGCTTATCGATTGCGTTGTCAAATATCTGATATTCCTTTTGCTTTTTTCTCCGGTCCTCGTTTTCTTCGAAAAAAAGGAAGGCGTTTTCAAAACAATTGTTTCGATTTTTCGTGATAAATGGAAAGGAGTATTCCGTGCGACAGCATCCTAGAACACCCAAAAATATTCGAGGTCCGGCATTATGGAAACGTGCCAAGCAGATCATTCCGGGCGGCAATCAACTCTTATCAAAGCGCGCTGAAATGTTCCTTCCTGAATTCTGGCCTGCTTATTATCAAAAGTCTCAAGGGATCAACGTATGGGATCTTAACGGCAACCGCTACACCGATATAAGTATCATGGGCATCGGAAGTTGCGTGCTGGGCTATGCAAATCCGCAAGTCAATGCTGCTGTTAAAAAAGCGATCGACCGGGGAAGCATGAGCACCTTGAATTGCCCCGAAGAGGTTGAGCTCGCAGAAAAATTGATCGCCTTGCATCCTTGGGCAGGAATGGTACGGTTTGCACGAACCGGAGGGGAGGCATGTTCGATCGCGGTGAGAATCGCCCGGGCTTTTTCAGGAAAAGACGCAGTCCTCTTTTGCGGTTACCACGGCTGGTCGGATTGGTACCTTGCCTCGAACTTGTCCGAATCCAAAAATCTGGACGGACAATTATTGCCGGGGTTGGCGCCCAAAGGAGTTCCTAAAGCCCTGGCGCAGACCGCGATTCCATTTCATTATGGCGCCCTCAGTGAACTTAAAGCTAAAGTGGCCGCTCGGAAGGGCAAAATCGGAACAATCATTATGGAAGTGCAGCGCCACAAATCCGTGGATGTCGAATTTCTGAAGGCTGTCAGAGCCATTGCAACCAAGATAAAAGCCGTGCTCATTTTTGACGAAGTAACTTCCGGTTTTCGCATGTGCTGCGGGGGCGCCCATATGCTCTATGGCGTTGAACCGGATATCGTTGTTCTTGGAAAAGCTCTTGGAAATGGCTATCCCATCGCATCCGTGGTAGGAAGAAAAAACGTGATGCAGGCCGCACAGGGGACTTTCATCAGCAGCACTTATTGGACCGAGAGGATCGGATTTACGGCCGCACTCGAACTGATCCGTCAATTTAAAAAAAGGCGCGTGCCGAAACATCTGGAACGGATCGGTGCGGAATTGATAACAGGCCTGCGTTCGATTTTTGCATTGCATGATCTCAAGATTGAGGTCGAAGGGGCATATGCAAATCCCATTCTGGCGATCCATGAAAAAGATCCGCTTGTTGTAAAAACGGTTTTTACGCAGGAAATGCTCAAACGAGGTTTTTTGGCCTCGACCACGATCTATCTCAGCATGGCACATACCTCCCAAGTGATAAAACGCTACCTGGCACATGCAAGCGAAGTCTTCGCCTTGATCGCACGGGCAAAAAAAGAAAATAAATTAAGTCAACTTCTCAATGGCCCCGTTTGCCATTCGGGATTCCAGAGGCTCGCATAAAATGCTGGGACATTTTTTAAAGGGACAAAAGATCTCACGAATCGGCTTGGGTACGGCACAGTTTGGTATGGACTATGGCTATACCAAGAGAATGTCACAGCCTCAAGTCGATGAACTTTTGAATGGCTGCCGAAGATCGGGGGTCAATTTTCTGGATACGGCTAGGGAATATGGCGACAGCGAGGCCAAAATCGGCTCCTACCTAAAACGGCATCCCGGAGGGAATTGGGTTGTTGCAACAAAGATAAAAAGTATCCCGAAGGGTATTTGTTCGGATGAGGCCGCATTGGAGAAGCACATCTCAACATCAATTCGTACATCCGCCAGGTTTTTGGGACGTTCCATCCAGGGCCTACAGCTTCATAACGCAGAGCCGTATGTGGTCAAAAACCCGCGGCTTTGGAAGATCATTGAAAAACTTAAAAACCAAGGCATGTTTCAAGAATTCGGAGTTTCTTTTTATGACCCCGGTCTAGCTCTGTGGGTGTTGAAACAATACGCGACCGTCATCAGTTTTATTCAGGTGCCGTTTAATGTTTTTGACCAACGATTTTCCAAAATATTTAAAAAAGCGAAGCAAAGCAAAACCATGGTGTTTAGCCGGTCGACTTTCTTGCGAGGGCTTATTACTTCGGGAAATTTGACGTCCGACCCAGTGTCGCGTGGATTGGCGCCCTACTTACAGAAACTGAATAAACTGGGGCAAAAGACCGCCCTCACCATTAGTGAAATCGCTCTTTTATATGCTTACAACACAAAACCGATCGACACGGTTCTCATCGGAGTCAAATCTGTTTCTGAATTCGAAGCCAATCTGAATACTCTCAAAAAGATCAAAAAAATCCGGAAGTTTGAAAATACTTTTCGCCATTTAAAAGTCCAAGAACAGAAACTCGTAGACCCGCGTTTGTGGACATCAACAAAACCACCAAAGGCCGTCAAAAAACACAAAACCGCAGAAAATGGACGCGATTTTTTAGTGCTTTTACAAGCTCGTATGGGCTCGACTCGTTTGCCCGGAAAGGTTATGAAGCCGGTTCTCGGAAAGCCTATGTTGCTCCGGCAAATCGAACGCGTTGTAAGGGCCAAACGCATTGGCCGACTCGTTGTGGCAACGACCTGCGATCCTAGCGATGATCTGATCGAGAAGCTTTGCCGCCAAGAAAGTCTGTCTTTCTATCGAGGCAGTGTTGAAGATGTCCTCGACCGTTTTTACAAAGCGGCCCGATTTTTTAAGGCGAAACACATAGTCCGTATTACCGCCGATTGTCCGCTGATCGATCCCGAATTAATTGACCACGTGATCGGTCTTTTTCAGACCGGCCACTACGATTATGTCCGTCTCAGCCGCAAAGCCAACCAGTTTCCTGATGGCCTGGATGTTGAAGTATTTAGCTTTAAAGTGCTCGAACGCGCTTTCCGGGAAGCAAAACTGCCTTCGGCGCGTGAGCATGTTACCCCTTATATTTATAGGCATCCTGAGCAATTCAGGATTTTTGAACACGAAAACACGGAAGATCTAATCGATTTTCGCTGGACCGTGGACCAAAAGGAAGACCTTGCGTTCGTCCGGAAAGTTTACAAAACTCTGTATCCTCAAAATCCGGCTTTTACAACCGCGGATATTCTAGTGCTTTTGCAACGAAGACCCGAGCTATTGAAAATCAATGCCCAGTATAAGCGCAACGAAGGGTATCTTCGATCGCTTGAAAAAGACCACTTTTTCCTAAAGTCTTCGAAAGGCTGACTTGGAACTCTGCATTATTGCGCCAGAGATTAGGGAGATACCTTCCGGCAGACGGATCAATTTGCGGGATGGGTCTTGCCGTGTAGTTTTGTCCACAAATCCGATGATTCAAGAACCGCTTCGTCATCTATTTTCCGTTGGGACGTTTTTTTTAACGGACGACGATCTCATTGATGATAAACGCCAGGACGATTTGGTAAAAAATGCGACAGATCTGGGTTGGAACTGGTTCTGTCAGGGTGAATTTGAAGAAAATTTTACTTACAAAAAAATCGACCTGCGAAGTTTGTTCACCCAGGATATCGTGATCTATCTTGTGAAGGCACTGAAAATCGTTGATTTATATATCACGATTTTAGAGCGTTATGATATCGATCATATTACGATCATCGACGACGGGAGCGCATGGGGATCGCTCGCTCAATGGATTGCGCAGCTCCGCGCGATCTCATATAAAAGATTTTTTATAAAATCACGCCGGCGTCTTACTCAAAAGAACCCCTTTGCGAATATTGCGAAGTCCGTTTTGAGCTTTTTGAACAGGGTTACTTCGCCTCCTAAAAGTACCGGGAACGTTCTTTATTCCTCAGCCATTCGGTTCGCCGCGCCGTTTCTTAAAAGAAAGGACGGCGGCTATTATCTGCGCGACACTTTTTCATTAGAAGCTGGGAAAATGACGCGAAAGTATGATTTTTCGCATATCCTCCCAAGCTATTTTTCCTCCGGCAGGAATTCCGGTCTATCCATAGGTCAAATAGACATATGGCTTTCCAAGATCCATGACTATTTTAGCGTTCACCCCTTCTTCTCCATCAAAAATTTAAACTTGTGGCCCGGGATTCATGAAGATTTTATAAAGATAGCGCGCAGCAATATTTTTTTAGGCGCGCAGCTTGTCGATGAATTTATTGAGATGTTTATCCGTTTGCAGCCGCGCGCAATTTTGGTGGATGAAGAGGTTTGCTTTTTTAATAAAACCTTGGTCTGCGCTGCTAACGCCCATAAAATTCCTACTTTCTGTCTCGAGCACGGTGTTCCGCTAATAAATGTTGGGAGCGTTCCTTCGGCGGTAACCCAAATCCTGGCTTGGGGAGAGCCGAGCAAAAAACGGCTCTGCGAATGGGGGGTCCCTGAAGCAAAAATTCGTCTCGTAGGTGCACCCCAATTAAAGCTAACATCACAGACAAACTATATTGCTTGTCGCTCTTTCATTGAAAAGAGTTTAAAAATAAAATCCGATCAAAGTTATTTGCTTTTAACCGCGTTTCCCTTTGACACAAACAAAAATCCCACCTTTTACAAGACGTCGCTTGGCATGGCCATCCAAGAAGCCGCATTGTCTGTAAACGCCATGATTCTCGAAAAATATACGGACATGCATCTTGTTGTAAAATTTCATCCAGCCGATGAAAACATAGCCTTTTCCGCTGCGATCATCGCAAAATTTTCCCCATCATTGCAAAGTAGAATCCACTTCGTAACGCAGTTTGACGCTAATATTCTCATTACAGGAGCCTATGCAGTTCTGACAACTGCGTCCACGATGTATTTTGAAGCTCTTTTACAGGAGAAACCGACTTTTCTTCTCGATCTTAGCGATAGTCGGATGCTTAGTGATAGCCGGATGGGGAAATTTTTGTCGGATGATTTTTTGGATTTGAAGGCTCCCGATAAGTGCGCCGTTTTTCTTATTCAGCGTCTGAGCCCGGGTCACATCAATGAAGGATTCGCGCATCAAAAGAATGAAATTACGCGTCATTTTTTTAGAGAAAACAAAGAAGCCGTTCCACTGATTTTAGAAATTCTCCTAAACGCACATGGGCCTGTAGCATGAAACCTTTAATATCCATTGTCATGGCGGTTTATAACGGCGAGAAGTATTTGGAAGAACAGCTTGGAAGCATTCTTGGGCAGACTTATAAGAACATTGAATTGGTGATAATCGAGGACGTTTCCACGGACGGTAGTTTGCGTATTTGTGAGAATGTTGCGCGAGGGGATGGACGTGTAAAAATCCATAAAAACTCAGAAAATCTTGGCGCTGTGAGAAGTTTTTTAAAAGGTTTACAGTTTGCCCGCGGAGAGCTGGTTTGTTTTTCTGATCAGGATGATCTCTGGAGAGCTGATAAGTTGGATATCCTCGCTCGGTTGATCCAGAATGATCCGCGGAATATGCTGTCCTACTCTGATCTTGAAATATGCGACGAAAATCTGCTTGTAACGCATCCTTCCTTTTGGAGAACTGCCGGTATCGCGCCGCGCCAGGGACAGCTTGGAGAGATGGCTTTTTTGCGCAATATCATGCCCGGTTGTTCGATGATATTTC
>Ga0247841_10006069_pt1 | contig 19009 bp, 16 predicted proteins | sample LaCruzMarch2015__2_FD_192410 | JGI IMG/M metagenome (GOLD analysis project Ga0247841, IMG submission 192410) | Freshwater microbial communities from meromictic Lake La Cruz, Castile-La Mancha, Spain - LaCruzMarch2015_18m | ecosystem: Environmental > Aquatic > Freshwater > Lake | place: Spain... | reverse complement strand
TGACCCCCCAAATGCGACACAGCGGAAAGTATATCCGGACTGTCAAAAATGCTGACCGAGATTGGATCAGGAGGCGCAGTAAAACCAATGTATTCCATGGGATTTCTCCCGTGATCCATTACGAGCTTGAAGTTGTATGAACCAGCGTTATTGAATGTTAATTTGCCAAATTTTGCAGAAATGAGATAGATCCATGGAGAAGATAAAAACGCGAATGTCACTAGCCCGATGATCAAGCAGGACAATATGTTTTTTCTGACCGTTGCTTCGACAGTCGAGAAATATCGGCATAGGTTAATGATTATAAAATGCGTGATGAAAAACGGGAATGCGAAACCCTTCGCAAAATAGGCGACTACGCCCAGGAAACCGCATACGAGGCCGTCGGTAATTTTTTTTCCATAATTCTCAGAAATCACAAGTCGAACATAAAAAAGCAAAATTACTGCGAGTAGAAAGTCCGGATTCATCGTGATTAGGGTAAATGCATAAAATGCCGGAATAAGCCCCAGTAGGAGCACAGGGATATCACTTTCGGGAATGGAAAAATCCAATAGCAGACCTTTCAAAACAAAAAAACCGAATATCCCAGTGACCAAACCTACGACTTTGAAGGCCACAAGAGGATCCATGCCGAACAGGATTAAAGGCACCATCAACCAAGATATTAATGGAGACCAGAAACTGTTGATTGCATCATGAAAATGGCCGGCGGCATATTTGTGGGCAATCGCAACGTACGTGGGAACATCTGTATTGATATGGTATCGAAAGATGTCCAAGAGAAATATACCCAGTACAAAATAGGCAATAAGAATGAACAAGAAAACGGCCCTCTGTAATAGATAAACTTTGTTTAATCCGATGCTATCCTGAATCCCGGACGAGAGGTTCATTGTTTCCTAAGCCTTTGGTTTAATAAGGACATCAAATGATCGTTAATAGTATGGTACGTAGGATCAGTCTCGAGCTCGTTGCACGTTTTGTTTACCACACGTTAGGGCAAATTCACTTTGAATGATCTCGAATACAGCCTCCGGACCGATAAGGCGCATACAGTCATGACTCTTGATTTTGCAGTAGCCAAGATTACAACCGATGCATGGTAAATCATCTCTTCTTAATACCCGGTGATTAGCGCTGATGGGCGTCCACTGCTCTTTTACGGTGGGTCCCATAAAGGAGATGGTCGGAATGTTCAGCGCTGATGCAATGTGGAGCGGTCCGGAGTTATTGCAGATAAATATATGGCATTGCGCTAATAGCGCCGATAAATATCTTAAGTTATTTTGCATGGATACGCAAATGTCAGTTTTCACTTTGGAGATGATTTCCTCAATAACCTTGGCGTCGGAAGGTCCGCCAAAGAGAATGACACCTGTTTGAGGCTGACAGCGAAGCAGTTGAATCAGCTCGGCATAATACTCAGGCAACCAGCGTTGCGTTTGATAATGGGCCCCCGGATGTATGCCAACGACGGTATTTCCCTGAAGGCCGTTATCAGCCAGCCATTTTCTTGCCCAGACCTGTTCATCATCGGAAATATAAATCTCCGGACTCCTGTTTGTGGCAGATATGCCGATGTCTTTGAGAAGACCAAGGGCAACATCTACAAAATGTGTGTTTTCTTTTATTAGCGACGCCGGTTGATTAAAAAATATCTCCCGGCCAAAGGCGGCATATCCTATCCTATTGGCAGCACCGCTCAAAGCGGCCAAGAAGGCAGTTTTCAATTCATAGTCGTTATGAGGATCGATGGCCAAACTAAACTGCCGCGATCTCAATTTCATCATCAATTTCATTTTAACGTGCAGGCCGGCCAAGCGATCATAAACAACGACATCATCCACATCCGGATTATTCATAAGGATGTCCGTATTTGCCGGCGTAGCCATCACTGTCAGCCGGACGCCGGGCAAGGCCGCTTTTATGGCTCTAAATGCTGGTGTGGACAGCATCATGTCGCCTACTCTGTCAACGCGGATGAAAAGGATGCTTTGGATATTCAGGAGCGACAGGAGAGATTTTTTCTTTATGAATAAGAGGCGCAGTGCTTCTAAGGTCGAGCCTCTTATCTTTAAATATAAACCTTTCAGGATGGCTTTCATGGGTGTTCAAATACGCGTCGCATGACCCTCAAGGGCATTGAATATCTTTAAACCCAAGGCATAATAAAAGAGCACAGCGATATTATTGATGAGCCTTTTGGAATATTCGGTAATTCCATAATCCGGAGCGATCCGGATGCTGTTATATCCGGTCTTCTGAAGATATTTTTGCAACGTTTGGGCGGAGAAATGAAACAGATGTATTTCGCGGTCATCCTTAGAAAATAATTTCAAGGCTCTTCTCTTCACAAGCCGATAGGCGATCTGCATGGGGTAATCATTGACGTTGGGGACGGCAACAACCAGCAGCCCCGCTGGTTTGAGAATCCGATGCGCTTCCTGGAGGTACCGGGTGGGATCTGTAACATGTTCCAAGACGTGCCAGAAGGTAACGACATCAAAAAAAGAATCGTCATAATGGGCATCCATGAGGTGACCGCAGAAGACGTCGGCTTTCAGCTTATCTTTTGCATATGCCGCAGCATAGGGGGAATATTCTGTACCGCGAATCTCCCAGCCGCTGCTTTGAGCCTGTTGCAGAAAAGTCCCCGTTGCACATCCGACATCAAGCAGGCGGCCTTTTCGGCTGGATTTCTCGATGTTTTTCAGCCTCCGGTCCCACATTTTCAACCGCTTAGTCTGCTGAGCCGCCATCCAGTCTGCGTAGTAACTTTCATCATAATGAGTTGCCAGATAGGAAAAATCTGGAACGGGATCAACAAAAACAAGCCCGCAATGGAGACATTTCAAAACATAATAAGGCTTTTCCTCATCTTCGATAATTTTAAACTTGCTTCCGTCGCATAGATTACAGCGGGTTTCTGTCGCCTTCACGGTTTATTGCCTCCGAGCAACTCCGCATATACCTGCTGTGTTTTTTCCACGTTCTTTTCAATAGTAAAGAACTCCTCAACCCTCTGTCGCGCTGTCGCGCCAAATTTCTGTCGGAGATTTTCATCCGTCGCCAAAGCGAAAATACGCTCAGCCAGGGCGTCTGAATCGCCAGGCGGGACAACGAAACCGGAAACGCCATTTTCGATCGCTTCTTTCGCCCCTCCTACGTCCGTGGCAACAACGGGCTTCCCCATGGCCATTGCCTCGATGATGGCCCTTGAAAAAGCTTCGCCGGAAATGGAAGGTAATACAAAGATATCTGTTCGAGAGAGTACATCTAAAATATTTTCCATATGTCCGGGAAATGCTATTTGATCGCTAATTTTAAGTTCCACAGCTTTCTGCTGACAATCAGAAAGATATTCGTTATTCGAAACATCACCTGCAAACAAGAGGTGAAAGGGAATTTGTATCTGATTGAGTTTCGCGCAGGCTTCGATAAGATAAATCTGTCCTTTAGAAGGTTCAATTCGACTGAGGCAGACAATTGATAATACATTTTCGGTATGGTCAGCCTTCTTCGTATCCTGATTGGCTTTTACGGCACATTCGAATTGGCTCAGATCAACGCCATTGTAAACAATTATTAATTTAGTATCATCTGTAACCCAATTAAAGCGATTTCTCAAGGCGCCGGCAACAAGAATGATCCTATCTGAACATCTGTAAATGATGCGGTCATACCGATCCCGATCGGAAGCACGGACATGAAATACAAGCGGTATTCCCTTCAGCCAAGAGACAAATCCCGCGTACAAAGTATTTCTGGGACCATCTGTATGCATCAACGCAATTTCATGATCGTCGATCAGTCTGAGGAGGTATCTGATAGATGCAAGGCACAGAACTATATTAAAGAATCCAATGGGGGGCAGGGCATGAATCATGACCTCTACCCCCTGTCTTCGCAGTGCTTCAGCAAAATCCTCATCTATGGGCAACAAGACATAGGGACGGTATTTTTGCTTGTCCAAGCGTGTCACCAGATGAAAGAGGCTTTTTTGCCCACCCCACCTGAGGTTGCCGAAGGTTGAAAAATAAAGGATGTTTTTAGGTTTTGGCGGCACGGGTTTTATTTTTCAGCAATTGATCGTAGAGGGTTTCAACTTGGCGGATCATTTTTGACAGGGTGAAATCTTCTTCATAAATCTGTCTCCCTCGTCTTCCCATGCTGATTCTCAAGCCTTGATCATTTACAAACTTCATTAAAGCGTCAGCCAATTGGTCCGGACTTTTCGGAGAAACCAGGAAGCCATTTTCACCATCCACAATGACTTCGGGGATGCCGCCCAAATTCGTTCCAATGACAGGAAGTCCCACTGCCATTGCCTCAATCAATGACACACCCAAGCCTTCCCGGTGTTGGGACGGTAAAACAAAGATATCCGACGCTTGCAACAACTCGAACACATCGTTTCGTATGCCCAAAAAGATTACCGCTTGATCTATCATCAGTTGTCTGGACGCCGTCTCAAGCTCTTTCCGCAGAGGACCATCGCCGACAATAACCAACCTCATGGTCTGATGAGTTCGGTAAACCTTAGCGAAAGCCTCCAGAAGGATACGATGCCCTTTGTTCACCGTCAGGGATGCAACAACCATGATGACGATTGCCTCTGCGTTTATCCCCAGAGAATTCCGTACCTCCTGCGTCCGATGGTCATCATCAATATAAACAGGTAAATCAACGGCATTGTATATCAAGCAGGTTTTTATTTTGCTAATCCCCTCGTTAACGATGACAAACGTTTCTACTGCCCGAGAAATGCAAATAATCATGTCGGTGAAATAAGAAAGAAATCTCTCAACCAACAGATTCCGTTTACCATAATCAAAATAGGTGCTGTGAACATGAGTAATAACGACGGGAATGCAGACCAAGATGGCTGCAAACCTGCCAAAGGTACTGGCAAAGTAGCCATGTGTATGGATGAGATGAAATCGCTCCTTCTTCATAAGACGGGCAAGAACCAGAATTTGTAGCGGGTTGTAATAGCTGTGTATCTCAAGAATCCGAACAGTGATCCCTTTGTCAATTAATGCCTGGGCAACCTCACCGCCTCTTGCCAGGCACCACACTTGAATGTCGTATTTCGCTTTATCAAGGGAAAGGACAATGGATGCCAGCACTTTTTCGAGGCCGCCGACTTTTAAGTCTTCAACGATGTGCAGGATTTTTTTTATTGAACCACTATTCATGTTTCACAGCAAACATAGGAAAGGAGTTTCTTTATGCGATGGACGTAAGTGTGGTTCTCGATGACGTTTTGTCTTCCTTTTGCGGCAATCTCTTTTCTTTCTTCCGGATGGGCAAGATAATAGTTTATTTTTTTAATTAGATCATTGGTATCAACAAACTTGACGAGATCTTCGCCATCTTTAAAAAGGGAAAACACATCCCTTTGATCATCACATAGCTGAAATGCGCCACAGGAGAGGATCTCAAAGACCCGGGGGCTGGCCTGATAGACGGGAAATCTGTTTTGTCGGTCATGATAGTGTGTGGATATGATTATTTTACTGGCGCTATAGATTGTCAACCATTTGTCGGGTGTCGTATGAGCCCCACGGATGCATCGGCGGAGGGGCGAATGGCGATCCAGGCTATCCCATCCAGGTCCCCAGATGGCAAAATCGAACATGGATATCCTTTCGAATAGGTCCGCTCGTTCCGGATAGTAAGATCCGACAAAAACAATATCGCTTCCAAATTTTTCTTTATCTGCTACTGAACAGTAAACGGGATAATGATATTCCGGATCACAGGCCATTGGCAGCCATTGGGCGTCAATAATTCCGGTGCCGGTGAACAGCTCAATAGCTTCCGTCCCCTGACAAAAGATATAATCGTAAATGGGGGCAATATCGATTAGTGGCTGAAAATTCAGAGGAGCATCGATTGTCCATAAAATGGATACAACTCCTCGCTCTTTCAGTTTATTTACTGTTTCTCGGGATATCCGGTGTCCCCCTGTTACAATAGCGATGTCCGGTTTGGTTACCTCTGCAATCGAAAGGATCTTTTTATTGATTATTTTAAGATCAAGTTGGTTGAGGAACGGTGAAAGTTTTCTTATTCTTCCAGGAATCTTGTGCTGTCGGTCCTCAAAGATGACAAGCTCATGCCCCAGAGACTGGATGGCTTTCTCCAAGTACTCAGTAATGGTAATAAAGTGGGGATTATGATGGCCGCTGAAGAGGATTTTCACTCTATTGCCGCTTTTTCAATTGTCGCTATACCGCAATGATTGCATATAATATTAGAAATATCGTTAATTCTGTTTTTCCATTGATGTTTTTCTTTTGTTGTTTTGTAATTTCTTTCAATTAAAGGAACAAAATCAGTGTAATGATCAATAAGGTATTTCAATTGGTCTAAAGGCGCCGAGTAATCGATTTCAACAACAGGATTGTATCCAAATAAGTTTATCAAATCCTCCGGAGCATGACCCAGAATAAGGCATTTCGAAGACATACACTCAAAATACCTCGTTGTCACTGTAGGTAGATTATATGTTTTCGGGTGGGTGACAGTCTTGGGCACGCAAATTGCAAGCTTGGTTTTCGACAGGGCATCTACAAGCTCGTCACGATCTTTAAACTGGCGTTTTAAATTACCACTCTCTTTAGGGAATTGATAATTGATCTTAATGTGTTGGCAAAAGGGCATAAGTTTTTCGTGAAGCCACTCCCAGCGTCGGCCGTATTGTAACAGATCGATATTTCGTGCCTTATAATCACACGCTTGGTATCTTTCGCTCGTGATGGCTTCCGGCATCCAGTAAGCTTGAAAATTTGGAATATTCAAGGAATTGAAATACTCGGCTGACTTTTTAATTGAAATGAAAGCATTTTCGTTTATACCATTGTCGTGCGTCCACGAATCAAATTGATAGACGGCCTTGATTTTCGACCGAAATATGTAATGCTGGAATATTTTTATATATTCGATTCCCGATAAAGATGCGAAAAGAATTTTGTTGCTGTAAAGACTTGGCAGATCGAAAGGAAATGTTCTATACTTAAGCCGAGGCAGAAAGTATTTCTCAAACACCCTCTCCAAGATATTCATGGAGCCCTTAACGGCTTTCCAGTCCGTGTATTTTAAGATATCTGATTCAAAATCTTCATATACATCTGTATGTATGCCTTTTTTGTGACGCATTGTAACAATGTATCGTCTGTTTATCAATGATAGACCTGCCTACGTATCAATCCACAGTTCAATGTTTGATGATTACTCTTTACTGTTCATCATGTCTCATTATTTAAAATCAAAATGAATCCGACTTCCTTGCGAGTATCCAGCGTTCTGCTTTGAAATCAAATAGGATATGGGGATGTGCATACCAGCCTATTAACCCAAAATCTTTTAATAATGACCTAAGCAACCGCCCAGAGTTTCTGTTTGTCAGTCTGATGAAATTAGCCCGTGAGCGGTCACGGTTTCTAAAAGATCGCGAGAAGCCAGCAAATGCTGCAGCCGCTTCAGCATGGTAAGCTGCTGCGGCGATGGCACCACGCTGATTTTCATGAGTTCTGAATCCGGCAAAAATCGTGTTGACAAAATATAGAGAAGTTTTTTGGAAGAACCGTAACCACAATTCAAAATCGCAGGCATACTTAAGATTAGTATTTAGCTTACCCCCGACTTCATCCCATAAACTCCTACGCCAGAAAATGGATTCCTGTTGCAGCCAGTTATAATGACCCGAGAGGAAGTCATATGCGTTCCTGTAGTCGGGTTTAATTCTTTTAGGTATAGCCTCATTGGATACAAGGGTTGGAATACCGGAAATCCATTTAACTGACGGCAGATCGTTAAATATCTGGACAACTGTTTTTAAAGTCCAAGGGTAATACACATCTGAACTATTGATCCATCCCATAATCTCGGCATGCGTATGCGCGAAACCTTTATTGATGCCATCCGCATGACCAGCGTCAGGTTCACTTACCCAGTATGATAATTTTTTTTCGTAACGTTTTATAACATCGATACTTTTGTCAGATGATCCGCCATCAATAATTACATATTCCAGCCCGTCATAATCCTGGTCGAGAACGGACTTTATCGACTGTTCCAGATACGCAGCCTGATTGTATGAAGGAGTTACAATACTTATTTTCGGCAATGTCTTCATGAAATTCGCAATAAGATTCAGAATTGTTTAAACCTTTTCGGATTGGTGATTTTTATGGCGGCTAATTGATCCAATCGTTGTTCATTTGTTGCATACTTATGAATTTTGCGGAACAAGCCATCCTCCCGTACAAAAACCACATCGACTTGGCACAGGGCATTATCCAGCATGCGATAGCCCATACCGAAGATATCCCAAACCACAAAACCCTTTGATTTTAAAAAATAAATAACATCATATGCTTGCGGATTATTGCCTTGGTAGATGTCAAACAAGAGAATTTCTATAATAATCATATCAAAGAGATGAAAAGATTGCGTTGCACCCATAAAAACCTTCATTTCTGCACCCTGCACATCTGCTTTTAATAAAATGGGGCTCTCAAGCCTTAGCTCGGCAAGTAAATCATCCAATGTAATAGATGTTACGTTGCGTGGTACACCATTAATATTGTCTTCACGCTCTAAGAATACTGATGAACCGTCCAAATCAGGGTGGACATTTATTGTTATTTTACCTGAATTATCTGTAATTGCCGCAATCCTGTAATCCGCATTCTGAAGTTTTTGGCATACCCGTTTAAGCTCTTGGTGATTCTCTTCAAGGGGATCGATAAGTATATAATGGGCATCGGGCCAGATCGACGAAACTTCTGCAGACCAACAGGCTCGTGCGGCTCCGACATCAATGACTGATTTAGGGGTAAACCCTATTCCACGCGCTACTGTCATCGAACCATTTAAAGAGCCTCGCAGAAGTTGGTTTCGGGGATCATGCCTTATCACATCAAATCCACAGTATCGGGCAATACGTTTTAGAATCTCTTTTATTTTTTCTGCAGACATGAGTAGCGACCTAAATAAAGCCGGAGATTTCTGTTTCTGACTTATACGTTGCGAGTTTAAATAAAGTGAAGAATACTGCCCAGAAATGGAAAACCCGCAGATAAGTTATTAAATATGCAAATCTTGAAAAATCGATCAGATAAATCAATAATCGTCCCATTAGTCAGTTCCTCACCGGCCTGTTATCAGTCTTAACCTCTGGCTATTAAATATTTTTTCAAATGCTTGGACATTCTCTGCGGGAGGAAAAGCTGAATAACTAATTTAGGATCGAAATATCTAAAGTCGTACTGCAAAGACTCCAGCCAATATTTAAACGATCCCATTTTATTCCCTCTTTCAAGTTCTTCTCGTGCAGTTTTATTGGCAAATGACGCTAAATTGTTATTCATGCTTTTTTCTAACAAATTTCGTTCGAGTTGAGGCAGGTCATAAAACAAAGCTTTATTTTTTTCATAAACTTTTTTCATACAACTATAATGTAGCGACGGTTGTGTCCGATGTATGCCTCCTTTATGAAGTCTGTACTCTGATAATAGCTCTGGACAGTATGTAGCTTTCAAGAATTTCGACTGTCGGACTCTTAAGTCCCAATCTTCATAAATGGTTAGATCATTATCATAGAACCCGATTTTTTTTAAACTCGTATAATCAATCAGCTCGTTTCTATAAGACCAGAGGGGGGAGTTTAGTGAAAATACCTCTCGAAAAAGATTATCTAATGATATATTGTTATCTCTACACCACACCCCTGTTTGCTTTCCATGCTCATCGATAAAAAAATGATTTGAGATTACAATCTTTGTTCCTTTATTGTTGGAAAATATTTCAAGTTCTTTCTCTAATTTATTCGGAAGAAATCTGTCATCACCATCAAGTAATGTCACCAGATCACCTGTTGCCTCTTCAAAGCAGAAATTTTTTGTTTTTGGTATGCCAAGATTTTCTTTGTTAAAAAATGGTTTAATTAATTTTGGATATTTTTTAGCATAATTTTGGATTATTTGTTTAGAACCATCCGTGGAACAATCATCTACAACAATGATTTCAAATGGTATTAAGGATTGGTTAAGTACGCTTTCAATCGCTTCAATAATGTACTGTCTTTGGTTGTATGAAGTAATACAAACAGTGATGCTTGGAGACGAAACTTTCGAATTATTCATAACTTGCCATTTTTTATCCAGATTTTTATTTGAACCGGTACTCATAATCTCGTAAAAGACCTACGACCACCGGCAAAACTCAGGATGAACCTGTCCTGTGCAAAGGTCGGTGGCGAATTATTTCTGTAAAATTGTCCGGATTATGGTTTATGCGTGAATGTCTGAAATCCCGCTCCATAAAACAATATGATTGGAGAAGTGATACTATCATGAAAGTCAGTTCCTGAACAGACACGGAAATCGGCACAATACGGTATCGAAAAAGGGTTTCGCGACAGTCCAAGTCAGACATTAGAAGATCTTGAATTATATTTCCCCAACGCTCTGACGGCATCAGTTCAACTGTGACTCCTGCATGGGCGCTTGGCAAAAGCATATTCGACCCATGTATGCCGATCACCACATGGCTGCAGGCATACCGGCCACACCATATTTTTTCAGTTGTCGTATCAATTTCTGTAGTTCTCAAATCCTCTATAAAGTTTGGCATCTCACACGGCATTCCTAACCCTACAACGGAAAAGTTGAGTTTTGGAAAAACTTTGCGCAGATGGGTTGCTAAAAGTACAACCCGTTGAGTCTGCTCATGCAGAGGCAACGACAAACCACGTACCCCCATCTTGACTAGCAGATAATGAGCAAAACGCCTTAACATGCCTGATTTTTCTTGGTTACCCCAGAGACGATCTTCCCGCCAGATGAAAGTTACAGTTGGTGTTCCTAAATGCTCATACCATTCATCAACTGGAAAGGGCTGCACCCGCGTGAATCGCTCTATATCAAAATCCTTGGGATGAGGATGGGAATAGGCGATGCTAAGCCACACATTATCAAAATGTTTCAACCTATCATCGATTTCCGCTGCCAGCCAGTCGTTCCACTCAGTACCGCGCTTAAGCGGCAGATCAACAGTCCATATTGCTGCAACGCCATCCGGTACCATCCAGCGTAAGCACCTGGGCACAAGCACTACCACGTCAAGATCGGGCCGCTTATCCAAATAATACTGGGTATTGAGAAGCTTCAGCAGGCAATGCCCGTAAAGCGTATCCAGGCAGTTCAGCAACAAAGGGGTTTGTAAAGGGCGGTGCTCCTCTGTAACAAAAGCCAACGGTTCGTTCCTTCGATTAGCATACGAATTACGCAGCCAATCAACAAACCACTTGACATTATGTGGATCATGCACATTGCCGGTTTTCTTATCCAAGAGCATGGGGTAATACAGACCATGCCCCACGTGTAAATCTCCATAGAACTCCCGGTTACATTTTGGACATCGCAAGTCGGCCAGGGTTCGCATGCCAGGGATATACCATCCAATAACATTCAATTTGCTATTGTCAAATAGGCAATGATGCTGGCTTTCTGGTAGCGGATTAAGCTGAATCATTTGCAAAACCTCTTCATTGCATGACGTAAGCGCCACGTAAAAAGAGCTAATCGACTCAGTGTTGGCAAAGGCTTTTGGGGCTTTATATTATTATCTCTGTAAAGAGAGCAAATACGATCAATCCATGATGCTTCGGAAACACAGTCAAGAAAGCAGATGGCATTCCCATAAATAGATCGAGGATGGAAAAAAACGTCCGGTAATATGTTGACTTCAGCCAAGTCGATGACGAGCTCACTGCTCACGGATGAACTGTCGACTAAAATTGTTGTCCTATAGTTCAGATTTTTCAGTATACGAAAACAGGACATTGTATGCCTAACACTAGTCTCAGACCATCCTGCCTTTCCATCTTTCTTATTGCTCCCTCCCCCATACTCAAACACGACTACTGCCGGCAGAAGAAACAGAGGAACTTGCTGTAGCTGCTTAATAATAACGTATTCCACTCCTTCAACATCTAATTTTAGACACGTAATCAAATGAGCATTGATAGTCCTTAAGAGGGTATCTAGTGTCATTGATCGAACTCGTACCGAATATGAAGAAGATCCCCACCAATCTGAACGTATGGAAGAAAGATTGAGATTCTCTGAATCGTTATAGGTGCCAATATACAATGTTTGAGTGCCATCGGTGTCGTACACGCATGATTTTATCAAAACAATGCCAAGAGACCGACAAAGGCTAGTAATTGCTGGTGTTGGTATTGGTTCAACTGCTATAGTATTAAATCCGGTTCGAACAAATAATTCACAATAAAGGTCAAATGTTCCGACACCTATATCAATACACATCCCTTTTCTGTGTTTGTCAATTAAGGGAAGCACATAATGCAACAAAGCCTGGCAACATTCTTCAACATGCATTAGAGGAATCCTCGTCCAATTACTATTGTGGCTTCTTTAATTCGAAAAGAACAGTCGTTGCAAACCATGGTCTATGCTCATAATGACTTTGCAGTGATTGCCCAACAATATAAGCTTGTTCTATAACTTGAAGTGGTTCAATTAACAGCATGACATATTCAATAGAAAAAATACGCCCTGCATTAAAATGTATGACATTCTTATCGGAAACAGGCATCGAAAGCCAAAGGTTTCCTCCCGGTGCCAAAACACGCTTCAGTTCATCAATCGCTTTCTCTGTGCCAAATGGATCCAGCGGATCACCGTAGCGACCAAGGCCTATGTGCTCAACTACACAGAGGCTGGAGAGAGAAGAAACGCTGCAATCCTTAAACGGTAAGTCCAAAATGGAACCTTGTCGGAAATGCAGCGATTCTAAAGGGAGTGACAGGGGCCGGATATCCACCATTGTGACGGGCACTACCTTAGAGAGCAATGCAACGAACATGTGATGGGATCCTACATCGACATGAGCAGACGGACTTCTCTGCACAATTCGTTCAAATACCCATGCATCCTGATAGAAATAGATTGGCTCGATTGTTGTTTCGCCTGTATCATCGCCTATGCACGGATATAAATGTTCAAGTGTAGGCTGTAGGTGCAGAGGTTGGTTAAGGCTTTTATATTCTTTGTAACTACACCAAAACCTTCTCCAAGAGGACATATCCTTACGCCAAGCGGCAATTCCCCGCCGCAAAGTTGCAATCTGGTTGCGCAACATCCACTTGGTCTCAGCAAACATAACTATTTCGGCTCTCTAACATGTTCAGTAAATGGTTCAGATATTGTGTTATTAGGCAGGAGAAGCATGGTTTACAGGGTACGGCATTTCGGATTCGGTAGTCTATCTGTGAAAGGGTTCATGATTCCAAACTCCAATGACCTGCAACAAGGCAGAAACCATGACTGCTTGGAGGTACTTCGCCGGACTCGAAGAAATCACCAGCTATGACATTCAACTCGGCTGCGTCGTCGATAATGTCCAGATAATCGCCCTCATTAATCATGATACTATAACCAATTTTGTAGGTTGATGGTGTTAAGGGCATTTTTCGTATGCGGCAGACGAATGACCCCTGACTTGGCAATCTACCAAACTCGTTGCCAGTCATGCGGTTGTGAAGCAGAAAAACAGGCACATCCCACTGAGTTCTCACACTTAAGCTTGCAACTACGCGATTGCTGCGAAAGCCTGATAAAGTTTCGAATTGAAAAACAATATCGAAATCCTGCCCGCAAACCACATTGTCGATCGTTTGCCCATCTATGTCCCGGAAGTTAATGCTCATTACCCGCACTTCACCGGACCCCTTGCGATCGGTCCGATTCTTAAGAGAAACTTGTTTTGCCGAAAACAATCTCTGATACTCAGAAATCGCTGATGTTTGTGTTCCTGTAAATCTAATATGACCATTATCCAGTAATAGAGCTCGACGACACAAGCTCTCAACTGCTGCCATATTGTGACTTACAAATAATACTGTTCTTCCTTCCGATGCCACAACTCCCATTTTCCCTAAGCACTTCTTCTGGAACGCCGCGTCTCCCACCGCCAGAACCTCATCAACAACCAATATCTCCGGCTCCAAATGTGCGGCTATGGCAAAGGCCAGGCGCACATACATGCCGCTGGAATAGCGCTTTACCGGTGTGTCCAGATACCGCTCCACCTCGGCAAAGGCTACGATCTCGTCAAACTTTTGCTTTATTTCCACTCGGGTCATACCCAGAATGGTGCCGTTCAGATAGATGTTCTCACGCCCGGTGAGTTCCGGGTGAAAACCGGTACCCACCTCCAGGAGGCTGGCGACGCGTCCCTTAATGGTCACTCGTCCGGTAGTCGGCTCGGTAATGCGGCTCAGAATCTTCAATAGCGTGCTTTTTCCGGCGCCGTTGCGGCCGATGATGCCCACGGCCTCTCCGCGGCGGATCTCAAAACTTACATCCTTAAGCGCCCACACCTCTTCCAGTGTATCGCCCGGGATGATGGGCTTTCCCGTTGCCAGGTCCTTTGTCTTATTCCAGAGGGTATGGGCATTCTGCATCAAAATGTCGCGTAGCGCCGTATAGCTACCCCTTTCAGCCTGATGACCGATCGTGTATATTTTGCCAATGTTTTCAGATTTAATGACGATCTCGGCCATGATTCCTTTTTCTAAATCAAATCGGCAAATGTCTTTTCCATCTTCCGGAAACTGGAGACGCCCAACCAGAGGCAGAATGCGACAATGGCGAGGCTGAGCAGGAAGCCGGGTATGTAAATGGGGCTGTTGCCGCCGAGGATGCACCAGCGGAAGCCGTCGATTACCCCCACGATGGGATTGAGGCTATAAAGCAATCGCCATTGCTCCGGGATAATTTTGCTGCTGAATCCTACGGGAGAGACATATAGACCGAACTGCACCACAAACGGGATGATATAGCGGAAATCACGATATTTTACATTGAGCGCCGTAATCCAGAGGCCGGGGCCAAGGCTGGCCAGCAGGGCCAGAATGATGAAGGCCGGCAGGAGGAGTATTTGCCAGCCGGGGGCGAATTGATAATACAACATCATTCCGATTAAGATGATGAAGCTGATGAGGAAATCGATGAAAGCGGTCACCAGAGTTGCCGCAGGAATGATCAACCGGGGGAAGTAAACCTTGCCGATAAGGTTGGCGTTGTTGATCAGGCTGTTGGACGATTCTGAGAGGGCGTTTGAAAAAAGGGACCAGGGGAGCATGGCGGCAAAGACTAAAAGTGCGTAAGGTGCACTTCCGTCGCTGGGGAGTTTGGCGATGCGGCCAAAAATGACGGTGAAGACGACCATTGTGAGGAGCGGCCGCAGGATGGCCCAAAGAATTCCAATAATGGTCTGCTTGTAGCGGACGGAGACATCCCTCCAGGCCAGAATCAAAAAAAGTTCGCGATAGCGCCAAAGATCGGTCCAGTAGTTTTTCTCAGTGCGGCCGGGCTCGATGATTAATACAGGTTCCTGAGCATGTATTGAAGCTTGGTTAGTCATTTATCCAATGATGCCGTACAATTTCTTCTTTTATCCAAATATAGATACTGCTCCGCCCCCTCAGTTACCAAGGTGCAACCGGCTGATGTGGAATATTTGTAGCTGCTTGAGAGTGAATACATTAAAAACTCAATATTTATGCCACATACAATTAAGAGATGCAATAAAATATAGTAAAAATCCAGCACATATTTCAGATATTAGTTAGGGAAGTTTCGATAAGATCATCTATTGCGTAGTAAGGGATGGGGGCTTAAGGGTTTTAAGTTTTCCTCAGGTAATGATTCAATAGTAGAGGACTTTTTTTCGATAACGGGAATCATGATAATCATGGCGGTGAGAAACCAGAAGGGTTCCATAATGCGGACGATAATGAAAGTATTGGACCCGATGCCATGGGCTAACATGGCAAAAAATCCCGCTAAAAATCCGATGGAGATTCCACGATAGAAATCATTCCGTGTTTGAATGTATGTAAGGTATGCATTTCTATAAATAGTGTAAAGAAGAAGAAGAAAAAACAATAGACCGATCAATCCTGTTTCTGCCAAGACCCGGGGATATTGGGCATCCACAAACGTATACCCTGTTACACCATAACCTAACAGAGGTTGGCTAATGAAATCTTTGGTCAGAATGACCTTCCATGACATCAGCCGGGCGGAGGTGGAGGTGTCGATACGGGTCTTGCCGATCTGCACCTGGCCAGCTTCCTTAGCCTGAGAAACGGTATGGAGGGCGCGATCCCGGACGTTTTGGGGCATTATAATAGGGCCGGCGATCAGAATGACAAGAATAATCCCCAGGATGATCTTTTTCTTTTCACTGAAATAAAGGAGGGCTAACGCCATAGGGATAAGGGATATCCAGGAACTACGGGAGAGGGTAGCTGCCAGGGACACGGCGATGAAAAAAACCAGGCAAACAAGATATATTTTAGGTTTTGTTTCTTTAAGAGTCAAAAGAAGACCAAAGGTAAGGGAGAGCATAAGCACGAGATAGCCGCCCAGGGTATTAGGTTCCCCCTCTACCCCTTCAAAGGGGGCAGAAACCCGATGGCCGGAAGGGATCTGGGCAAAAGCGTAGAGACAAACCATAAAACAGACGATCAACATGAAATACGTAAATCGACGGATTTGTTTTTCCTCTTTCAGATGATTGACGGCCATGAAATAGATTACGTAGTACTCAAAGTATTTTATTACAAAAAAAATACCCGACGCGCCTTGGACACGACCCATCATGTATCCGAACAAGGTAGCGAAAACACAGGCCAGGAAATAATAAGCAATAGGTTTGTTCAGGGGCGTTTTTAAAAAAAGGCCGAGCTCTTTGTTTACTGCGGTTTTCAAAAACCAGCTTATGCCTATAACGACAAGAAGAAAGTCATCTGCTCGCAGTGTCATGGCGCGGCCCCGTCCTCGTATGGCTTCCCCCTCCATGCCGAACTGGGGTCCCAGGAGCATGGCGGCGAGAAGCACATAAAGAGCAAATTCCGTATTCAGAAAGGTCAGGGCGCCGATGATCAGGGTGATGATGATCATCACCCCCATCATTGTCGAGGCACTGGTCATGATCAGTGCTGCGATGAGCGTCAGGGACCCTATCCAGAGCAACAAGACGATGTTTTTATTTTGAAAAGAGGACATTTAGTTCCGCAGAATCGTTGGCTCCGGATTGCCGGACTAAGGTTGTTTGATATCCTGTAATTTTTTTCTGATATTCTGCATTTCCATGTACTGCCGGTCAAGATCCCGGGGAAGGTATTCATCGACAATAGTGAATTTCTGGATGATCATGGGTGAGAAATGAACAACCGCCATGACGAGGATACAAAAGATCATTATAACCAACATCCAGATGATGGTCACGCGGCGACGGAACCGGCGCTGGGCGGTCCGGCGTTTGTGTTCCGCCTCTCTGCTTTTCTCACGACCATTGTTTTTCATTTGAAATTCAGATAGCCCCCCTGATACAAAATTCCCAAAGCGAGAAAGAGAACAGCCAGGACTGCTATGATGATCTTCAAGATAGTCCTGGATGTTCTGGTCGGCAAAACTTCATTTGTGGCGGTTGTTGCGGTCTGGTTTGCATTCCCCTCTGCCGTTGTATGCTTTGGCGCCTCGTTGGTGTCACCCTTCTTTCGCCGCTGCTGATAACGCTGTTTATAAAAGACGCCGTAATTCAACAGTCGGGAAGGGCTGAGATTGTCAAGGATTGTTTTGTACCAGGGCTCTTTCTCTTTGCCCTTATCGCCACCATAGCGGTAATGGTAATAGTAGTAATCATGATAGGTAAAATCGGTGCTGACCTCGGCACGGATACCGTTCAGGACGACCCCGATGATGTTGGTCTTGATGGCGTCAAGTTGCATTTTGGCCCGTTTCAGCGCCCCCCGGGCTATCTTGCCGACCTGATAGACCAGGACCGTGGCATCGACATGGGAACTCCACAAGGCCGCATCGGTGGCGGCCAGAACCGGCGGGGCGTCTACCAGGACCATGTCGTATTCGGCACGCACCTGTTTCATGAACTCACCCATACCCCTGGAACCGATGATTTCGGCGGGATTGGGTGAATAAGTGCCACTGGTGATGATATTAAGGTTATCCATCCCCGGAGTCATCATGACCTCTTCCACAGTCATGTTTCCCATCATGAAATCGGAAATGGATTTCACGACATTGCGCCATTCATAGTTTCCCATGATGACATCCGTCAATCCTGGTATCTGTTCAATACCGAAAACGCTTGAAACTACGGGTCGCCTTAAATCACCGTCGATTAGGAGGACCTTGTAGCCTGCCTGGGCCATTGTGAGGGCGAGATTCACCGTCGTCGAGGTCTTGCCTTCGCTGGGGGATGAACTGGTCATGACGAGGGATTTGTAATGATTTTCCATGCAGACGAAGTTGAGACTCGTCCGGAAGGCCTTATAGCTCTCGGCAAGGGTAGAGGAAGGGACAAAATGAGAGGCCATCCGGATACAGCGGGGCAGCTTCTGTTCTTCCACGGTAAGGTTCCCCTCGTCGTCGCTGAGGAGCAGGCGTATCTCATCCTGACTGACGAAGGGGATAACCCCCAGGACATGCACTCCGAGGAAATCCTCCACCTCTTCAATGGCCCCGATGGAGGTGTCAAAGGTCTCGATGAGAAAGGCGAAGACGACTCCAAGGATCAACCCCATTATCGTGCCGATAGCGGCGCTGTTGCCCACTTTGGGTGGATTTGTCGGAGATGAAGGCTCCAGTGCCGGCTTGACGATCTTGACCTCTTCGACCTTTTCCGCCTCGGAGATCAGTACTTCCTGGTACCTCTTTTCTAAAAGGGTGTAAACCTCTCGATTTACAACGACTTCCCTCTCTAACTTGGCCAACTCCAATCCCTTTTCGGGGAGTAATTTTAACTGTGCCTCAAGATCCCTGATCTGTTTTCCAATTAAATTTTGATTGGTAATCAGGTTGTTTTTTTGCGCCCGCAACTGGGTTCTCATGCCGGCAATCGTGTCGTTGACCTGGCTGCGGATGGCGCGAATCTGGGGGAA
>Ga0247841_10006068_pt1 | contig 19009 bp, 20 predicted proteins | sample LaCruzMarch2015__2_FD_192410 | JGI IMG/M metagenome (GOLD analysis project Ga0247841, IMG submission 192410) | Freshwater microbial communities from meromictic Lake La Cruz, Castile-La Mancha, Spain - LaCruzMarch2015_18m | ecosystem: Environmental > Aquatic > Freshwater > Lake | place: Spain... | reverse complement strand
TAAACATCGCCGGCACATTAGGTGCCGCTGCAATGGCAGGGCACGTTTTTCTAGATGGACTTGCACTTGGCCTAGCTTTCAAAGTTAGCGATGCATTGGGTTATGCAGTCTTTATCGCGATCTTGGCACACGCCTTTAGTGATGGCCTCAATACCGTTTCATTACTGATCAAGAGCGGACATTGGACCAAGACATCAATTTTATTATTGGGTGCAGATGCTGTGATGCGTATTAGCGGCGCGGCACTCGGAAGTTACATCGCATTTTCTGATCAATCAATGGCTTTATATTTGGCCGCGTTTTCAGGTTTTGTTATCTACCTTGCAACATCACACATCTTGCCTGAAGCACACTCACGTCATCCATCCCGCTTAACAATGCTTGCCACCATTGCAGGTGTTGTTGCAATGTGGCTAATAGTTGGAAACATCGGTGAGTAGATCTAACCCACGTGTCCTGAGCACTTTAGAACGTGCTGGCGGTTTTGCCAGCGCGCAAGAGGTGTACAAACTGATGCAACGAGAAGGCGAAAAAATAGGTCTAACTACTGTTTATCGCTCATTGCAAAGTTTAGTTAACGACAAGATTGTTGATGTTTTGCGCCGAGAAGATGGCGAAGCCATCTATCGGCTATGCGGAGAAACTCACCACCACCACTTGGTTTGTAAGAGTTGTGGTGAGACTGTTGAAATCGAAGGTGGCGCAATTGAAAAATGGGCCAAGACAATGGCGGCAGATCATGGTTTTAGAGATGTGGGGCATACAGCAGAGATCTTTGGTCTCTGTGCAAAATGTTAAGCCTTGCCAAACCTTCTATCTCTAGCTGAATACTCTTCGATGGCTTTCCATAAAGTCTTACGTGTTACATCTGGCCACAGCACATCCATGAAAACAAACTCGGCATAAACACTTTGCCAGGGCAAGAAGTTGCTGGTACGCTGTTCACCAGAGGAGCGTAAAAACAAGTCCACGTCACTCATCTGCGGAGAGTCTAAATACTTAGCAAAAACCTTGTCGGTAATCGCATCAGCCTTTACTTTGCCGCGCTTCACATCACGAGCCAGCTCTGCAGCAGCATCGACAATCTCTGCCCGCCCGCCATAGTTGACACACATATTTAAAGTTAACTTCTTATTCTTTTTTGTTAGCTCTTCAGCCTCTTCTAACTCATTGATAACGCTGCTCCACAATCGCTTAGGGCGCCCAATCCAGCGAATTCGAACACCCATTTCATTCATTTGATCGCGGCGTCTGCGAATAACATCCCGGTTAAAGCCCATCAAAAACTTGACCTCTTCTGGTGAGCGTCGCCAGTTTTCAGTTGAAAATGCATATGCGCTGATTTCTTTAACACCAAATTCAATTGCACCTTCAACAACATCAAATAGCGCTACTTCGCCTGCTTCATGTCCTGCCGTGCGAGGCAGTCCACGCTTTTGTGCCCAACGACCATTGCCATCCATCACGATTGCAACATGATTTGGAATCTTTATTGTCATACCCGCTCCACCATCGGCAAGGAACGCAAGCCGCGTTCAAGGTGCCATTGTAAGTAAGCCGCGATTAAACCACTAGCCTCTCGGCGAAACTTTCCTTCACTCGCACTTGCTACATCCCAATCACTTGAAAGCAATGCACCCATCAGATCTAGCGTTTCTGGTGCAGGAGTTGCACACGCAGATGGGCGACAGTCTGCGCACACAGACCCTCCACCCACTAATGAAAAGTATCTATGCGGACCGGGGGCTTCACACTTGGAACAAATAGTCATTGATGGTGCATAACCGGCGACTGCTAATGACCTCAACAAAAACGCATCAAGAATCAAGAGTGGTTCGTATCTGTTTTCTGCTAAAGCTTTCATTCCACCAACAACTAACTGAAACTCTTGTAATGCTGGTTCATTTTCTTGGCTAGTAAATCGCTCTGCCGCTTCTAAAATCGCAGCAGCCACAGTCCAGCGCTGATAATCCTGCGTCAATGCCTCGCCATAATTCATTAATGCTTCAACTTGGGTGACAGTGTCAAAGGTCTTGCCGGTAAAGAGCTGAATATCAACATGACTACCTGGTTCAAGGCGAGCACCAAACTTAGACTTGGTACGGCGAACCCCTTTTGCCACACAACGAATACGCCCATGATCTCGGGTGAGCATTGTGATGATGCGGTCTGCTTCACCGAGTTTTTGAGTGCGCAAAACAATTGCCTCATCCCGGTACAAACTCATACGGGTAAAGGTAGTGCGTGGATTAGCGAATTGCGCGATTTATCGCAGACACGACAGCTTTTAATGAAGCAGTTGTGGTGTTGGGATCGATTCCGACGCCCCAAAAGACATCGCCTTCGATTGCGCATTCAAGATAGGCAGCAGCGGAGGCATCGCCACCTGCAGCTAATGCATGCTCGAAGTAATCAAGTACTCGAACATCAACACCATATGCCTGCAAAATATTGCAGAAGGCCGCAATTGGACCGTTGCCTTGACCCTTCAGTTCTTGGAGTTCTCCGCGATCTGTGAGTGAAACTGTTAGGTAAACATCTTCGCCAAGAACAGAGCTTTGTGACAAGCCCTTAAGCCGGAATCGTCCCCATGGCGCACCATCTGTTGGCAAGTACTCATCTTCAAAGATGTTCCATAGATCTTCAGCACTTACTTCGCCACCTTCAGCATCAGTCTTTGCTTGAACATTTTTTGAGAATTCAATTTGTAAGCGTCGCGGCAAATCAAGATGATGTTCATTCTTCATCAAGTAAGCAACACCGCCCTTACCTGATTGTGAATTCACACGGATCACCGCTTCATATGAGCGACCAATATCTAGTGGATCAATAGGCAGATAAGGAATAGCCCAGGTGTGATCACGTACTTCTTTGCCTGCAGCCTTCGCATCAACTGCCATGTGATCAAAGCCTTTTTTAATTGCATCTTGGTGTGAACCAGAAAATGCGGTAAAGACGAGATCGCCGCCATAAGGATGACGCTCAGGAACACGTAATTGATTAGCGTATTCAACGGTGCGACGCACTTCATCGATATTTGAGAAATCAATATGTGGGTCAATGCCGTGAGTTACTAAATTGATACCAAGGGTTACAAGGCAAACATTTCCGGTGCGCTCACCATTTCCAAACAATGTTCCTTCAATACGATCAGCGCCAGCTAAATAACCAAGTTCTGCCGCTGCAACACCTGTGCCACGGTCATTGTGAGGGTGCAGAGAAACAATCACATTTTCGCGGTTATTAAGGTTGCGGCACATCCACTCAATTGAATCTGCATAGACATTGGGTGTTGCCATTTCAACAGTTGCTGGAAGATTCATGATCGTCTTCCACTCTGGGGTTGGCTTCCACACATCATTGACGGCGTTACAAACCTCAACAGCAAACTCTAGTTCAGTGCCTGTATAGGACTCAGGTGAGTATTCAAAGGAAACCTTAGTTTCAGGAACAGTAGGAACTAAGTCCAGACAAATCTTGGCCGCATCGGTAGCAATCTTTTTAATGCCCTCTTTATCTAGCCCAAATACGACTCGGCGCTGCAAAGTTGATGTGGAGTTATATAAGTGAACAATTGCTTGCTTTGAACCCTTAATTGCTTCAAAGGTGCGAATGATAAGAGCTTCTCTGGCCTGAGTTAAGACTTGAATTACGACATCATCTGGAATCAAGTTCTCATCGATAATCTTTCGAACGAAATCAAAATCAGTCTGGCTTGCACTTGGAAATCCCACTTCGATTTCTTTGTAACCCATGGCAACTAGCAGCTTGAACATCGCTAACTTGCGTGGCGTGTCCATGGGATCAATCAGCGCTTGGTTGCCATCGCGAAGATCAACTGAACACCACTTAGGTGCTTGTGTAATTTTCTTGCTAGGCCAGGTGCGATCAGGAAGATCTATGGGATGAAATGGTTCATAACGATGGACAGGCATCTTGGATGGAACTTGCTTGGGAAAATTCATTGCGTGCTCCTTACTTATTGGCGGGTTTTGTCATGGGTGAACCGGTACGACAAACCCCGCGGCGAGGGGACCGGTTACTTGGCCCCGCCACGGCAGCGAAGGAGGAGGCTGCGATTGCTCATGAGTTAAGGGTAACGCGTGTATTAAAGGACTGGCAAATATCGATCAAGTTCAAATGCGCTGACTTGGCGGCTGTATTCAAGCCATTCTGCGCGCTTATTGCGGAGCACATACTCAAAGACATGCTCTCCTAGGGTTTCGCGCACTAACTGGCTTTTTTCCATCTCCATGATTGCTTCATTGAGATTTGATGGCAAGGCAACGGCATCCTTGGAATCACTTAAAACATACTTTTCTTCAACACCCTTTAGGCCAGCTGCCAACATCACTGCATAGGCAAGATACGGATTACATGCAGTATCTGGTGATCGAAATTCAATTCGGGTTGAGTTTTCTTTCTTTGGCTTATACATCGGCACGCGCACTAGTGCGCCGCGATCACTTTGTCCCCAATTAGCAAATGCAGGTGCTTCTCCCCCGCCGTGTAAACGTTTGTAAGAGTTTACCCACTGATTTGTGATCGCAGTAATTTCTGGTGCGTGCTTAATCAGACCTGCAATAAATGAGCGACCAACAGCTGATAAGTTAAACTCAGCCGATGAATCATAGAAAGCATTGTCTTCACCTTTAAAGAGCGAAACGTGTGTGTGCATTCCACTACCTGGGTGATCTGTGAAAGGTTTTGGCATAAATGAAGCATGGAAGCCCTGATCCATGGCAACCTCTTTAATGACATGGCGGAAAGTCATGATGTTATCGGCAGTTGTTAATGCATCTGCATCTCGCAAATCAATTTCTTGTTGGCCTGGTGCGCCTTCGTGGTGTGAAAACTCAACGCTAATTCCCATTGCCTCAAGCAATGTAATTGCTTGGCGACGGAAGTCATGGCCAACTGCAGCTGGCGTGTGATCAAAATACCCACCTTGATCAACTGGCACTGGTGCAACACCAACTTCTGGAGGATTCTTGAATAAGAAGAATTCAATTTCAGGATGTGTGTAGCAGGTGTAACCGAGCTGGGCTGCTTTATCTAATGTTCGTCGCAAAACATTGCGCGGATCAGATGGCGAGGCTGAGCCATCTGGCATCACAATGTCGCAGAACATACGTGCTGCCCCAGGTGATTCTGTGCGCCATGGCAAAATAGAAAACGTTGCAGGATCTGGTTTTGCCAACATGTCAGACTCAGTGACTCGAGCAAAACCTTCAATTGCAGAACCATCAAAGCCAATACCTTCATCAAATGCGTTTTCAAGTTCGGCAGGTGCGATTGCTACAGATTTTAAAAATCCCAAGACATCGGTAAACCACAAACGCACAAAACGAAGATTGCGCTCTTCCAGGGTGCGAAGTACGAACTCTTGCTGCTTATTGAGATCTGTAGACATAGGCAGCATTCTTACAAATGTAGGTTACGGCTGTGTTAACTATCCCTAGATGACAAAGAAATCAGCCTGATCGAGCATGGTTCTAGGAGCCAAATCTTTAGTAATTACTGCGTTGGCACTAATTCGAGAACCTTCGCCTATGGTGACGTTTCCAAGCACTCGCGCGCCAGCACCAATAATCACATTGTTTTCAATGGTCGGATGACGGTTACCCTTTTCGATACCACGAGCACCAAGTGTTACATCGTGATAAAGCATTACATCATCGCCAATTATTGATGTGGCACCAATGACAACGCCCATACCGTGATCAATAAAGAACCGACGCCCAATTTTTGCAGCTGGATGTATTTCAATACCTGTCGTAAAGCGCACTAGGTTGGAATGGATGCGCGCAATTAACTTCAGCCTGTGGTTCCACAAGAAATGCGAAATTCGGTGTCCCCAAACCGCGTGCACACCTGGGTATGCCAAAGCGACCTCTAAACGATTACGCGCGGCCGGATCATGACTGATCGCGTTATCAAGGTCCTCGATGATGTGTTTGAAGAAAGCCACTAATTATTCACCCAAGTCTTCGTACAACACTGTCGATAGGTAACGCTCACCATTTGAAGCACAGATAACAACAATGTTTTTGCCTGCAAACTCTGGACGCTTTGCAATCTCTGATGCCGCCCACAGTGTTGCACCTGATGAAATACCAGCCAGGAAGCCTTCTTCTGCTCCTGCGCGGCGTGCATACTTAATTGCATCTGCTGCAGTTGCATCTAAAATCTCATCATAAACAGTGCGATCTAAAACGTTAGGAATGAAGTTTGCACCAATTCCTTGGATTGGGTGCGGCCCTGGCTCTCCACCATTTAAAATTGGTGATGCAGCTGGCTCAACACCGAATACCTTGATTGCTGGGTTCTTTTCCTTTAAGAACCTGCCAGTACCAGTAATTGTTCCACCAGTACCAATACCTGAAATGAATGCATCAACCTTGCCATCTAAGTCTCGCCAAATTTCAGGCCCTGTTGTCTTGTAGTGAATTTCAGGTCCTGCTTCGTTTTCAAACTGACGAACTAGAACAGCGCCAGATTCTGCAAGCTTTTCTGCAGCAGCAACTGCGCCCTTCATACCTTCAGCAGCAGGTGTTAAGACAAGCTCTGCCCCGTATGCACGAATGAGCTTCCGACGCTCTTTTGAAACAGACTCTGGCATGGTCATGATCGCTTTATAGCCTCGAGCTGCAGCAACCATTGCAACTGCGATACCTGTGTTTCCAGATGTTGCTTCAACAATTGTGCCACCAGGCTTTAGCTCACCACTTGCCTCTGCTGCATCAATCATTGCAACACCGAGGCGATCTTTAACAGATGAGGTTGGGTTATAGAACTCCAACTTGGCATAAACATTTCCGGCAGCGCCGTCTGTAATCTTGTTGATGCGCAGTAATGGTGTGTTTCCAAAAATCTCCGTGATGCTGTTATAAGTCTTCATAATTCTCCCTGTAAAAGTTGGTTGGCTTGACAATTAAATTGGCTGCGAAAAAGCGAAAGTATTAGCAGCTGCAAGATGTAGACAGGCAGAAATCAACAACACGGTTTCGTGTAAACAGCCAGTTGATGATCGTAAGCATGTGCCAATTCTAGTCAATTGCTTTACTTATGCGAGTTGCAAAGTATTCGCAAAAACTACTGCTCGTTCCAGCGTGAGGTCATTGGCAAACGACGATCTTTTCCAAAAGCACGACCCGAAACCTTGGTGCCAGGTGGATATTGGCGACGCTTGAATTCAGCCTTATCAACCAGAGAAATAACTCGACGCACTAACTCCGGATCAAAACCATCAGAAAGTAGCACTTGGTATCCATGATCTTCCTCAACGTATGCGCGCAGCACCTGATCTAGTAATGGATAGTCCGGCAAGGAATCTGAATCCTTTTGATCTGGTCGCAGTTCTGCACTTGGCTCTTTAGTAATGGAGCGCTCAGGAATTGGTGGAGTTTCCCCGCGTTCTATAGCCAGTGCGTTTCGATAGTTAGCTAGTGCCCACACATCTGTTTTGTAAATATCTTTAATTGGCGCAAAGCCCCCGACTGCGTCGCCATAAAGGGTTGAGTACCCAACGGCTAACTCGCTCTTGTTCCCTGTTGCTAGAACAAGGTGGCCTACTTGGTTTGAAATGCCCATCAACGTTGTGCCACGAACACGCGCTTGCAGATTCTCTTCTGCCAAACCCTTCAAAACAACATTGGCCATATAGGCATCAACCATCGGTGCAATCGGTGTGATCCTAAAATGAATGCCGGTCGCATCTGCCAATGCCTGAGCATCTTCAACAGAATGGCCTGATGAGTACTTACTTGGCATTGCAACACCGTTAACTCGCTTTGCACCAAGTGCATCAATTGCAATTGCAGCAACGAGTGCGGAATCAATTCCACCTGAGAGTCCAAGGACTACAGATCTAAATCCATTCTTGCCTACATAATCACGCAGTCCCATAACAAGGCTCTGCCACATCTCTGCCTCATCTGAAAGAGGTGTGGCAATTGATGAATTGGCTGGGACCGAATGTGAAATTGGTTCTTCTGAAATCACAACATCTGGCTTTGAACTTCCTTCAGCACAATCAATATCAATCACAATGAGTTGGTCATCGAACTGGGCAGTGCGTGCAAGTACTTGGCCATCTTTGCCAACAACAATGCTGTCGCCGTCAAAGACCAAATCATCTTGGCCACCTGTCATATTGACGTAGGCAACTGGTGCGCCAATTTCCTGAGCTCGCTTTTGTACCAAACTTAATCGCACATCATCCTTATTGCGCTCAAAAGGAGATCCGTTAGGAACTACTAAAAGACCAGGGGTGCGGGCTGCAATTGAATCGAGTGAGTGCCAAATGTCTTCACAAATAGCAACTGCCACATCAACGCCATGGATGCGAACAACAAGGGTTTTATCCCCTGCTACAAAGTTTCTAAACTCATCAAAGACGCCGTAGTTAGGCAGATGGCGCTTTACATATCTAGCCTTAATTTTTCCATCATGGATTACTGCAACGGCATTCTTTGGGCCTTGGTCCAAGTAACCGACGACGGCAACGATGTCACCAGTAATTGCGGAAGCAATCTCTTTAATAGCTCTAATGCTTGCTGCTTGAAAGGATGGTCGAAGTGCTAGATCTTCAACGGGATATCCGGTCACGATCATCTCGGGGAAAACAATCAGATTGGCACCTTGTGCTTGAGCGCTTTTTACAGAGTCGGCAATCAGCCCAGCATTTCCCGCAAGGTCACCAACTGTTGGGTTGATTTGGGCTAGCGCCACGCGCAACTTCATTTTTCAAGTGTAACGGGGGTACCCTTTGCCTTGTACCCGGGGACTGCTTCAGGCGGCTTCGAGGAGAGGAAACAATGGAAGCTTTATATGGCGGTGCCTTGCACCGACGCATAACAATTCTGGACTTGGCCGCTGCCAAAGAGCGCGGTGAAAAATGGGCAATGCTTACCGCCTATGAATCCATGACCGCTGAAATCTTTGATGAGGCCGGTATTCCAGTTCTCCTTGTTGGCGATAGCGCCGGCAATAATTTTCTGGGTGAAGAGAACACAATTCCTGTAACAGTAGATGAGTTAATTCCTCTTGCCAGAGCAGTTGTCCGCGGATCACAGCGAGCCATGGTTGTTGCAGATCTGCCCTTTGGCTCCTATGAAGCATCTCCTGAACTAGCCCTTGCAACATCGATCCGTTTTTTCAAAGAGTCTGGGGTCATGGCGGTAAAGCTAGAAGGTGCTCACACAGAGACCGTAAAGAAACTAACCGCCAGCGGAATTCCAGTGATGGGTCACTTGGGATTAACTCCCCAATCAATGCATCAATTAGGTGGCTACAAAGTTCAGGGCCGCACAGATGGTGATGTGATTGTGGAGGCTGCTAAAGCGCTGCAAGATGCTGGTGCTTTCTCCATTGTTTTGGAGCTTGTCCCTGCTGAATTAGCTGCCCGAATCACCGCTGAATTAAAGATTCCAGTTATCGGAATCGGTGCCGGAGTTAAGTGCGATGCACAGGTCCTTGTCTGGACAGATTTAATGGGCATCACTAAAAAAGCTCCGAAGTTGGCTAAGGCATATCGCAACTTGCGCGCCGAAATGTTGGCTGCGACAGCTGAATTTGCCGATGATGTTCGCACGGGCAACTTCCCCACTGAGGCACAAACCTTCAACTAGGGTTGCCGCGTGGCAAATTTTGCGATTGATCTAGCACCACTGAGAAAGTCCAAGGACTTTTCCTTGCTGTGGGCCGCCGGGCTAATTTCTTACTTCGGTTCGATGATCACCTATGTTGCAGTGCCTTTCCAGATTAAAGAGTTGACCGGCTCTTATGTGGCAGTTGCCATCAGCGGTCTTGTTGAGATTGTTCCCCTCGTTATTTTTGGTCTCTATGGCGGTGTTTTGGCCGATGCCTTGGATCGCAAAAAACTGATCTGGGTCACTGAACTTCTTTCACTTCTTTTCACCGCAATACTGCTGATTAACTCGATGATGGATGCACCCAATCTGCTGCTGATCTACATCGTCTCTGGCCTCTTTGCTGCCACCAGTGGTTTGCGACAACCGGCAATGCAGGCCGCACTTCCTAGACTGGTCGATCATGAAGATATGACAGCTGCTGCTGCATTGATGAGTTTGCGTTGGCAGGTCGGTGTGATTGTGGGACCGGCCATTGGCGGAATTTTGATTTCTTCGTATTCAGTTGCAGTTGGCTATGCCGCAGATATTGCAACCTTTGTTATTTCAATTGCCTTGATTGCTTTTATGAAGAATATTCCCCCCTCCCATGAGGCCGAAGCCCCATCCCTGTCAGCGTTAATTGATGGTGTGAGATATGCATTTAGCCGGAAGGATTTGTTGGGCACATATCTGATTGATTTAGCTGCAATGTTTTTTGCAATGCCCACGGCGCTTATTCCGTTTTGGGCAGATCAACTAGGTGCGCCTTGGGCACTTGGTTTGCTCTATGCCGCCGGAACAATTGGTTCTATTGCTATTACCTTGACAAGTGGGTGGGCAAAAAATGTTCACTTCTATGGACGGGCAATCATGTGGGCGGCCATTGGTTGGGGTGTTGCTATCGCACTATCTGGTGCCACCAATTACCTATGGCTAGTTCTGCTATTTCTAACATTGGCCGGGGCCTCTGACATGATCAGTGCGCTCTTTAGATCTGCGATGTGGAACCAAACTATCCCTGATGGATTCCGCGGACGCCTTGCAGGTATCGAATTATTGTCATACTCATTGGGCCCATTGGCCGGTCAGATGCGAGCAGCTTCTATGGCAGCAGTTACTACGTTAAGTATTTCGGTAACAAGTGGCGGAATTATTTGTGTAATTGTGGTCGTTCTACTGGCCAGTTTTTTGCCAGATTTCAGAAAATTCGACATCCGAACCAACAAATATGCCCTTGAAAACCAGAAAATGGCAGAAAAACTACGCGTAAACCCTCAAACAGAGGACGAGAATTCCTAACTTGACACATTTTTGCGAGATTTTTTCACATTTCGGGGAAATTATTTAATTGCGGATTTGAAAATTGAATAAATTTTCACAAATGCATAAATAAATTAAAATATAAATTTGCGACACGCACTAAATTATTTGTCACAAAATGTTGGCATTTTTGCCCAAATGATGTCACGCTTATCTACGAACAGGTTTGGGTGACGGATCCGAACCATTCCGATAGGAGAAGTACGTGGCCGCAGCAAAGAAAGCAGCACCAAAGAAGCGCAAGAAGGCAGCAGCACCAGCTGCACCAAAGAAGCGCCGCAAGAAGGCAGCTGCAGTAGCAGCAGCACCAAAGAAGCGCCGCAAGAAGGCAGCAGCTAAGAAGGCAGCACCAAAGAAGCGCCGCAAGAAGGCAGCAGCTAAGAAGGCAGCTCCAAAGCGTCGCAAGAAGGCAGCAGCTAAGAAGGCAGCTCCAAAGCGTCGCAAGAAGGCAGCAGCTAAGAAGGCAGCTCCAAAGCGTCGCAAGAAGGCAGCAAAGAAGGCTATGTAAAGCCCTCAAGCATATTAAAAAACCCGCCACTTTATGTGGCGGGTTTTTTTATGCTCTTAATTCCAGTAAGAAATATTAATAAGACTTACTCTTCCTCAGCATCTTTACGAAGTGATTCCTCAACGCGTTCAAAAATCTCAGCCAACACCTGCTGATCTGCTTTTGTTAGGTGATCCATAAATCTGGTGCGCACGCTTTCAACGTGATCTGGGGCGGCAGCAACAATTGCCTTCCAGCCCTTGGGTGTCATCACTGCAAAATAGCCGCGCTTATCAACTGGGCAGGCTTCGCGCTTTACCCAACCAGCCTTTTCCATAACTTTCATGCGATGGGAAAGACGGGACCTGGATAGCAAAGCATTAGCTGCTAATTCACTCATCCGCATTCTGCGATCAGGGGCATCACTTAACTGGACCAAAATTTCATAATCAGGCATGGATAAATCATGCTCGCCAAGATCTGCATCTAATTCATCAATCAGCCGGCGGCTGGCCAGGATGTAGCGACGCCAAGCCTTCATTTCAGTGGGGTTGAGCCACCTAGGTGCGGTAGCGTTTTCACGTGCCATGAGTGCAGTCTACGGCAAAGGTTGAAGCTTCAACTACTTTTCATTAGTACCTATAAGGAGCTGCTTTTGAGTTTTTCTTTTGATATCCAGCACGCCGCAAGTGATTCACTGGCACGTGTTGGAACTATCAATACCCCACATGGGCCGATTCAAACCCCTGCATTTATTCCGGTGGGCACCAAGGCAACTGTTAAATCAGTACTGCCTGAAGCCATGGCAGATTTAGGTGCCCAAGCACTTTTATCTAACGCCTATCACCTGTATTTGCAGCCGGGTTCTGACATCCTGGATGAAGCTGGCGGGCTTGGCGAATTCATGAATTGGCCAGGGCCAACCTTTACCGACTCTGGTGGCTTTCAAGTTTTATCTCTCGGTGTTGGCTTTAAAAAAGTGTTGGCAATGGATGCACAAACTTTTCGCAGAGATGATGTGATTGCTGGCAACAAAGATCGTCTGGCACAAGTTGATGATGAAGGTGTGACCTTTAAGAGCCACCTTGATGGATCAATGCATCGCTTTACACCTGAAGTTTCTATGCAGGTGCAGCACCAGATCGGTGCCGACATCATGTTTGCCTTTGATGAGTGCACCACTTTGCATAACACCCGCCCCTATCAAGAGCTAGCTATGGATCGCACTTATGCCTGGGCCATTAGATGTCTAGATGAACATAAGCGCTTAACCGATGAGCGAACGACTAAGCCCTACCAAGCGTTATTCGGTGTTATCCAAGGGGCCCAATATGAGGACCTGCGCAAAAAAGCTGCCACAGACCTTGGCTCACTGGAATCTAGTGGGCAGTCCTTTGATGGCTTTGGAATCGGCGGAGCGTTAGATAAGGGCCAACTCGGAACAATCGTTTCCTGGGTTAATGAAATCTTGCCGGAAGATAAGCCACGACATCTTTTAGGTATTGGCGCACCTGAAGATCTATTTGTTGGCGTTGAAAACGGCTGTGACACCTTTGATTGCGTACTTGCGAGCCGAATTGCACGCACAAGTGCTGTGTACACGATGGAAGGGCGTTTTAACCTGTCTAACAGCCGTTTTAAGAGGGATTTCACCCCAATTGACGATGAGTGTGACTGTTACACCTGTACGCACTACACACGGGCGTATATGCACCATGTATTCCGTGGCAAAGAAATCGTTAGCGCAACCCTTGCAACGATTCACAACGAGCGATTTATTGTGCGCCTAGTAGATCAGATGCGCCAAGCATTACTGGATGGAAACTTTGCCGACATGAAGGCTGATTTCTTAGGCCGCTATACCCACAGAAGCGGGCAAGCCAGGGATTAATTACCCTTTGGAATTGTGGGCAGGTTCCAGTTAAATTTAATGGAGAGCTCGCGCACCAACACCACAACCATTCCTGCCACGGCAACTGAAATGGCTTCATTTAGATCCAAGGAATCTAGGGCTAGATAAATAAGCGCCCCAGATAAACAGGCTGTTCCAACGGTTTCACGGTGCAACAACACCGGCTCTGTTTGGCACATGATGTCTCTAAATAATCCACCAGAGACGGCACCGATTAAACCAAGAACAGCTGCTGCCACCAATGGCGCATCGTTAGACAGTGCGAACTGCACACTAGAAACAGTTGCAACAGCTAAGCCCAAAGTATCAAGTGATAACGCAAGACGACCGACTTCTTGGGTCTTGCCCATAGCAACAGTAATTAGGAAAGCGGCAACGATGGGTGCAAATAACCAAGGGCGCTGCACCCAGGGTGGTTGCTCCCCCATAAAGAGATTACGCAATGTTCCGCCTGATACTGATGCAATGGCTGCAATAAACAAAATGCCACCAAAATCTAAACCTTTATTGGCTGCAACTCTGGCTCCAACTAATGCAAAGGCAAAGGTGGAAACAAGGTCTAGGCCAAAGACTAAAAGGTCTAGATCCACGAGCCGACTACTTTTTCAGAGCTAGTCGTGCCTCGCGGCGGATGCGCTGTTCCTTTGGATCTGGGACAGGAACTGCTGAGATTAAACCCTTGGTGTAATCATTCTTAGGATTCTTCAAGATCTGATCACGATCGCCTACTTCAACGAGCAAGCCATTTTGCATTACTGCAATTCGGTGACACAGGATGTCAACAACTGCTAAGTCGTGCGAGATGAACAAGCACGCAAAGTTCAACTTGCTCTGAAGATCTTGCAATAGATCTAAGAAGCGTGCTTGAACAGAAACATCAAGTGCTGATGTTGGTTCATCGGCGATAAGTAGATCTGGAGTCAAGGCGAGTGCACGTGCAATACCAACGCGCTGTCGCTGACCACCTGAAAGCTCATGTGGGTAACGGTTGCGGTAGCTGCGTGGCAATTCAACCTGATCAAGTAGCTCTTCCACCATACGTGCAAGAGCTGGACCCTTTGCAATCTTTGCCAGCAACAATGGCTCGCCAATTGACTCACCAATTGGAAGACGCGGGTTAAGAGATGATGCTGGATCTTGGAAAACGATTCCGGTGTGGCGACGAATTGCGAAAAGCTCTTTTTGAGTTGCATGACTGATGTCCTTGCCAACAATTTCAAGTGAACCTTCCTTGATTGGAAGCAAACCAATGGAAGCGCGACCAACAGTTGTCTTTCCTGAACCTGATTCACCCACCAGGCCTACAATTTCACCTGGGTAGATCTCAAGGCTAAAATTCTTCACCGCAACAAATGCTGGAATACGACCACGCTTTGGATATTCAATCGTGACATTGTCCAACTTCAACACTGGTGCTGGTTTAGCATTTTCCTTATAAGGAAGTTCGCGCTTTTTAGTTGAGCCAAGCTTTGGAACCGCACCAAGAAGTTGCTGGGTGTAAGGGTGCTGTGGCTTATTAAAGATCTGATCTGCTGTGCCAGATTCAACGGTGAGCCCATCCTTCATAACAAGGATGTGATCTGCCATATCTGCAACAACACCCATATCGTGGGTGATCAAAAGAATTGCTGAGTTGAGCTTGTCTTTAAGTCCACGCATCAAATCTAGAATTTCTGCCTGCACAGTTACATCGAGGGCAGTTGTTGGCTCATCTGCCACCAAAAGTCCTGGATCACACGCAAGTGCTTGCGCGATCATTGCACGCTGGCGCTGACCACCAGATAGTTGGTGTGGGTACTTATCGATTGATTTTTCAGGATCTGGAATATCAACCATTGTGATTAATTCCAAAGCGCGAGCATGTGCCTCTTTAGGGCCCATATCAAAGTGGTTACGAAGTGTTTCCATGACCTGGAAACCAATTGTGTAAATAGGGTTAAGGGCCGTCATTGGCTCTTGGAAAATGTAGGCAACTTCTTTTCCACGGAACTTACGAAGAGTTACAGCCTTTGCGTTAAGCATCTCTTAATCTTTAACTTTTACAGATCCAGACATACGAGCATTTGATGCCAGTAATGACATCAAGCCAAGGGCTGTTGTTGACTTACCAGAACCTGATTCACCAACGATGGCGGTGACTTTGCCGGGCTCTAGTGAAAGGTTCATCCCAATAACTGCTGGGTACCAAACTCCGTCTACCCAGAAATCAACATTAAAATCTTTGATCTCTAAGACTGGCTTACTCATTTGGTTGACCCCATCTGTGAGAAACTTGCGAAATGACGAATAGTGAAAAGTTTCGACCCGGAAGCGCCATTGCCAGCGGCTGGATTCTGATCATCTTCTTTGTCGGATTTATTGTTCAAAGCTTTTTCTATGGCGGCGACATCATCTCGACCGTTGGAATTTGTGGAGCCGGTGCTTTTGGTTCTTACCTGCTCTTCCTTAAGCCCTACGTTCTGCTCTTTGATGAAGGCATCAAGATTGTTAACCCAACCAAAGAGATCACCACGACGTGGGATTTGGTTGAGGAGATCGAAACCAAATACAGCATGTCCATCCAAATCAGAGATGAGACTTACTACGCCTGGGCCGCTCCAGCTCCGAGTGGTCGACACAGTAGAAGAATGCACAAGACTGATCTTCTTCCCGGTGCTGATGCTCCCAGACGTGTTGGCGACTCGCTTAAAAGTGACTCTGGTGTTTGTGCCTACATGGCTAACATCAGAAGAAAAGATTTCATTGCCGGTGGTGCTAGCGAATTTGAAATCAGTACCGATAACTCCGGCCTTTACATCTTCATAGCTCTGGCGCTGATCGGCGTAGCTGGCGTACTTCTGTAAAGAATTAATCATGTGCTTGGGCCAACTTTCTGGCTGATGCTGAATCTTGACGCTCTTTTTTAGAGATACGACGGCGCTGACGTGGATCAAAAGCATCGCGCAATCCATCACCAATAAAGTTAATGCTAAGTGCGATAGAGATGATGAACAGACCTGGATACCAGAACAGCCATGGACGTGTTGTAAATGAGTCCTGGTACTGGCTGATCAGAAGTCCTAGTGAAACATCTGGTGGAACCACACCAAAGCCGATGTAGCTAAGCGCCGTCTCAAGCAAGATGGCACCAGAAAGCAAAAGGGTCACCGAAACGATGATGACACCAACGGCATTAGGCAAAATGTGCTTAAAGATAATGCGCTTGTTAGTTGCACCTGCAACACGTGCGGCATCAACAAACTCTCGTTCACGAAGCGATAAGAACTCACCGCGAACAAGGCGGGAAAGTCCGGTCCAGGCAAACAAACCAAGCAGTAGCGCAAGGAATGTTGCACCTAGGTTTCCGTAACGGTAACCGATAACAGAACCAATAATGATTACTGGGATTGTGATCATGAAGTCCACAAAGCGCATCAAAATTGCATCAATGCGACCACGATAGAAACCAGCGATTGAACCAACAATAATTCCTAGAGTTGCACCGATTCCGCCAATAATTACCATTACTGAAATTGAACGCTGCGTGCCTTTCATAACAAGTGCGAAGAAATCGCGACCAATGTCATCTTGACCAAATGGGTGGGAACCAAGGCCTATTCCCTGTCCACCTAAGAACTTAGGAAGAAGTGAAATTGTTGGACAACCCACTGTGTCATTTGGACAATCTCCAAAGCGAAGCTCTGGCAGATCCTCTGGTGTCCACTTCCACCAACCAGGAACGCGCCACACTCCAAATAATCTAAAGTCCAAGGCGGTAAATGCCATCAGAACAATAAAGATGATTGTGTACAAAGAGATGACTGCAGCGCGGTGACGAAAGAAACGCTTACGAACAATTTGACCTTGGCTTAAGCCTTCGATCTCTTTGTTTTGAATTGCGTTTTCACCAGAAAGAACTTCTGTTGACTCAACGCTGGCCTTTGATTTACGTGCCATCTTTATGCACCACTTCCTACTCGAATACGTGGGTCTAAGGCTGAGTACAACAAATCTGCGACAAAGTTTGCCAGCACTGCAAGAGTTGCTGTCACAAAGAAAACACCCATCAACAGATTGAGATCTTGGCTTCTGATGCCTTGAAGTGCCAAGGTACCCATTCCTGACCAAGCAAATACGCTCTCGGTAATAAATGCGCCACCAATAACTCCAGCAAAGTCTGCAACCAAAATAGTTGCGATAGGAATCATTGTGTTACGGAATGCATGTCGCATAATCACTGTGCGCTCTGAAAGCCCCTTTGCACGTGCTGTGCGGATGTAATCTTGATTAAGAACCTCTAGCAGTGTTCCGCGAGCAAATCGAATATAGCCAGCAAAACCAATAAGAGTTAAGGCCAGTGTTGGCAAAAATAGGTGTGTGACAACATCTAGGCTAGAAATCCAGAAATCACTGGTATCTAGCAAGTCATTGCGCTGGCCAACAGTTGGAACAGGGCGATAGTTAATCGCATCTGTCTCCATATATGGCTTCCAGGTCTGCATGAACTTATCAACTAGTACCAAGCTTGCAGAAAGTACTGCGGTAATAATCGAGGTACGAACAATTGGTGCACGATCAATCTTAGAAAATGCCAGACCCACAAAGACTGCTGTAGTGATCAAAGCACATGCCATGAGGAAGATGCTGAGCGCTCCAGGGTAATTATCAAATACCCAGTTAACAGGGTAGAAAGCCACAACTGAAAGGCCCGCCATGGTCAAAGAGGCGCGAAGTGCGGCCTTATTAATAAGTCCCACTGAAAGTTGAGTGACACCAAAAGCGATTCCGATAGAAAGAGCTAGAACAACTACTGGGCCAAGGGATGGATTGAGCAACCAACCTGTTATGTCAAAAATTGTTACCAAAGTACTGGATGCGGCAAATGCAACTGCATATGTAGTCCAGAAAGTTTTACGGGAGCCACCGACAACTGAGGCCCAGAACAATCCGCTCACAAGTCCAATTCCGATAATCCAACCAAAAGGAATATTAGGTTCTCGTAAGAAGTTATTAAATGAGATCGCTAGGTACTCTTTCAAAAGCACTGCAACCCAAAATACTGGAAGTGAGAAAAGCAAGAAGGCAATAAATGTCATTGAGTAGTCAAAGCGACTGTACTGGCGTAGTGCTGTAACGATTCCGATCATGATGCCAAGTACTGCTGCAAATAGAGTTGCTGCAGCTACAAGTCGCAAGGTAACTGGAATAGCAAGGGCTAATGAATCGACAACTGCAGATCCATCGCGGCCAATACCAAAATCAGGATTTCCAACAAATACCCCTAGAACACCCTTTAGCCACAGGAAGTATCGAAGTGGGGGTGGAACATCTAATTGAAGTTCGCGAGTTAAAGACGCGATAAGAAAGTCGCGGTTTGGATCCGTACTTAAACGCAGTTCTGATGTTGGGTCACCTGAGATTGCGGCAATGTTGTACAGAATAAAACTTGAACCAAAGAGAATGACACCCAAAACTCCGAGCCGTCTTAGAACAAAGGCAACCATCGTGTGTCTTCCCCTAACAATTTAAGAAATTTTTAAGTAACGCCCGACTATACAGCCAAAGGACGCTCGGAGAGTGATCTCCGAGCGTCCAAAGGACTGAAATAGGTAATGCTAACTAAGGGGTTTTAATCCTTAGTATGACCACTCCCAGTAGTTCCAAACGATTGTTGGA
>Ga0247841_10006066_pt1 | contig 19013 bp, 23 predicted proteins | sample LaCruzMarch2015__2_FD_192410 | JGI IMG/M metagenome (GOLD analysis project Ga0247841, IMG submission 192410) | Freshwater microbial communities from meromictic Lake La Cruz, Castile-La Mancha, Spain - LaCruzMarch2015_18m | ecosystem: Environmental > Aquatic > Freshwater > Lake | place: Spain... | reverse complement strand
TCCTTATCTATCCAAAGTTCTTTTTTTGGAATAAATTTAAAACGATAATGTTGGCCAAAATTATTAAAATCTTTATCAAGATTTTCCCGTATATATCTTCCATCAACAACCCATACGGTAAATCCAGCTATTTCAAGCTCTTTTTTAATATAAATCTTGTTTCTAATCATCACCCTTTTATTTTTATTTATCTTTTTCTTTAAAAAATAAGGATTTAAAAATTTATAAAGATTGTGCAAAGAAGAAAATTTTAAATATTAAAAAATAGAGCAAAAAAATTATTTTTTTATCGTTAAAGGAACATCCGACCTAGTAATTTCCCTATAATCGTGCCCTTTATGTTTCCTTAAATAAGAATCAATAACTTCACATCCTCTTTTGTAATTATTATCCCATTCTTCTTTTTTTAATTGAATAAACTCTTCTGGATTTATCCTCAATTTATGGGCTTGTCGAGTCAGTCTTTTTTTAGTTGGACCATAATCAATCTTTAATGGACCTAGACGTATTTTTGAAGAAAAATTTTTAATGATTCTATCCATCTTTTTTAGATAAGATTCTAATTTGTCTGGATTTGGATTATACATTTGAGGATAAATATCTATTCCTGCTTTAAGAAATTTTTTTATTGAATACTTCTGTTGCTCCATAGTTGCAAGAGATTGAACATTTTCCTGAAGATTTTTTTCATCAACACCTTTTAATGCAACTAAAAATTTAACGGGATGTTCGGCTAATTTTTCTAAAATATGAGATTCAAAAACTCCTTGCTGTTCAAAATAATCTACCAGTTGTCCTGTTGAAAGATTAGTATCAATTTGTCCAACAAAATCCAAATTTCTCTCTCCAATTTCTCTCCATAAATTAAGAATCCAATCGAGAACAATTGTTGGCTCTCCTCCAGAACTTCTGAGAACTTTCATTTCTAAATCAGCCCCTTTATCTCGATACACCTTTTTTACTTTTTCCCTTGCAGCAATAGCACTAGTTATAGTCTCATTAATTCCAAGCCAAGCCTTCCCCTTACTAATTCTTCCATCATTGCTCTCATTATCTACAAAACAGTAGGCACAACCCCCCGAATCACTTCCATCATGGAAATTACATCCAGCAACTTGGAGAATTAAAGGAGGATTATAATCTAAAGCTCTTTTAATATTAAAATCAGAATTATGTTTAAACCAAAGAGGGAAATCAAATTCGTTATGATTGATGTGCTCTTCTATTTCTTTATTTGAATGTTTTGTTATATCAAAAAAATCTTTTCCATAAGCCTCAGAATCTAATGGGTTTGAAACCAGCGGGTCTATATCTTTCACATTAACCTTTGACCTAAAAACATATTCTCCTGTTGAAATATTTGGCATTAACTCAATAAATTTCGAAGTGTCCTTTCCTTGGAGAGTACCAGAAAAATCTGCAACCAAAATCTTGCCCCTGTCTATAAGAGTTTTTCTAAGCTCCTTTGCTCTAAGAATTGGGTCTGTTTTCATCTTTCCTCTTTTACTTTTCTGGAAGAGCTGAATAGTTTAAAAGCATTCTTACAAAAATTTATATACAATATAAAGGATATTCCAAGATGGTAGACTTGGATAAAATAAAAAAAGAAAAAACAATAAAAGAACTTTTAGAGTTTGGAATAATAAACATAGATAAATCTTCTGGACCAACTTCTTTCGATGTTTCTGAATTTGTAAAGAAAAAATTGGGCTTGAGAAAAACAAGTCATTTCGGAACCCTTGATCCAAAAGTAACTGGGGTCCTTCCAGTTGCCTTAAATAGAGCATGCAAACTTACTGGCTTTTTTCTAGGAGAAGATAAAGAATATGTTGGCATAATGGTAATCCACGAAGAGATTTCGCAAAAAGATGTTGAAAAAGCAATAGAAAAAAAATTTCTCGGAGTTATAAAACAAACTCCTCCCGTGAAATCAAGAGTAAAAAGACAGGAAAGAGAGAGGGAAATAAAAAGTTTTGAAATTTTAGAAAAAGATGAAAAGAATTTCTTATTTAGAGCAGAATGCCAAGGAGGAACTTATATTAGAAAACTTGTTTCTGATTTGGGAGAACACCTTGAAACAGGAGCGCATATGCTTGAGTTAAGAAGAATACGTGCTGGCATATTTAAAGAGAATGATAAAAGGTATCCAATAGTAAATTTATATGATTTTGAAAAAGCAGTCAACGAATACCTCGAGGGAAACGAACAAGAATTAAGAAAAATTATAATTCCTGCAGAAATAGTTTGTGAAGTTTATCCTTTTGTCCAGGTTAAAGAAGAAAATTTAAAAAAAATATTGACTGGGAAACCAATTTACACTCAAGACTTAGAAAATGAACCTTTTGGAAAGGTTCCCAAATCAGAACTAAAAAAGTCAAAAAAAGATTATGAAAAAGATAGTGTGTGTATTTTCTGTAAAGATAGATTTATTGGGATGTATAGGCTTATGAAAGAAGGAGATTTATTCGCTAAACCGGAATTCGTAATGAACTAAAATATTAGATAACATTTAATAATCAACAAGTATATTTCTTCCTATGAGAGAATTTGTATATTATTCTAAACATGCGAGAACATCTGGAAATTTTGATTTAAACGATTTAATGAAGGCTGGAAGAATGGATATTGCATGTCAAATCGCAATAATGGCATTTTTTCTTTCACATAAAATAAGGCAAGATGTTAAATTGCATATGATTTTTGATGGAGGGCCAGACCCGCCAAAACACTTAGAACTTTATCCTGGGGAAAATATTGAAAGACAAGGAGAAAGAATAGACATAAGCAAAAAAGATGTTGCAGGACTCTTGAAAAAAATGCTCTATAAATATAAAAAAGGTATGAAAAATGAAATCGCTCCTGGTTATTCTATAGAGAAAAAAAGTTTTGAAAGAGTAATTGAAGAACTATATGAACAGGGAAAAGAAATTTATCTAATGGATGATAATGGAAAAGACATTAGAGAATTAAAAGATAAAAAAATAGAGAATGCTGTGTTTATCATAGGAGATCAAGATGGACTTCCAAGTCAGAAATTGAAGAAATTAAAAAGGCTTGGAATAAAAAAAATAAGCATTGGAAACAAAACGTATTTTGCTAGTCAAGTTGTAACAATAATTCAAAACGAAATAGACAGAAGATAAAACTAATTATTTTAATTAAAAAGGAAGATATTCGCCTTTATTATAAATTCCCATATTTTTTAACATTATTTCTGGGCCTTTTGTTATTTCCCCCGCTTCTTTTGCTTCGATGTTATACTCTTTGGCAATAGCAATAATCTTTTCTGGTTCATCGGTGATTACCATCATCCCATTTCCCATATTCCAAGTCTTGTATGCTTCTAAATCCTTAACTTTTCCTAGTTCTTGAAATAATTTTATTGGTTCTGATGGTTCAAATTGTTTGTATATAATTGCACCTAATCCCGAAGGAGCCAACGCTCTCTTTATTTTTTCTGGAATCCCTCCTCCAGTAATATGGGCTACTGCATGTACATTTGCTCTCGGTTCCATCCCATATCCTCCGAACATATCCACAACTGCAGGACAATAAATTCTGGAGGGAATTAGAGCAAGCTCGGCAATATTTTTTCCGTTTATTTCTTTTTCATGCCAGCTTCTTCCAAAAGCTCTTCCCCCTATTTTTCTTACTAAAGTTAATCCGTTGGACCGAAACCCTTCTTCCTTAAATGCAATTATCTTATCTCCTTCCTTCACGGATTTACCATCAATTATTCTTTTTTTATTTGCCACCCAAAAAACAGTTGCATCTGCAATATATCTTTGTGTTCCAAATCCTCCAATAAGATTCCCTAAATCGGCCGTCTCTCCATTAAAAATAGCAACTCTCGCAACTCTTGCAGCATCTAAACTCCCTTGAGCCAAATATTCTGCAAGTTCAATATTAGGTTTATTGAAATTTATTGTCCAGTTTATTAAAACGGGTTCTGCTCCCCTCACTAAGGCATCTTCAATGGGCATGGCAAATAAATCATGCATTATTCCTTTATGGTAAGAAAAATCTTTGGTGTAGGAAGAAAGTCTTTGTGCTATTACTTGTTTTGTTCCTATTCCATCGCTGCAAGTCCCGGCAACAGCATTATTTAAATTGCTTATGTCTATATTTCTAAATCCGGAAAAAGAATCATAGCCAGATTGAATTTCTCCTATTCTCCCTTTTCTATTTTCCCAAGTTTGTTTAGAAGCTTCATAAAATAATTTTGAACATTTTTCTTTTAATGCATTATTAACTCCGGCACTTTTGTATGTAATGGATTCTAATTTGCTCATCATGAGTGAGAATTTACTTTTTGATTTTATTAAGTTATCGCTACACAAGGGATATATTAAAAAAACTAGAGATAATTTAATAAACTAAGTTTATATTTCTTATACATGAAAAAATCGGTGAGACTCTATATTGATGGAGCAGTGCAAGGAGTTTTTTTTAGAAACTTTGTAAAAGAAGAAGCTGAGAAAGAAGATGTGAGAGGTTTTGTAAGAAATCTGGAAAATGGAAAAGTAGAAGTTTTTTTAGAAGGAAATATTGACCGAGTGAATAGGATGATAGAAATATGCAAAAAAGGACCAAAATATGCTCAGATAAGAAAAGTTGAAGAGAAAGAAGAAAAATTTCAAGATTTCAAAACTTTTAAGGTATTGAATATTTAATCGCAATACTCTTGTCCAGAACCTGGAGAGTAATGAGTCATTCCTAATATAATCTTTGCTGTAACCTTATCCTCCCAAAAATTTATGGGTTTCTCTGATAAATAAAGAATATCCCCAGAAACTCTTTGTGGAGCAAATACTAAAGCATTTCCTTCGCTTTGAATTAATAATTTAACAAGAGAACTATCCATTGAATAAATATTAAAAATAAGTATTTATATTTATTGATAAAATAGGAAAAGAATTTATATCCTTCTTATTTTTTAAAGTAAAAGAGAAGATGATATACACTAATTCGGATGGGGGAGCTCGTGGAAATCCTGGTCCTGGGGCGATTGGAGTTCTTGTAAGGAAAGAAGGGGAAATTCTTACAAAATATAGTGCCAAAATAGGAAATTACGTAACAAATAATATTGCGGAATATGAAGCGCTAATAAAAGCTCTTGAATTAGCTTCTAAACACACCAATGATGAAGTTACTTGTGTTCTCGATTCAGAACTGGTAACAAAACAGCTTTTAGGAAAATATCGGGTTCTTAATCCAAGATTAATCCCCCTTTTTCTGAAAGTCCAGGAACTTCAAGAAAAATTCAAAAAAGTTATTTACAAACATGTGAGCAGAGAAGATAATTTTCAAATAATTGTCGATGAACTACTAAATCAAGAATTAGATAAGGATGGTTCTAAAAGATACAGAAAATAATAATTTATAAATAAAAGAATTTTAGTTAAAACATGGGAAGAGAAGAACAAATAACGGGGGAAAGATTAAGAAAAATAAAAGAGCTGAGAGATTTGGGAATTGAGCCCTATGGTTATTCTTTTGATAAAAAACAAAATGCGCAAGAATGTGCTGAATCGAAAATTAACTCGAAGGTTAAAACTGCTGGAAGAATAATGACTAAGAGGGATCTTGGGAAAATAACATTTGCAAATTTAAGAGATGAATCTGGAGAAGTCCAAATTGTTTTACAAGATGAAGAAACCAGTAAGGAACAAATGAATTTTTTTAGTAAATATGTGGATTCGGGGGATATCGTCGGTGTTGAGGGGAAAATAATTAAAACAAAAACAGGACAAATTTCTATTTTGATAAAAAATACTGAGCTTTTGAGCAAATCAATAAAACCCCTTCCAGAAAAATTCCATGGATTGAAAGATGAAGAAGAAAAATACAGAAAAAGGTATCTTGATTTATTGATTAATCCAGAAGTAAAAAAAGTTTTTCTAATTAGAAACAAAATGATGAATGCAATGAGAGAATTTATGGAAAAAAATAATTTTGTTGAAATTGAAACTCCTCTACTGCAAAATTGTTATGGGGGAGCTTGTGCGAGTCCATTCATAACTCATTGTAATGCTTTTAATTCAGATGTTTATCTCAGCATAGCTCCAGAATTATATTTGAAAAAAGCTTTAGTTGGGGGATTTGACAGAGTCTATGAGATAACAAAGAAATTTAGAAATGAAGGAGTTGATAAATTTCATAATCCCGAACATATGACAATAGAATGGTACCAAGGATATGCAGATTATAACGAAGGCATGGAAATGGTTAAAGAATTTATGAAACACCTTGTTAAAAAAATTTATGGAAAATATACTTTTGAGTACCAAGGAAATAAAATAGATGTTTCAAAATGGGAAACGCTAACTTTGGAAGAAGCCATTAAAAAATATTTAAAAGAAGACATTAGCAAAATAAGAACTGACGTGGATGCTAAAAAGATGGCTAAAAAGCACGGGATAGAAGAACAAGGAATAACTAAGTCCAATATTGCGGATGAGTTGATGAAATTATTCAGAGAGAAATTAATTCAACCTACTTTTTTGATTGATTATCCAATTGAACTTGCACCATTAGCTAAACCCAAAAGAGGAGACCCTACAAAAGCCGAGATTTTTCAACCATTCATAGGGGGGATGGAGATAGCAAGAGCTTATTCTGAATTAAATGATCCAGTATTACAAGCCAAGCATTTTAAAGAACAAGAAGAAGAAAGAAAGAAAGGAAACGAGGAAGCTATGCCGACAGATAAAGATTTTGTGGATGCATTAGAACATGGTATGCCTCCTGCTTGTGGAGTTGGTTTTGGAATTGAAAGGTTAGTTATGCTCTTGACAAATTCTAATTCAATTAGAAATGTTTTGACATTTCCATTCATGAAATCCGAAGGAGCAAAATAAAATGATTGTTCAAATTAATTCGAAAGAAATTCCTTTTGGACTTGATGCAAATAAATTGTGCTGTAATCCTTATCCAAGCCACAAGGAAGGTTGCCCAAACTATAATAAAAAAGATGGATGCCCCCCAAATCTTCCTCATCTTAACGATATTTTAAATTTTAATAAAAAAATTTATTTGATTTACACTGACTTTGATATTGGAAAACATGCAGAAAGAATGAAAAAATTGCATAAAGGATGGAGTGAAAGACAAGCTTATTGTTGTTTGTATTGGCAACCAAAAGCAAGAAAAATGCAAAGAGCAGAAGAAGAAAAATGCAAAAAAGAAAAAGGAATAGATTTTATATTAAATTCCCCTGAAGCATACGGAGTGAATGTAAATTTATTAATGAAAAAAATAGGTGTAAGTCTTGAGTGGCCCCCTAGAAAAGTAACAAGATTAATTTCACTGGGAGGAATGAAAATTTAAAAATGGGTTTAATTATAAAATCAAATATAAAAAAGACAGTGAAAGAGCTTGATAAAGAAAATTCTGTCACGAGTGTTGCAGAAGAAGTTGAAATGGCTCTTGAAAAAAAAGTTGAATATCTTTTATTCGAAGGAATTAAACGAGCAAGAGCAAATGGAAGGAGAACTCTTCAGGCTAGGGATTTGTAATATGGAAAATATAGAAGATAAAATAAATGAAGATTTGTTCAATAATAAATGGGTTGCCCAACTATCTTTTCAAAATAAAAAGATAATTACATATGGAGAAGACCCTTCTGCAGTATTAGAAGAGGCAAGAAAAAAAGGTGTTCAAGACCCCGTAATATATTTCTGGTCTAATAATCAATTCTGTTATACTATTCACTGAAAATGAAAAAAAATAAATTTAAAAATAGAGGAAGAGTTTGATATAAGATTTACACATGGGAATAAAAATCGATTATAAAAAATGCTGTTGGAAGAATGGAAAATGCACAAGTTGCGGATGCGGAAAAGCTTGTGTGGGATGTGTTGAAGCATGCCCTACTGAAGCATTATCAAGAAAAGATAAATTGATTATTGATAGAAAAAAATGTATTGAATGCGGAGCATGTATAAGTGCATGCAAACATGAAGCGCTTTCATTAGAATAAAACATAATTGCAAAAAATAAATCCAATAAAAATTCAAGAGAATTTTCATAATGGCAAAACCTAAATTTCCAACATTAGCAACAATCTTGTTATTTACAGGAATTGTTTGGACAGCAGAAGGGCTAGGGTATTTGAAGATAGCTTTCCCTTGGCTACCTGTAGTTTTGATAATTGTTGCTATTGGAATGATTGTAAATAGATACAAAAGAAATTAGTATGCTTCAGGAATTCTTTTTAGTTTCTAAATAAGATTCCATATATCCACATTTTGGACAGGCATAAGTATTATACTTAGTGGAACCAATAAATGTTTTTTTACTATCTTCTTTCCAAAGATGTGATCCTTCTTGTCCCCTAACCATCTCCCCTTTGCACTTAGAGCATTTTTTATTTTCTTCCATAGTAAGTTGATATTTTAATTAGGCCTAATTTGTTTAAAAATCTTTTTACAAACAATAGGAAAATAATATAAAACAAAAAAACCTCTTTAACTGATGGAAGATAAAAAAGAGTTAACGGATAAACCAAAACAAGGTAAAAAAAATCGTGCTTCTGGTGCAAGATTTGAACTGAAAGTTAGAGCAGCTCTTGAAAAAGGAGGATGGATCATTGATAAATGGACAAATAATGTGGATTTAAAACAAGACAAGCTAGTAAAAGCAAAAAGAAAATATAATCCTTTTTTAAAAATACTCTCAATAGGAACAGGTTTTCCGGATTTTATTGGGTTTAAACTTGCAAAAGAGAATTATCATGTTATTGGAATAGAAGTAAAAGCAAATGGCTGGTTGGATAGAAGTGAAAAAGAAAGATGCTGGTGGTATTTAGAAAAAAAAATATTTTCAAAAATTTTAATTGCTAAAAGAGGGAAAAAAAGAGGAGAAGTAGAGTATGTTGATTTTGTTGAAAGGTATACTCAAAGATAAAAAAGTTTAAAATTATCCCCTGATTGGTCTTATTATGGAAAGAATAACATTAGTTTTCTTTTTGATTCTAATTCTTTCTGGAAATATTCTTGCCAAATGTTCAGAAGAACAGATAAACATAAACACTGCATCTATGACAGAGCTAGATGAGATAATTTATGTTGGACCGGCAACTGCTACAAAGATAATAGATGCCAGACCTTTTGATTCTATGGATGATTTGATAAGAGTAAAAGGTATTGGAAATATAACTCTAGATAAAATAAAAACGGAGGGACTTGCTTGTGTGGAAACTTCTGAAAAAGAAAAAAAAGAAAATAATACCAAAGAGCTAAATGAGGAAGAATCTCTTTCTGAAATAACTCTCCCTGTAACTAATTTAAATAATGAAATAAAAGAAATTCGGATAATAAAACTAAATTCGAAAGATATAAAAGACAATAATTCTATTCAAGAAAATAAAGAAGGAATTTCAATAGAAAAATATGCTAATTTTGGGCTTTTGGCCTTGGGCATTTTAGTTTTGATTTTACTTTTTTTACAAAGGAAAAAAGATGGCCTTGAATAAGAAAGAATCGGGAAATGTAAGAGCAGAGATGATTATAGAAGTCGTTGGGAGACCTCCAGAACATTTGACAGAAACTCTTCATAAGATAATTGAAGAAATTAGTAAGGAAAATGGTATAGTTGTAATAAGAAAAAAAGTAAACGATCCCCAACCAATGAAAGATAATCCTGAATTTTATACTAATTTTGTGGAAGTGGAAGTGGAAGTGGAAGAAATTCTTTATCTAGTGATGTTAATGTTCAAATACATGCCTGCACATATAGAAATTATCTCTCCTGAAGTAATAGTTCTTACAAATAATGGATGGAATGAAATAATTAATGAGTTGGCGAGAAGATTGCATGGTTATGATGAAATTGCGAGAGTTCTTGGAATAGAAAAAAGCCTATTAGAAAAAAAATTAAGAGAATTACTTAGTCAAAGGGCAAAGGAAACTTCGTCTACAAGTAGCCAAAGTAAAGATGCAGGGAAGTCCACTTCGTCTACAAGTAGCCAAAGTAAAGATGCAGGGAAGTCCACTTCGTCTACAAGTAGCCAAAGTAAAGATGCAGGGAAGTCCACTTCGTCTACAAGTAGCCAAAGTAAAGAAACTTCGTCTGCAAACAGCCAAAGTAAAGGAAAAAATAAAAAATAAATTTATCTATTCCTAATAAGGTTAGAAAGGTTCACTTTATTTTTGGTTCCTAGATATTTTGTTGTTAGTAACCAAGCAATAAGAAGAATGCTAGTAATTAATAAAAACCAACCTATTATTTTTTTTGAAGATGAAGAATCTTTAGTCAAACACACACCCACACAACAGATATCATCACTTGCGTTTACAATTGTCCCATTACATTTAAGCCCTTCTCCACACAGGATTCCATTTGATTCTAAACAAGTTTTAGAAGTACTCGGGGTAGTGTTTTTTTGTGGAAGAGGAGATTCTTTAAATGAATTAAAATACACCGATAAAACACTTATATTCTCTTCTCGCTCTGCTTTTACGAACCCCTCTACACGAATATTCTCTTTAGAAAAAAAAGTGACAGTAATCTCTTCAAGAGAATTTGCTTTTATTTCTTTTATAGAATATGTTGAGAGATTTACATAAGGCAGAATTGAGGGGGAGAGGGAAAGAGAAATATCTTTGATTGATTCTTCTCCTGAATTATAAATCACTATCTTTCTCGATTCAGAAGAATTAGTTATTGCAGAAACATTCAATTCTGCTTTTTCAAAAGAGAATTTTGGCTTTTCTTTTTCCTTAGTAATATAGGCTGGAATCAAATATTCTAAATTATCTGATTTTATTTTTATCGTGTTTAATCCATTAGTTAAATTATCCAGGTTAAAATTTATACTTTTTGTTTCCCCTGAATCTAGCAATAGGGAATAAACTTCTTTTGAACTTTCTCCTCCAAACAAAGAAAAAATACCTCCAGAAGAACTAGTTTTGTTTGAAAAATAAACTTTTAATGAAAGTTCTTTGTCCTGCATATTTTGTACAGAAATAGAAAAATCGGAGGTAGTAGAAAGTGCTGCAGGATTAACTGAAAAATCTGCGGTCTTGTTGGTTATTGAAAAGTTATAAACAATATCTTCTTCTTTAACCTGGGTTCCTTGAAAATATTTAACTCCTTGAAGGATAATGGAATAATTATCTTGGATTTTTTCAAGAGGAATTTGAGCATAGATATAATAATAGTTGTCTATTTTTATCAAAGAAGTTTCCATAGAAGTAGGCATATGTCTTCTATAAAATAAAATATTTTCCTCTGAAATTGGTTGTACAAAATTCCCAGAAACTTTGGCTAGAAGAGTTTCTCCTGCATCATAGCTAGGCTTCATTTCAATTTGTACAGCAGAATAAAAAGGAAGTATAAACAATAAAAGAAAAAATGGAATTAATTTTTTGTTAATCATGAATAGAATAGAAAAAATGAGTTTAAATTTTTTTGGGAAAGAATGCTAGGACTCTTTATTTTCCCATCTCTTTAAGTTTTTTCAAAACATCTTCCATATCCCCTTCTGGTCTCCTCGCAGGCATAGGCCTTGTAGGCATATTCGAAGGAGGAATCATCCTTCTAGGAGGAATTCCTCTTGGAGGGAAAGGTTGAGGAGAGGTAGGGAAGAAAGGTCCTCCTTTACCTGGTGGTGAAGATTTTCTTTTCTTAAACGCAAGCCAGTAAGCTTTTAATTTATCTCTATAAATATAACCTATAATTAAAAGTATTATTAAAATTCCTAAACTTAAAATCCATATCCAAAGAGTCCCATTAGAAACGGTTTTTTCTTTTACAACACAGCAAGTATCAGACCTCCAATCACAGGCTTGATCCGTTGATTTTTCTTCGCTGCTACATTCTAGCTTACAAAAACCCCCTGCTACAACACATTCAGATTCAACTTGAGGAGTTGTACAAGAACCTTGTATACAACAAATCTGATCACCCACTAAATCAGAAGCATCAGCTTCCACCCCGGCTTGACAAATTTGATCTGAACTGCATTTTTCTCCTCCCTGATCCCAGCAAGTCTCTAGTGCTTTAGTTTTATCACAGCATATGGACATTCCAGAACAAGAATAATCCAAGCTTATCCCCCCCGCTTCACTACAAGCTATTGAGGAAAGACAAAATCCAGAGTTATCTTCACAACTTTCAGTTGTAACTATTCCTCCTCCATGATCATGCTTAGATGGCCAAACGGAATATAAAATAAACCCAGTAGCAGAAATACTTCCTTTCCAGCATCCTTCTGAATCTCTTGTTTTATTATCTAGCAACCAATTTTTTGAATTGGTTTTTTCTGGAGGCTCATCAGTTATAGGAATTAAAGCCAAAGCAGTATCATAAAATCTATCTCCTGATTCTTCCCAGTATTTATTTGCTTTTTGCTTAAGAAGAAGAGAATTTCTAAAATCATACGAATCAGTTAAATAATATAAAAATGATTCTGGAATAAATTTGGCATTTGTTGTGTCTTCGGAAAGAGTAATCAAATAAGGCAAATAAGAAGTGATCTCATTTCCAGTGTAATCTAAAGCAATTGCTGCCCATAGACTGCCTTCATAATCACAAATAGAACTTTTTCCGAAACAAAAAGACTCTACTTTTTCTGTGTTAACCCCGTTAGCAGAACTCGTTGTTGTTTTTTCAGAAACATGGATTGTTGATGAAGATTGTTGTTTAAATAAAAGATTTGTCAAGAAATTTTGGTCACAAGATATTTCAAATTCTTCTTCGTAACAAGAAGGTGCAATCCTAAGCCACCAGCCCCCTTCTGAGAGAGTTAGGCAACTTCCTGCACCATTACTTAACTGTTTCTCTTTCTCGATATTAAGGGTATAATCATCGCTGGAATAAGAGATTGTGCATTTTGTTTCTTGAGAACTCTCTATTTGTAAATACCATACAAGTTCTGAGGGATTTGTTTTTTGGTCTAGAAGCCAATCTTCTGCATCTTCTGTATTTTGTCCAGAATTTTCCAAAGCAATCAATGCTTGAGCAGTAGCTTTAATAGTACATCCGGTTCCAGGCCAGCATTCTTTACCATCGCTATCATCTAAGAATTCGTCTTCACACTCTCCAACAGAAAGAAGTGAAAAAAGTTTTTCTTCAAAACCAAGATTTTTACATTTCTTTTCATCTATTTTATTTTTTAAACATTCTTTTACTTGCGCAACTTTTTGACTTTCTGAGGATTCCGTATTATCGGACGCAGCAAATACAATCGGGAGTATAAGTATTAGAAATAAAACACTAACTAAAAACACCTTCTTTTTCATAAAAGGATTACTCAAAGATTATTTTTAAACTTTGCCTTATTTGAAGAGACTCTTCCATCAGGGTTGAATGCTTTCCTAATTAGATAATTTAGAGGATTTTTTATTTTTGGACAAAATCCATCTGGAGTGCAGACACCTATCCCTTGATAAAACTCTTTGCAATTTGGTGGGAGAAGAGGTTTTCTTTTGTAGTTCCAAGATAATTGAGGTTTGATATAGATCTCTCCAAGACGAGGTTTGTTTTTTTCATCCCAGTCATAGATTCTTTTTTCAATCTCTTCTTTCTCCATCCCAGAAGAACGAAAAAGATTAATTAAAATAAACAGCGCTCTTTTTTTCCCGTCTTTATCAACTCCTTTTAAAATATTTCTCACACAGGGAGGAAAGTTTTTTTCTGAAAAATCTTTTACTTTTATTTGTTCTGAATTAAAAATAGGTCTTTCTTTTTTTCCAATATTTTTTTGATTATGCCAATCCAACGCTTCTCTCAAAAGTTCTGTTGCTTCCCCTTCTTTTGAATTTGGCATAAAATCTTTTACTTTAACTTTTAGAGGATCTGCATCTTTTAATTCAAAATTATCTATATCTTTTCTATCTAGAACTACACTTGCCAAGGCTGTTTTTTCATGAAGAGAGTAGGGCATTCTAAACAAATGTCTTGAAGAAACCAAAACTAAATCCGGGATTACTTCCTTGGATGCACCTTCATCTCTTACATATTCATTTTTTGTGGAAAGTTTTGTGATCTCTTTTACTAAATTGTTGTGTGATTTTTCGCTTAAATAATTTAAAATTATTCTTGGCCATTCTGGAAACATTTGAGAAGTTGGAACTTCATTTACTTCTTTTGGAAATGCCTTCCAAGGAACAATCATATGAAACCCCTTGGAACCGGAAAATTTTATACCCACATTTTTTATCCCATGAAACTCAAAAACTTTTAGAATTTCTTTTGCCATTATTTTACTATAATCAATGTATTTACTATCAATATCAATTAAAAAATCCCAGCCAATTCTCAAATCAGAAACTGCTTTTTCAGACATACCAGTTTCTATTTGCAATGGGTTTTTCCATAATTCTTCTGAACAATGAAAAGAAGTTGCTCCTTTCTTTACTAATTCAACTATATCACCTTTGTATTCTAATGTGTCTGGTCTTTTTCCAAATCCCTTAAAATAGACAGGGCAAACTTCCCTATGTTTTGCAAAGTTGAATATTGCTTCTTGTACATCTGGCTTTGAATAGTATAAATTGGTAATTTGTTTTATTCGTTGTTCTTTGAAAGAAATCTCATTTGTAGGGTCCTCTTTTATCATTTTTCTAGGAAAAGGATGGAGTTTAAATTACTTTTTGTGTTTGTATATATTAATAGGATAATGATTATAAACCTAAATTAGAATAAAGAAAAATGGTAGAGTTATATGGGGCAATTCATGGAATGCACTGGGATGACTTTTTCACAGGTAGACACGGAGATATTGAAATTTCCCCAAGTAAGGAATTGCTAAATGACTTGCAAAGATTTCCCGCAGGAACAAGGGTAGGAATTGAGTCGTTGAACAAGGAAGATGGGGAGAGGGTAGAATCACATCTTTTAAAATTGCCTTTTAATCCTCCTGCTACGAGATTTATTAATGAAAACTATGGTGTGCCCATTCCCGCTTCAAGACCAATTTATATCAGAGAGTCAAATTCCTATTGGGACATATTAGCAAAAGAATGTTCAAAATTAAAATTCGATGTGGTGTTTCTTGAAAATAAAAATATTTGGTTTAAGTACAATCAAGCAAGAATTAAACAAGCTGAAAATAATCAAAATAGAGAAAATCTTTTTGTTTTTGAAAAAGGTGAAAGCAAAGAACATTATAACAGAAAAGTGGTCAGCTTTAATTTAGAGCGCTATAAGGAAGAAACCCTTATCCGAAAGATACATGAAATTGAAAGAGATAATGAGTTACTCAAAGCAATTAAGCTCCATAATGTAAATATCGCTTTTGTGGGTGAAGGACATGCTAGCTATTGGGCAGCTAACTCTGAAAAAATTTATTCTGAATTTGGAATAAAAATAGAAAATTATTCAAGAGAATCCCCTGTAGATAATAGAGTTCATTACCCCTACTATAAAGTACAAACAATTTTTGATAAACAAGCCCTACCTGATGAAAAAGTTACTTCTTATAGACAAAATTTAGAGAGAACAATAAAATTGTTAGAACAGAAAAGATTGGGGGATAAAGAACCAGATTTTATCGGAACTTGGGATATTCGTAACCCTCTGAAAGGTTATTTTGAAATGTTTGTAAATAAAAATGGGGGGAAAATTCAGGGAGAAATAATAGACTGCTTGGGGGATGCAGATTTTGAGGGAAAAGTTGATGCTAGAAATATAAAATTTGTTAAACAGTATAGAGAAAGAAAAAATGAAATTGATTACCAGGGGATAGTTCGTGATGGAAAAATAATTGGATTTTTTACTACGGAAGGATTCGGGGAACCATTTTATGCGACTTCTAAAAAACCAAAGAATTTAGTAGAACTGGGAGTTTCTTGGGATTTACTTGCAGAGAGATATAAGAAAGGAGTTAACTCCATTGGAAAAAGATTATTTGATAAGAAAGCCAACTAAGTATAACAAAGCTTAAAAACGAAAGCGGATTCTTGTTTTGATGCGTATAAAACTAGAGAATCCTTCTTCATTGTCTAAAGCAATAGAAATACTTTCAGAGCTGGTAAGTGAAGTTAGAATAAAAGTAAATGATTTTGGGCTTAGTATAAATGCAATAGATCCCGCAAATGTGGCGATGGTCAGTTTTAAGATGCCAAAAAGTGTTTTTTCTGAATTTGAATCTGGAAAAGAAGTGCTAGGAGTTAATCTTGAAAACTTGAAAAGAATTTTAAGAAGATGTGGAGTTGGAAGCTCTTTAATAATAGAGAAAAAAGAAAATATGCTTAATTTGCAAGTTCAGGATAAAATAAAGAGAGATTTCAATCTGGGATTAATTGAGATAGATAGTGAAGATAAAGAAATGCCTAATTTGGAGTTCAGTTCAACAGTTGAAATTGATTCCTTGGACTTGGTTTCGGTCATAGAAGATTGCGCGGTAGTTGATGATGCGTGTTCATTTATAATAAAAGATGGAAAATTTATAATTGAAGCGAAAAATATTAATTCGGCAAGAAGTGAATTTTCTGCGGATGAAGCTGCGATAGATGCAGAAAACTGTAAAGCGAGATATAGCTTGGAATATTTGCAGAAATTTATGAAAGCTGCAAAACTTTGTGAAAAAACAATCATAAAATTTGCTAATGATCACCCCATGAAAATGGATTTTAGAACTCCGCAGCTGGAGTTGGGTTTTATTCTTGCACCTCGTGTTGAGACTGATGATTAAAAGGGCATTTCTAGAAAATAAAAAAGAATCTCTACAATAGAAATGTTTATAAAGAATTTGTTGGTGTTACTATTTATTAATTAATAAAAAGAAGAGGTTTTAATAGATTAAAATGGCAAAAAGAAAACCTCTAAAAAAGAAAAAAATTCCCCAATATGGGCAAATATTACAAGACAGTCAATTTGTCGATGCTCTTATTATAGAAAAAGTAAGTGATTTTTACAAGAGAAATCATTCTTCAGACATTAAAGGATATAAAGAATTTCTTAAAAAACATATTGATAGGACAAAATTAATAGAAGGAATGAGTAAGATAGATTACCTTCATTCTATAAATTCCGTAGAGAATAAAAAAAGATTTTTGATGAATAATCTTGAAAAGCACCTATCAATTGAAGACTATCTTGATGAAGAAGGAAAGCAATTAAGTTCTAAGATGGGTGGAACTGAATCAAATAAAACCCCAAGTTTATTGAGTGCTGTAGGAAAATCAAAAATTGGTAATCTTTTGGCCGTAGCTGCGACAGCCGGAATTATTCTTGCAGGTGCTTTTGGAATCTATAAATGCAAAGATGAGTTTAAACAAACAAAAAAAGAAACTAAATTGGAATATGTTTATGATTGTAAAAAAGATTATGCAGAGATTAGAATACCTAAGAATATTATTTTAGATAATTGCAATTCAGACTGTGGAAAATCTTTGGAAAAAGTAGTTAAAGTTGCCCCAAAAGTAAAAGAAAAAAAGCCAGTAGCCAAATCTAGACAATATGTTCAAGAAGTAAAAGAAAAGAAAGTAACAGAAAAAGCTCAAGAACCAGTTAGATCCTATGTTCCGGAAGTAAAAGAAAAGAAAGAGTGTTTCAAATACTCTTCTAGAAAAGAATTAACAATAATCGAAAAAAAGATAGAAGATATAGAAGGAATAGCTCCAATTAGAGTAGAATACGAAAGAGCTCCGGGCAAACAATATGCTGTTTTTGATAAAAATGGAAAAACTGGAATTTATATTCAAGAAAGTTTATATGAAGAACTTTCTAAAGATAAGAAAAAAGATGAAGAGGTAAAAGTTCCTTGTCTTGATGGGATGTATATTAAAGTTGGGCAAAGCAAACTAGATTTATTCTTGAATAATTTGGACGTTGGAAGAGGATATATGCCTGCTTATTCAGAAAAAAAGATGCTTGAAGAAATTTATGTTTCTGAAAAAAAAATAAAAGAGACTTGTTATAGACCTAAACCTAATCAAGATTATGACGGGAGACTTGAAAAAATTCCCGGAACTCCTCTAGAAGTTAGATGTGTCCAATTTGATGGATCCGAAATCTCTGTTGGCATTGGAGGCGGCGGTGGCGGAGGAGGAGGAGGAGGCGGTGGCGGAGGTGGCGGCGGAGGTGGCGGCGCCGGTGGATGTTAATGAAAAAATGTTTTTTGTTTTTAATACTAGGAATTTTTTTAATTAGTTTCATAAGTGCGGAAGCTTATGTTCCAACTTATGTTAAATATGCTTATTGGGCTTCAAATGGAAGTTATATGACTACAAACACCCCAGTGAATGGTGCACAAATGTATGGAGTTGTTTGTTCTAGTTTTGGATGCAATTCTATTTCAGGAGCATTGTGGGGAGGAACTAATTTTTACTTGCCAGAAAATTCTATTACTTTAGCTTATCCAACTACTCTTCAATCTTCTTATGGATATGGAGTTTATGTTTTCAAAGAAGGATATATTCCATACGAAGTTACTGGAAATTGGTGGGGAGATTGGTATGCACCATCATTTAATACTTATTTAACTAGAAAACAAGTTTGTAATGCTTCAATCATTTCTGTAGAAGATAATTATACCTCTGGAGAGTGGAATGTGAATGCTACAATAGATTCTCCTATCAAGAATTGTTGTGGATTATTAGGATATACTCCTTCTCATTTGAAAAAATATTATACTATTAATGTGACTGTAAATACTACTATCACAAAAGGAACTGATGTTATTGCTCAGCAAACAAAACTGATAAACATGGATTATACATCTACTGCAGAGAATGCTGTTTCTCTCCCTGCATCTCTTAGTCCTGGAACATATAATCTTACGGTAATAACCAATGTCCCAGACAGTCAATGTCTTTCTTCATTAGCTAGAGTATGGACAAAACAAATAATTATTGAAGAGGATATTTATGGATGTATGGATCCTGAAGCAAACAATTACAATTCAGATGCAACGATAGATGATGGAAGTTGTACTTATGATATTTATGGATGTATGGATCCTGAAGCAAACAATTACAATTCAGATGCAACGATAGATGATGGAAGTTGTACTTATGATATTTATGGATGTATGGATCCTGAAGCAAACAATTACAATTCAGATG
>Ga0247841_10006065_pt1 | contig 19014 bp, 13 predicted proteins | sample LaCruzMarch2015__2_FD_192410 | JGI IMG/M metagenome (GOLD analysis project Ga0247841, IMG submission 192410) | Freshwater microbial communities from meromictic Lake La Cruz, Castile-La Mancha, Spain - LaCruzMarch2015_18m | ecosystem: Environmental > Aquatic > Freshwater > Lake | place: Spain... | reverse complement strand
AGTTGCAATTAGTTACAATTACTTCTTTTAATCTTAATGCAAGATATGACGATTACAAGATGGCTTTTTATAATAAATGTACACCTGAGTATACTGCTGATTGGTTAAACCAAATTCAAAACCTTAGATTATGGATAAAGAAACAGTATTTAGCATAGCTGAAAGGTATTTATATTTTCTTGTAAAAGAAAAAAAATACGATATAAAAAAAGCGTATTTGTTTGGTTCTTATGCAAAGGGGAAAGTGCATAAAGACAGCGATATTGACCTGGCATTAATAATGCCGAATAATTCCGATACTTTAGAATTACAGATACAATTCATGTTTTTAAGCCGGGGGTTTTCTGTTGATATTGAACCACACCCGATTAAAGAGGAAGATTTTAACTCCATGAATCCATTAGCTTATGAAATTATGAAAACAGGGTTTGAATTTCAATTAACAAAGTAAAGAATAAATTAAAAAGATAGGATTAACATTACCTACTGGGCTGGAAATGTTTTCCGAGACATAATTAACTACCTGTTAATTTCAAAATTTTTTTTCGACCCGATTACAAATCGGCTCGAACAGGTTTGAACATTTTTTTTGAAGATTTATTTTACCATTAAAAAAATCTAATAAATGTATTTGTATTTTTTATAAAATTCCCGTATGATTGTAAAAAATAAAAATTAATATTTTAAAAAAATGAAAAATTATAAAATTCTCTGTATCGCATTGTTAATAACTGTTTTATTTTCTTGCAACCACAACGTAAAACAAGACGCAGACATAAATAAAATAAAAAATTTAGAATCAACCCTTTATTCAGATTCAACAAAAAGTGTTAAAATGTCCGTTGCCAATGATTTGATTATGGCTTATGCCAGATTTGCAACCGCTTATCCCAATGATACTTTATCTGCAGAATATTTATTCAGAGCAGGTGAATTATCAAGAGCTGTAAATATGGGACGTCAGGCGATTTTATATTATGATAAAATTACTTACTCTTTCCCAAAATACCGAAAAATAGCAATATGCTATTTTCTTGAAGGATTTGTTTACGAAAACCAAATGAATGATATATTGAATGCAAAAAAATATTACAATCTGTTTATTACTAAATTCCCAACTCATCCTTTGGTAAAAGATGCAAAAGTTCTTATAGAAAATTTAGGAAAATCTCCAGAAGAATTAATTAAAAGTTTTGAGGAAAAACAAAATAAATCAAAAGACTCTAAACCAATATAATATTATAAAAAATAGTTGATATATAACCAATCAAACTATTTATGGATTTTAATCAGGAACTAAGACAAATTCCTTTTGCCAGGATTATAATTCCTTTAATATTTGGTATAATTTACGAAATATTTTTTCCTTTAAATTTCCCATTCACATATATATTATATTCTGCAATTTTTGCAATCATAATATTGCTAAATTCAATAAAATTAATTTCCATCAGCTATAAATACAGGTGGATATTCGGGCTTTCTGTAAATATAATTATATTCATATTTGGTATTGAGCTTGTTAGCCTGCAATGGAAAAGCAATAAATTATCGTCTTTAACCAAGCACGAAGGTATGATTATCGGTAATGTTGTTCAATCAGCTGTTGAGGGAAATAAAACTATAAAAGCAATTATTAATATTACTGCAATAAAGAACAATAAACAATGGAATAGTACAAATGGAAATACTATAGTATATTTTCAAAAAGACAGTTTATCAAAAAAAATTGAAATTGGTGATCAAATTATTTTTGACCCTGTTTTAGATGAAATTAATAACCCCAAAAATCCTAATGAATTTGATTATAAAAAATATTTGTCTTTTCATCTTATTACAAAACAAGCGTTTATAAAATCAAATAAATGGAAATTAATTAAAAAAGATGAAGGAAATTTCTTAAAAATATTAGCTTATAAATCCAGAAATTATCTTTTAAATATCTATTCTAAATATGGATTAAAAGATGATGAGTTTGCTGTTGCATCTGCTTTAACAGTAGGATACGTTGATAAACTTGATGCAGAAATAAAACATGCTTATTCTTCTTCAGGTGCAATGCATGTATTATCTGTGTCCGGCTTGCATGTAGGAATTATATTTGTTGTTCTTAACTATATTTTATTTTTTCTTGATAAATTTAAAGCAGGAAGAATTATAAAAGCTATTCTGATAATTACTTTTATCTGGGCTTATTCTTTGCTGGCAGGTATGGTACCTGCAATTATGAGGGCAGCATTGATGATTTCTTTTGTAGTTATAGGCAAATCTTTAAAAAGAAATGCCAATATTTATAACTCTATTCTTGCATCAGCTTTTATATTGTTGATTTACAATCCATTTTATATTATGGATATTGGATTTCAGTTGTCATACATGGCTGTATTGGGGATTGTATTTTATCAGAAAAAAATATATAATTGGTTATATTTCAAAAATTATTTTCTTAACAAAACATGGGAATTATTTGCTGTTTCTATTGCAGCACAGTTAGTAACATTTCCTATAAGTCTATATTATTTTCATCAATTCCCGAATTATTTTTTACTCACTAATATTTTAGTAATCCCTTTAAGTACAATAATTTTATATTTAGGAATTTTCCTTTTTGCGTTTTCATACTTTCAAATAATTGCAGCTTATATTGCTAAACTGTTATCATTAACAACCAAAGCTCTTAATTTTTTCGTATTATATATTGAGAATTTGCCTTATTCACTAACCGAAAATATTTCTATAACTGTATGGGAAACATTTATTTTATATTTTTTAATTATTTTAATTACATCTTATTTATTATATAAAAATGTTCGTTATTTACAATTATCTCTTATTTCTATTATATTGCTGTTATGTTTAAACATAAATCATAAGTTTAATACAATAACACAAAAAATATTTGTGGTTTATAATATTAATGGAAATTCTGCCTATAACTTTATTACAGGAACTGATAATATATTATTTAGCGATGTATCTAAAGAAAATAAAGAAAGCAAATTAGAAAAACAGATTAAAGGTAACTGGTTAAACCTTGGCCTGGAAAACGAAAAATTTATTGACTTACATAAATTTAATAATAAATATTTGTTTAGCAATATTTTAACAACTGATAATAAAAACCTGTTTTATAAGAATAATTATATCGCTTTTTATAATAAAAAAATTATTGTCATTCGTGATGAAGATTTAAAAAATTATAAAACAAATAATAAGTGCAGTATTGACTATATAATATTAGGGAATAATAATAAAATGACAATTGAAGAACTAAATTCATTATTTAATGTAAAACAGATAATTATAGATTCTTCAAATTCAAAATATAAGATTGATAAATGGAGTAATGATTGTAAAAAATTAAGTTTAAAATGCTGGTCAGTAACAAATGACGGAGCATTTATTTCTTACATTTAAATAAATCAATAAAGTTTTTAAATTTTATTTAAGAAAATATCAAAGTAATTAAAACAATTGCCATACCTAAAAAATATCCGGCATACACCTGAGCAGGATTATGAGCATTTAAACGAAGCCTTGCATAACCGATAAGCCCTGAAATAAGAATTAATAACATTAGTATTAATTGACTATTAATCATTAAAGTAAATGAAATAGCAATAATAAAACCGGTTACCCCTCCAATACCTATCAAATGAGCACTGATTTTAAATTTTATTGAGATAAGTAAAGTAACTGCAACTGCAATAAAACATGAAAGTATGTAAGAAACAATTATTTCAGGAGCAGATATTTTTTTCAGTATATAATATGCAAAATAATAAAAAGTCAATGTTATAAAAAGAGGTATTCTTCTTTCTTCTTTTTCTTCTAATCTTATAGACTTTATAAGGCTTTGAAATATAAAAAAAGGAATTATTACAATAGGTAATACAAATGTGCATCCAATAACAATATAATATATAATTTTCTGCTGTTCAAATGAGATAAGTGAAAAAAAAGGATTTGAATTAAATAAAAGGAATATTCCTAAAGTTGGCATTATTAAAGGATGAAAAATTACTGAGATAATATTCGCAATTATTTTTTGCATAAACCTATATTTCTTTTCTAAGCCTTCCTACAGGAATATTAAGTTGTTCCCTGTATTTTGCAACTGTTCTACGTGCAATCTGATAACCTTTCTTATTTAAAATTTTTGCAAGTTTATCATCGGTTAATGGCCTTTTTTTGTCCTCTTTTTCTATACATTCCATCAATATCATTTTAATTTCTTTTGTGGAAACTTCTTCTCCGGAATCAGTTTGCAAACCTTCTGAAAAGAAATATTTCAAAGGATAAATTCCAAAATGAGTTTGAATATACTTACTATTTGAAACACGCGAAATTGTTGAAATATCAAGCTTGGTCAAATCTGCAATATCCTTAAGTATCATTGGGCGTAGCTTCGATTCATCCCCTTCTTTGAAATACTCTTCCTGAAATCTGATAATTGCATTCATAGTTAAAAGCATAGTATTTTGCCTTTGCTTTATAGCATCAATAAACCATCTTGCAGAATCTAATTTTTGCTTAACAAATAAAAATGTTTCTTTTTGATTTTTAGTATTTATTTTTTTATTGCTTTCATAGCTATGAAACATTTTTGTATAAGTTGGATTTATATATAAATCGGGTGCATTTTTTGAATTTATACTTAATTGAAATGTTTCGTCAGTATAATCAAGAATAAAATCAGGAATAATCGTTTGGATATTTTTATTTGAATCAGAGACAGAGTCTCCGGGTTTAGGACTTAGTTTTAAAATATCATCAATTGCTGATTTTAGCTGATTTTCGGTAATATTCAATCGTTTAGTTATTTTGTCATAATGTTTTTTGGTAAATTCAGTAAAGCAATTTTCTAAGATTTCAATAGCTAATTTTATATTATTGGTTTGGTCTTTTCGTTTAATCTGAAGCAAAAGACATTCTTGCAAATTTCTTGCTCCGACACCTGCAGGGTCAAGATCCTGAATTATTTCTAAAATTTCATTAAGTTCTTCCTCATTAGTTTGAATATTCTGTGAAAATGCAATATCATCTGCAATTGAATTAAGCTCTCTTCGTAAGTACCCATCTTCATCAATATTTCCTAAAATATATTCTGCAAGTACAATCTGTTTTTCACTCAATTTTTTCAGACCAAGCTGGCTTTTTAATAATTCATAAAAAGTTGATGTTTCAGAATATGGTATATCTCTTTTTTCATCATCCTTTGAATAATTTGAAGTATTCAGTTTATAAGAAGGTGTATCATCTTCTTCAACATAATCTTCAAAAGAAAATTCATTCTCTTCTCTTTCATCACTGCTTATATTATCATCACTGTTCGGATCTTCTATTTCATCTTTTTCATATTCTTCTTCTTCTTGTCCTTCTTCAAGTGCAGGATTTTCTTCAATTTCCTTTTTAATTCTTTGCTCAAGTTCAATAGTAGGTATTTCAAGTAATTTAATTACCTGAATTTGTTGAGGAGAAAGTTTTTGCAGTAATTTTTGTTGCAGAGCTTGCTTTAACATAGAATAAAAGTATTAAAATTCAGCATTTTTAGGTGTACGTGGAAAAGGAATTACATCACGAATATTTGACATTCCAGTAACAAAAAGAATTAAACGTTCAAATCCCAGACCAAACCCACTATGTGGAGCAGTACCAAATTTTCTTGTTTCTAAATACCACCACATATCTTTTTCAGGTAAATTTAATTCTTGTATTCTGTTATGAAGCTTTTCATAATTTTCTTCTCTTTGAGAACCTCCTATAATTTCACCAATTTTAGGAAATAATACATCCATAGCACGAACAGTTTTATTATCGTCATTCTGCTTCATATAAAATGCTTTTATCTGCTTTGGATAATTTATCAGAATAACCGGACATTTAAAATGTTTTTCAACAAGGTATCTTTCGTGTTCAGATTGAAGGTCAACACCCCAGCTAACAGGGAATTCAAAAGATTGTTTTGATTTTATTAAAATATCAATTGCGTCAGTATAGTTTAAACGTTCAAATTTATTATTAATGATAAATCTTAATCTTTCAATTAATTCATTATCATACATTTTATTTAAAAACTCCAAATCATCAAAGCAGTTATTTAAACAATAAATAATAAGGTATTTTAAGAAATCTTCTGCAAGATCCATATTGTCTTCTAATTCATAAAATGCCATTTCCGGTTCAATCATCCAAAATTCAGCAAGATGTCTGGGAGTATTTGAATTTTCTGCCCTGAATGTTGGTCCGAATGTATAAACATTTGATAATGCCAATGCACCAAGTTCTCCTTCAAGTTGCCCTGAAACAGTCAGACTCGTTTCTTTACCGAAAAAATCTTCTGAAAAATTTATTGTTCCATTATCATTTAGCGGAGGATTTTTTAAATCAAAAGTAGTTACTCTAAACATTTCACCTGCACCTTCACAATCAGAACCGGTAATTATTGGTGTATGAATATAATAAAATCCATTATCATTAAAATATTTATGAATAGCATAAGACATTGCGTGGCGAATACGTAAAATTGCACCAAATGTATTTGTTCTAGGACGTAAATGTGCAATTTCACGCAAAAATTCTAATGTATGACCTTTTTTTTGTAAAGGATAAGTTTCTGCATCAGCAGTTCCATAAATAGAAATTTCTTTTGCCTGAATTTCACAATTTTGTCCGGACCCCAAAGATTCAACTAAAGTGCCTGTAACAGAGATACAAGAGCCTGTTGTAATATCTTTAAGTAACTCTTCATTAAAATCAGGAATATTAATAACAATTTGAATATTCTTTATAGTTGACCCATCATTTAATGCGATAAAACTAATATTTTTATTTCCACGTTTTGTTCTTACCCAACCTTTCGCATTTGCCTCATTTCCAAAAGATTTGGATTCTAAAAGCTCCTTAATTTTTATATGTTTCATAAAACTCTTTTAAAGAAATAATTATAATTGCAAAATTATATATTTTTGATTAAAAATCAGGGGAAAGTATTGTATTAATTAATTTATCGATAAAATTATAATATTTATAATCTATTTAGCTTATTGATAATAAGCATAATATGAGGGGTGTATTATTCAATTTATCTTATTCATAATATGGTTGTTGAGTTTTTTAGTAATTCCTTAATAATTATCAATATATCAAGCTATTATTTTCTCAATTTGTTTTATATATGATTATTTTACCTGTAGTTATTATTATAACTTCTTTATACTTTTATTTGTTTGAAAAACCTTTCATGTAAAAAGATTGACCTAAGAAATTTTATGCTTTTATTATAAAAAACTATTCTGCAGTTTTCTTAAGGAATAAAAAGACCAAGATTTGTATTGTAATAATTTTTTTTAACGTGCAACAGCAAGGGTAGCTATACTAACTTTGGCATTCTCTGTTTCTAAGATTGAATTTGCACATGCTTCAAGTGTTGCTCCTGTAGTAAGGACATCATCAACTAACAATACATGCTTGTTTTTCAATGTAGTATTATCTCTGGTTTTAAAAATTGAATCAACATTTTCCCAACGTTCAAACCTTGATTTTTTTGTTTGAGTCTCTGTTGCAATTGATCTATAAAGAGTTTTAGTGTCGATCTCCACTTTAAATATTTCATTTATACCTAAAGCAATCCAATAACTTTGATTATATCCGCGTTTTTTCTCTCTTTTCGGATGTAGCGGTACAGGAATAATCGCGTCAATATTTTTATAAAGTTCAGAAGTTATAAGTACAGAACCAAAATGCTTTCCTAATTCGAACCCAACTTCCTTATTTCCACTATATTTTAATCTGTGAATTAATTTTTGAAATTTGCTTCCTTTATGATAAAAATAATAAGATGTAGCATTTTCTATATTCACTCTTCCCCAGAATAACTGTGAAACAGGATTAATTTTTTCTAAATGAAAATTTGTTTTTGGAAGATTATAAATACACTTTGTACAAATTACAGATTCATTTTTAAGTAATTTATCACCACAAGCCAAACATATATCAGGATAAAAAAGATTTACAAAATCACTTAATATATTAAAAATTTTAGACAACCGTTTAGTTTAAACTGTATCAGCTAAAACAATTATATTATTATCGGTAGCTTCAATAACTCCTCCTTCTACATCAAATGTAATTTCCTGCTCATCAGTTGTAATAATTTTAATCGTACCTACATCAAGAGTAGAAACTATTGGAGCATGATTATTAAGTATTTCAAACGAACCTTTACTACCAGGTACTTTAATCAGACGTATTTGCCCGGAATAAACTTTTCTGCCTGGAGTTACTATTTCTAAATTCATTATATAAATGTATTGTGATTAATTTTTAGCTTCAGCTAAAAGTCTTTCGCCTTTTTCAATAGCATCTTCAATAGTTCCGACAAGATTAAATGCAGCTTCAGGATATTTGTCAACTTCACCGTTTATAATCATGTTGAATCCTTTTATTGTATCTTCTATAGAAACCATTACTCCTTTTAGTCCTGTGAATTGTTCTGCCACATGGAAAGGTTGTGACAGAAACCTCTGAATTCTTCTTGCTCTGTGAACTATTAATTTATCTTCTTCAGATAATTCATCCATACCAAGGATTGCAATAATATCAAGTAATTCTTTATACCGTTGTAAAATTTCTTTAACTCTTTGAGCAGTATTATAATGTTCTTCACCAACAACTTTGGCACTTAAAATTCTTGAAGTTGAGTCAAGAGGGTCAACAGCTGGGTAAATTCCCAATTCTGATATTTTTCGACTTAAAACGGTTGTTGCATCTAAATGAGAAAAAGTAGTAGCCGGAGCAGGGTCAGTAAGGTCATCAGCAGGAACATAAATTGCCTGAACAGAGGTAATTGAACCATGTTTTGTTGATGTTATTCTCTCTTGTAATAATCCCATTTCAGTTGAAAGTGTCGGTTGGTAACCTACAGCTGAAGGCATACGTCCTAATAAAGCCGATACTTCAGATCCTGCCTGAGTGAAACGGAAAATATTATCAATAAAAAATAAAATATCATTACCTTTTCCTTTTGTATCACCATCACGGAAATATTCGGCAACTGTAAGCCCTGATAAAGCAACAGTAGCTCTTGCTCCGGGAGGTTCGTTCATTTGACCGAAAACTAATGTTGCCTGTGATTTTTCCATTTCTTGCATATCAACCTTTGATAGATCCCATCCTCCTTCTTCCATGCTTTTTTTAAAGGCATCACCATATTTTATAACACCTGATTCTATCATTTCACGCAATAAATCATTTCCTTCTCTTGTTCTTTCTCCAACACCTGCAAAAACAGATAACCCTGCATAACCTTTGGCAATATTATTAATAAGCTCCATAATAATAACTGTTTTACCAACACCGGCACCACCAAATAATCCGATTTTACCGCCTTTTGAATAAGGTTCAAGAAGGTCTATAACTTTAATTCCTGTATATAAAACTTCTGCCTCAGTAGAAAGATCTTCATATTTTGGTGCAGGATTATGTATCTGATAACTCTGTTCTTTAGAAACAGGAGCAATACCATCAATTGAATCACCAATAACATTAAGCAATCTTCCTTTTATCTGGTTGCCGGTAGGCATCGAAATTTGCGCACCCTTTGATATAACCTTCATTCCTCTATGCAAACCATCCGTTGAATCCATTGCGATTGCACGAATTGTGCTTTCTCCAATATGTTGCTGACATTCAGCAATAAGAATCTGCCCATTATCACGCACTATTTCCAAAGCATCAAATATTTTCGGAAGAATACTTCCTTTTGCTTCAAAACTTACATCTATAACAGGACCGATTACCTGGACAATTTCACCAATACTTTGTAACATTTATAATATTTTTATTAAAAATTATTAAAAAATTGTTTTACAAATTTAAATTTTTATTAATAAAAAAAAGAAAAAACCATTATTATTTTTCTCTAAATTTTAAGTGTAATACAAAATCCTTAATTGTTTTCTTTTTTATTGCATCAATACTAACATTATCAATACATTGACAAGCAATATCAAAATTTTCGTTAATCTTTTTTAAAACCAGCTGCTTTATATTTAGCCTATTATATATTTGAGTAATCTCATGAATTTTTATTTCATTGGTTACGCTATTATTTCTCATAAGTTCTATTAAATCATTATATATTTGCCCTTTAGCAAGATTCACAGCAGTTATTAATAAAAATGTTTTTTTATTTGAAACTATATCTCCTCCTATTTTCTTTCCGAAAATTTTAACATCGCCATATACATCTAAATAATCATCCTGCAATTGAAAGGCAATGCCTAAATATTTTCCAAAATCATATAAAAGTTCTGCATCCGAAATATCTGCTCCACCAATTAATGCTCCAATTTTTAACCCTCCTGCAATAAGAACAGACGTTTTCAGTTCAATCATTTTGATATAATCATCAATCAAAACTTTATCCTGTTTTTCAAAATTCATATCATACTGCTGCCCTTCACATACCTGTAATGCATTTTTATTAAAAATATAAAGAATTTCTTTTAAAATTTCCGGATCACAATCATAAAAATACTCAAAAGACTTAATCATCATTGCATCACCGGATAAAATAGCAACATTATTATTCCATTTAGTATGAACTGTTGGTTTATTCCTGCGTAACGGAGCATTATCCATTATGTCATCGTGAAGAAGAGTAAAGTTATGAAACATTTCAATACCAATAGCAGGTTTAATAGCTTTTTCAATATTATCTGAAAATAAATTGCACGCTAAAAGGGTAAGTATCGGGCGTATTCTTTTTCCACCGATATTCATAGTATATTCTATTGGTATATAAAGTTCTTTAGGATCTTTATCAAATCGCAGTTTTTTAATTTCAATGTCAATAATATTTTGAATTTCGGCAACTGTGTACATTTTTTTTATCTATAATTAAATCCCAACTTTAAGATAAATTAACTAAAAAATTCATTCCATAGAACCATTTAATCAGCTTCTATTAATCCTTGATTAAGAATTCGTTTTATTCCTTCTTCAAGGAAAATTGGATTTTTTTTAAGTATTTGCTTCATTTTAGTAACATCCGGCCATCTTCCTCGCATATCCCCCTCTTCAAGAGCAGGTATATGTATTATTTTCGATTTTGATTTTGTTAATTTTATTATTGTTTTAGCTAAATCAATTATTGCAATCTGCTTGCTTCCACCAATATTAACTACATCGTTGATAAATAAGTTATTATAAAATGCATTTGTACAAGCTTCAATATTATCATCAATATAACAAAATGTTCGGGTTTGTAATCCATCTCCATAAATGTTAATATCCGCATTTTGAAGAGCAAGAGAAATAAATTTACTCATTACAAAACACTTAGACTGTTTTGGTCCGTAAGTATTAAAAAATCTGAAAATAGTATATTCCAGTCCATGCTCTTGATAATAAGAACGTAAAAATGCTTCACCAACATTTTTAACAATTGCATATGGAAGGCGAGAATTAAGAGGTGTTGTGTATTCATTTTGAGGATACTCTACCGGTTCGCCATATATTTCAGAAGAAGACGAAAAATAAACTCTTTGCACTCCTGTATTTTTAGAAAGTTCAAGTATATTTTTAATACCGGAAATATCTGCAAGAACAGCCAAAGGATTAGAAAGTGTACGAGCAACACCAACAACAGCAGCATAATGAAAAACATAATCAAATTTAAATGATATCATAATTTCAGCTATACTCAACCCATGGTTAACATCACATTTTATGAATTTCCAGTTATTATTTGCACATTTTGGTAATTTTATCTGACTACCTGTTGTAAGATTATCAACAATTACTACATAATTTTCTTTGTCTGAAATTAACTTTTCAGCTAAACAACTGGCTATAAAACCAGCGCCTCCGGTTATCAGTATTTTTTTCATCGATTTAAATAAATTTAATTAAGGTTAATGATATTATTATTTTTTGTTTTTTCAATATTTATATCTTCTTCATCTTCTTCATTTAAAACAGATAGAATAGGTTTTTTCATAAATTCTTTTGTATTTAATCGTTTTTCTAAAGAAAGAAGTATGGATGGAAGTAAAATTAAGTTAGAGAACATTGATACTAAAAGGGTTATAGAAATTAATATTCCTAAAGCAGCTGTGCCGCCAAAACTTGAAGCAGTAAAAATAGCAAAACCGCTAAAAAGAATTATTGCAGTATAAATCATACTTTTTCCGACTTCTTTAACAGTTAACGATACTGCATTGGAATAGTCTTTAACGAATTTATTCCTTAATTGATTTCTATATTCCGTTAATATATAAATAGTTCCATCAGAAGCTAAACCAAAAGCAATACTAAATACCAATATTGTTGTAGGTTTAAAGTGAATATCCAAAAATCCCATAATTCCGGCAGTCATAACCAAAGGGATTAAGCAAGGTATTTTTGAAAGTATAATAATTGAAAATGAACGAAACAATACAAGGCCTACAAGTAAAATAAGGAATATTGCTATAATAAGGCTTATAAAAAGATGCCTGAATAAGTAATCATTTCCTTTCAAAAAAACTAAGCTGTGACCAGTAAGATTTACATTATATTGTTCCGGATTAAATATAGAATCCACTCTGGGTTTTATTTCATTAATAAGTGATTTCATTTTTATTGAACCAACATCTGCCATTTGATAACTAACTCGGGTATATCTTTTTGTGCTATCAATAAATGAATTAAATTTATTTTCATTTCCTGTTAAAGTTGAAGTAAAATCAGTTAGTTTTTGCAATTCTCCAACAGCCGGAAGATTATAAAACTTTTTATCCCCGCCTTTATACGATTGATAAGTAAACCTTATTGCTTCAACAATAGATATAGGTTTAGAAAATTCAGGATAGTTTTTAAAAACATTTTGTAATGCTTTTATCTTATACAAAGTTTGTGCATTATTAGCAAAAATTCCTTTTTCTTTTTTTGTGTCTATAGATATTTCAAAAGGTAAAACACCATTGAAATTTTTTTCAAAAAATCTAAGATCTGTATAAATTGGGTCTTTCTTTGGTAAATCATCAACTACAAAACCTAATAATGTTATTTTACTCATCCCCCAAACAGAAATTAAAGTAAGAACTATCATTACTAAGTAAACTGTTTTTCTTTTTTTATGTACCCAAAAATCTATAATATCCAATATTTTAATAATTAGATTGCCGGAAAGTAATTTCTTCTGTTTTAACTTTGGAACAGGTAAAAAACTTAGAATTATTGGTATAAAAATTAAAGCAACAAAATAAGTTGCCATAATATTAATAGAAGCAACAATGCCAAATTCAACCAATAAAGTGCTATTTGTAAAGTAAAATACTCCAAAACCTATTGCTGTTGTAATATTTGCTAAAAAATTAGATAACCCGACTTTTGTTATCGTTCTTGTAAGAGCTTTAATTTTATTACCATGTAATCGCAATTCGTCCAAATATTTGTTAGTAAGAAAAATACTGTTGGGCAAACCAATTACCGTAATAAGATTAGGAATAAGTGCCGTCAATATTGATATTTTGTACCCTAATAATACTAAAGTTCCTAAAGAACATACTATTCCAATTCCAACAACCACAAGTGAATATACTGCAACCCGAAAAGATCTAAAGAATAATAAGATAAATACTATTGTAACACAAATTGCTAAAAAAATAAATAATTCCATTTCTTCAGAAACTTTACGCATATATTCTGCCCTGATGTATGGCATTCCTGAATAATGAAGACTGATTTTATTTTCAGATGAAAACTTATTGCCTTTTTCTTTTATTTCTTTAACAATATCTAATCTTCTTTTTGAATCAAGGTCTTTCTTTTCAAAAGTGATAGTCATTAAAGTAACATTTTTTTCTTTATTAAAAAAAATACCTTCATAAAAAGGTAAAGAATAAATAATATTCTTTAAACTATCTAACTCCTTTTGGGTTTTGGGTTTTACTTTTGCAATAGTTATAGTATCAAACTTTTTTAAGCTGTCATTTCTGGAAAGATTAAATAATTTTGTTATCGACAACACACCTTTAATACCTTCAATTTTCTTAATTTCTTCACTAAGGTCAGACCAATCATTAAAGGTTTTTAAATTAAATAAATTAGTGTCTTTAAATCCGATAACCATAACGTTACCATCTTCACCAAACATTTTACGAAAATTATCATAAAATATCAATGTAGAATCTTCTTTGGGAAGAGGTCTTACAAACTCATATGAAAGTTGAACAAAATAAGTTTTATAAGACATGAAAATTGTAATAATACCAAGTATTACCAGAAGCAAAACTCTATTTCGCAAAATAATTCTAGCTATATAAGACCACATTTTCTAAAATTAAAAAATCATTCTAAAATATTGAAAAAAATAATTATGCGAAATTAGTATAAATATGTGGGTTTCAAAAATTATATAATTTACTAAAATGAATTAGTCTTGGAAAATCTTTTTTTAATAAAATCCCCCAAGTTTTTTTAAATCAGTTCGGGGGCTAACGCACAATACAGGGATTTTAGCACTATTTGCAATTATTTGCTGTTCAATAGCTCCGAAAACATAATCTGTAAATCCTATATCTTTTGTAGTCATTATAATAATTATATCAGCATTAATTTCATTTGCATAATCAATAGTTTGCTGAGAAAAATCCGTAGTTTTCTTAGAAACAGTAATACCAGAATAAATTAAGTTATCTTCAAAATATTTTTTGGCAAAAGAAACATTATTTCTTGTCCTTTTTAAAAGAGTTGGCTCTGTAATATTAAGAACAAATAAATGTATTTTTGATTTGTAGTATCGCGATAAATAATTTGCCCATCTTAATTTTTCTTTATTTTCTATACTAAAATCAACCGGAAAAACCACATTCTGATATGTTTCTTTTACAGGAGCTTTTTGAACAACAAGAAAAGGGGTTTTTGATCCTGCAATTACTTTTAAAGCACGACTACCAGTAAGTTTTTGCATACCTTTAATTCCATGAGTTCCCATTACAACAAGCATTGCCTCAATACGTTCTGCTTCTTCACGTATTTTATTAAAAATACTCCCCTTTTTTACAATTATTTTAATGTCAATTTCATGTTTTCTGCCTTCAATTGCGGCTACCTGAGATAATTTAACAGTTGTTGTATCTAAATCATGAATACTGCTTACAATATTAATTAAGGTAATATCATTATCTGCTATTTTTGCAAGATTTATTGCATGTTCAAGAGCATTTTCTGCTACTTTTGTGAAATCCCATGGAACAAGAATTGTTTTTTTTGTTTTTTCCATAAAATGTATTATTTTGTAAATTTATATTTTATGTATTATTTTGTCCTAAAAATACTTATTAAAAAATATGTGTTTAAAAAAAATCAAATATATATATAATTTAATTATTATTAAAATATTTTGTTATTTCTTTTTTACCTGTTCATCAATATTTGCACAAAATAATGAAGAAGGTCTTCCTTTAATTCAAAATATAACACCCAAAGAATATGGCTTTGAAAGCCAAAATTATTCTATTATACAAGATAGCAGAGGAGTAATTTATATTGGAAATACTAATGGTATTCTTGAATTTGACGGAAATTTCTGGAAATTAATAAAAATTAAAGGAATTCCTTTACTTTCTATTGATGATAATCAAAAAATATATGCTGTAGGTTATGATGAATTTGGATATTTATCACCCAATAAAAAAAATCAAATGACATTTATTTCTTTATCTGATAAAAATGATAAAAAATATAAACATTATGGTCAAGCTCAGGACATTGTCGCTTATAATGATTTGGTGTTTTTTTGTGCTGATAATAAACTTTTTAAATGGGATAATTCATCTATTACATTGCTTGATTCAAGTGAATTATCTTATAGGGTATTTAAAGTAAATAACGAAATATTTTTTTATAAGGATGAAATCGGATTACTAAAATATTACAAAGGGAATGTTGTAAATATTTCAAAAGGAGATTATTTTAAACAGAAACATATAATTGACATATTATCTTATGACAAAAATCAATTATTAATAAAAACTGGTACAACAAAAGGTTTTTTCATTTATGATTCGGTTTCTGTTAAACAATTCAATACGGATATAGATGACTATCTTGAAAATAATATTCTAAGCAAAGGTTATTTATTATCAAACCAAAATTATGCACTCGGAACAGTTAAAGGAGGATTAATAATTATCAATAAAAATGGAAAATTAGTTTGTAATATCAATAGACAAAATGGTTTATACGATGATAATATTACAGATTTATATCTTGACAAACTTAACAATTTATGGTTAACTCTAAGCAATGGGATAAGTCGAATAGAAATACCTTCTGCATTTTCTTTTTTCAATATAAATTCCGGAATTAAAGGAGGTATATTATCAATTATAAGGAATAATGGTTGCTTATATGTTGGTACTACACAAGGTGTTTTTTATTTATCTGGCAAATTTGTTTATAATACAGAAACGGATTTCATTAATTCTCCTAAATTTATACAGATAAAGGGAATTTTCGGTAAATGTAATTTATTGTATTCATATAAAAACATACTCTTAGCTATTTGCGATGATGGATTATATGAAATAAAGTCAGATATTGGTAAAAAAATATTTTCTGGAAATTATTTAACAGTTTATGCTTCAAATTATAATAAATCTATTCTTTATGCAGGCAAGGTAAATGGTTTATCTGCTTTAGAATATAAAAACGAAAAATGGAAAGATCTTGGCAATTTCAAAAAAATTCATGAAAGTATCAAATCATTTGCTGAAATGAAAAATGGAGTACTTTGGGTTGGAACCAGTTACCATGGTCTTTTTAAAATAGATTTTTCAAAAGGTTTTAAAAATAATGCAAAAGTTAAACAATACAAAGGCGGAGAAGAAGGATTACCATTGAATTTTGATTGGATAAATGTTTGCCAATTATCTAATGATATATTATTTCTAACATCTGAAGGAATTTACAGAATAAATAAACAAATAAATAAATTTTTTAAAGACACATTAATTAATTTGGACCATATCTCTAATAATCAATGGATATATCCTATTATTGAAGATAAATTTAAAAACTTATGGCTAAGTTCCGGAACAAAAATAAATTTTACCAAAACTACTGCAATAGCTTATTTTAAAGGAGACAGAGAAAAATATGTTATAAGTTCATTGCCTTTTAAAAGATTAAAAAACTTTACAGTCGAAGCAATATATGTTGACAGAGATAATATTGCTTGGTTTGGTGGTTTTGAAGGTTTAATTCGTTTTGATTTAAAAAAATATGTTAATGATACTGACAAATATTACACCTTAATAAGAAATATTATAATCGGTAAAGATTCTGTAGTTTATTACGGAAATAAATTAAACAAGTTTGAACTTGAAAATATGTTTGAAAATGATACGATTGTACCAAAATTTTCTTTCAAATATAATTCTATTCACTTTGAATTCTGCGCCCCATATTATAAAAACAATAATGAAGTATTATATCAATATTACCTAGAAGGATTTAGCAAAGATTGGTCTGAATGGAACGATAAAAATATAAAAGAGTATACAAATTTACCTGAAGGAAAATATATTTTTAAAGTACGATCTAAAAACATATATGGAAAAATCTCTGAGCTTGCAATATATAAATTTATCATTCGTCCACCATTTTACAGAACATGGATTGCGTATATATTTTATATAGTAATTATTTCTTCTTTTATAATAATGACAATTAAATGGAGATCTTATCATTTTGCAAAAGAGAAACATACTTTAGAAAAAATTTTAACAGAAAGAACCGAAGAATTAGTAAAACAAAAAGAAAGAGCAGAAGAGCTTGTTGCAAATATATTGCCAAAAGATACTGCCGAAGAATTACAATCTTTAGGATATGTTACAAGAAAAAAATATAAAATGGTAACAGTATTATTTGCAGACATACAGGGATTTACAAAAATTGCTGAATATATGAATCCTGAATTTCTTCTTGATGAACTTGATAAATATATTTACAAATTTGATTCTGTTGTTGAACGTCTGGGTATTGAAAAAATCAAAACAATTGGAGATGCATATATGTGTGCAGGAGGTATTCCGCAAAAAAACGCAACAAATCCTATAGATGTTATTATGGCGGCAATTGAAATGCAAAAATTTATGATGGATTTAAGATCCCTATCTCAAAATGAATGGGATATCAGAATCGGAATACATACAGGTCCGGTTATTGCAGGAGTTGTAGGTGTTAAAAAAATGACTTATGATATATGGGGAGATACAGTAAACATTGCGAGCAGAATGGAATCATCAGGAAAGCCAGGGCAAATTAACATATCCGAATTTACTCACGAACTTGTAAAAGATTATTTTGAATTTGAATACAGAGGAAAAATACCTGTTAAATACAAAGGAGATGTTGTTATGTATTTTGTAAAAGGAATTAAAAAAGAACTTTCTGTTGATGGCAATGGGTTGATTCCAAATGATCAGTTTTTCATAAAACTCCAACTTATTAGATTTGATGATTTAGAAGAACTGATAATGACAAAATTAGAAAAAGGTCTGCCAAAAAATTTATACTATCATAATGTAAAACATACTATAGATATATGTGTTGAAGTTGAAATTATAGGTAAAACTGAAAATTTAAATGATGAAGAAATGCTACTTATAAAAACTGCTGCTCTTTTTCACGATACCGGTTTTTTGATTGGTTATGATGATCATGAGTTGCTTGGAATTAAAATGGCAAAAGATATTCTTCCTGAATTTCATTACTCAGAGGAACAAATTAAAATTATCAGTGATTTGATTTATTCAACAAATAAAATGGCAAATCCTTCTTCAAAATTAGAAAAAATAATTTGTGATGCAGATCTTTCATACTTAGGCAGATCAGATTTTATCCCTACATCACAAAATTTATTCAGAGAATTATTTGAAAGAGGTAAAATAAATACAATCCAAGAATGGAATAAAATGCAAATAAAATTTATTGAAGAACATGAATATTATACAGAAGCGG
>Ga0247841_10006064_pt1 | contig 19017 bp, 19 predicted proteins | sample LaCruzMarch2015__2_FD_192410 | JGI IMG/M metagenome (GOLD analysis project Ga0247841, IMG submission 192410) | Freshwater microbial communities from meromictic Lake La Cruz, Castile-La Mancha, Spain - LaCruzMarch2015_18m | ecosystem: Environmental > Aquatic > Freshwater > Lake | place: Spain... | reverse complement strand
CTTTCGTATCGGACCGTTCCTAACATTGAGCAGCAAGGCAAAATCCGTGTATTCTTCAATTTGTTGATCGTCTACTTCTTCATGGTCGTTGGAGTCGCAGCAGTTCCCGCCGGAATGGCCGTCTATCTTTCTCAACAGCAATGACATGGCGACAACCGCTATATTCAGTTCGATTGCCAGGTGTTTCAGTGCCTGAATAACCTCTCCAAAGGCCTGCGCATCGGGCAGACGACGGGGCAGATGGAGAAACCAAAGATCGTTCATGACAATTAAATCCAAGCCTTCTTTTGTCTTTAACGCCTTTGAACGGCTGATCATTTCGGAAACAGACATTCTTTTAGTATCATCAATAAATATTTTTGCGTCAGATAGTCTCGCTGCTGCAGTTGTTAATCTTGGCCAATCTTCTTCCACCAGCGCCCCCCTGTTTATGCGGTGGAACGGAATGCGGGATTCAGTGGCCAAGAGATGGAAAATAACCTGTATTTTTGTCATCCCGGAACAGAACAATGCCACTCTCATGTCATGTGAAACAGAGGCACGCCGGGGAAGATCCATAAATACAGAAGTCTTCACAGCGACAGGAGATTCCATCGGAATCGAATAAGATGCTCCATGATCATCTGAGCAATAGAGTTGTTCAATGATTCTAAACGATTCTTTCACAAGCTCACGTGACGATGTAAATGATCTACTGGCATCGGTATGCGTCTCTTCTAAAGGTAATTCCCAATTATGAGGATGGCTTGATTTCATGGTTTGTCAATTCCAAGAAGACTGGGCATAATAATTTTATTTCTCCTTAAAGCCGATGAAGTACATAATGCCATCGACCTCTACAACATCGAATGCGAGTATTAAATTTCTGTCAGACGACACAAAAAGCGTATTAGTGCTATTATTATGTCCAAATGGGATTGGGCGAATATTTTCGCCTGTTTTGTTCATGATCTCAATTTCTTTTTTGGCGTCTTTGACCCTGTTTGATACAGTTTTAAACATATACCCTCCTTTTATCTTTTTACATGAGAAGTCAAATCCTGATGACCTCGTAAAAAGTCAAAATTCGCCGATTTTATCTTTGTAACTTGCTGTAATTATTAAGTGCGAATTTTCAAAAAAGGCCATTTTCCGACTTTTTACGAGCACGTCAAATCCTGGATTCTGTATTTTTTCCGAACAGCGAATAAAATAGTAGTTGATCCTGGATATCTTTCATCTTGAAGGTTTCTAAAGTTGGATATTCATTGGAATCTATAGTAAGCTTCAAACCAAGTTTATGAGCCATGCGTTCGACAATAGCTTTTTTTGTTTCAATATCATGTGGCTGATCAATGTCGGCAATAAGAGACCTTTCCAATTTCCTGAATAGCCTCTTTCCCTCAAGATTCGGGATGTCTTCTGGAAATTGATCACAGGTTATGACAACTTGTTTTCCCATACAATATAAGGATTTGAATATGTGGAAAAATTCTTCCTGCATTCTCTCCTGTCCGGCAATAAGCTGGATGTCATCCATCAATAGGCCATCAATATTCGTATATTTATCTCTGAAAGCGCGTGTTTTGTCGAAGCGAATTGCCGTAATCAAATCATTCTTAAAAACCTCCGCCGAGACATAAAGGATATTTATAGTGGGATGTTGCGACACGATTTTTAATCTTATCGCATTTAAGAGATGTGATTTACCAAGAGCCGCATCTCCATATATTATAAAAGGATTCCATGCTTGCCCATGTTCTGCCGCAACAGCAAGGGATGCTGCGTAAGCAAATTGATTGCTTGAGTCAACTAGAAAATTTTCAAAGCAATCATTGTGATCCATATCCAAAACAACGCTCCCTATAGTTTTCGTGCACTTTCTTCAGCTACAGAGATATCGTGAGTCTGGAGTTTTCCAGACCACATTTCTACCAGGAAATGAATCAAAAAGTATGGAGAAAAATTCTTTTCTGGTACTCTTCATGATGCCGTAGAAATCACCAAAGGACAGTCTCCCTTTTTGCGAAAATAACTCTATCTGTTTTTCCTTCGGCTGATTCAAAAAGCATTCAGAATCATTATTATCCAAGCAGGGACAATTATGCTTCAAAAGAATATGGTGGATCATTTTACACCAGAAAGAAAACATTTCTTCCTCAAGTGTGTCTTCTCTGACAAAGAAAGCTCTCTCAACTGCCTTCTTAACCCCTTCGAGATACATTTTCCATACTTCCTCCATGCATGAATCCCCTCTTTCACATGACATTATCTCTGCCATTTACAGTTATTGAACCTTCTCGACTTTCCCCGTCTGGAGATCTTCTACAAGAATTTCCGGTTGCCTGGCTTTTTGGCGAAAGTAATCCACGATCATCTGGTGAGGATCAAAATCTGCCATAATCGGATTATTTTATTGGTGAGTGAAAGTCATCACATAAACTCATCGTAATAGGCATGGCGCCAATAGAATACGGCATAGTATAGAGAAAACTATCGTCAGAAGAATCGTGATGAAATATCTATTGACGCTTCTGCAATGTTGACAGGTAAAGGGCCACAAAATCGCGCTTAACGCTTTTTTAATAAGTATCCTCCCCAATTTCATAGAATTAACGATATTACTTCGGTCCTATTCGCAAGAACTTTATGCCGTCCTACTGATTTTCAATGGCTTTTATTGAGCGATATTCAGAAGGGAAACCTCACCATCAATGACATAGAATTTCTTCTGCCGGGCAGACTCAAACATCCTGTCCTCAGCGCCCAAGGGAAAGGATATTCTGGACAATCCCTTCGCATAGTAATCAAAACTTTCCTGAATGATGCGAAAATTACTGATGGCCGAAGGCGCCAGAATATTGAAGTCATTTCTAACATTCATAAAAGAAGCAAACTGTCTTATGAATGAAGGAAAGAAGTTGTTGAGGATAAACGCCTTTTTGTTTCCGATCTGAATGCGGTCCAAAAGGAGAACGCCTCTATCTGAATAATCAAGCATGTAAATACAACCAACCCATTTTTCCTTCTGGAAGATGCGGACGTTAAAGAACCTGGAATTAAGCAGATGGGCCGCTGCTAATCCGGGCTCACCTGAGCAATCGGAGGAATAGAACCCCTTTAGAAAATCATGCATGTCCTTGCAGGGATACATGGTGAAAACGACCTTTACCGTAAGGGATTCAATATCCACTTTTGGAGTTCTCAGCTCTTCGCAAAAGAGCGTATAGATATCTCTGATACGGGCAGAAGAACAGAGCTTCTGGAAAAATAAATCAAATGAATAGAGCTTTTCATAAAAATTGCTGAGGATGTTTGTCAATCTCGCAATTTCTTGAGGGTCAATACGTTCCTCATAAATCTTCAGGAATTGGGTAAGCTTCTTTTTTGCCTTTTCGATGTCCTTAACGTGTTCCACCCCATTGAGGACATCTATTATATTGCGCTTCACGTGGGCAGAGATAGTAAGCTTCGTCAGTTTGTTTTTTGTAGCGCGCCGAAAGTGGTGAGCGTGCGGAAGAAACATATTCTTCTTTAATCTTTCCAATCTTTCACCATAAAGGGTATGTAGATCATTAACTATCAGCGAAGAGGATGACGGCAGCCTGCGGAACCGATCAATCATCGCAGCGTCAAGTTCGTGATCTGTTGGCGTAAAAGCGCAGATTCGCGCAATACTTCTTTTCAAAAAAGCGAGCAGGCTTTTCTGTTTAGTATTGAGATACCTTCGCAGCACCGTGACGAGCAGTGAGTAGGCATCGCTCTGCGCCTTCAGGCCATTGGATATGATTTCGGGAGCGCCGTCCGGTTCAGCAGGATCATTGCCAGGACTTTTTTTCTCGGTGAGATCGTTTCCTTCTTCGATAATCCTTTTGAAGACGAGGAAATAGTCATTCTGAAGGTCCCCGACAGCCGCCATGAAATGCTGCTGCTCGTTGCGGATCAGGTTTATTGTGTCATGTAGCTCGTTCGACAGATCTATGTCTTTGACGTCTTTGACGATCCAACGGATGCTGGTTTTTACCTCTCGCAGTTCGATATCAAACTTTGATGGGAGAATGGCCAGGATAGTGGGTTTTCTTATGTCCTGAGCCGATTGCTTGGCAAAATTCAACAAGGCTTTCTCATGATCATCCGGCCGGGGCCGGAGAAAAGCCCGAACGTCAGCTATGGTCTCCAAGCGGTAAGGGGGCGGCAGGTGAATCATGAAAATCTGTAATCTTTCATTTCGTGAGATTTAGATTTCTTCGTCTACCCGTATAAACGACAATTTCTGATTTTCCTTACACACAATAAAGCAATTACCTTGGGATTGATCGAGAAATCTCGGCAGGGGATTCGTCTCTTTCATTTTTACGAAGAAAGCCTCACCGAAGAAAAGAATTATAACGATCAGGATGAGTACGCGCATCTGACGGTTCTGAAACTTGGAAACCCAAACAGCAGCAATATAAGAAAAGATGCTGGCCAAGAAAAGTATCCCGAAGACGGCGCTACACGCGTCACTTGAGGTAAGCCAAAAGAATAGCCACAAATACACGATCGAGTAAAGGGTTGCCAAGATGAGTACGAACAAGAGCAACATTCCGTCCATAATGTGTAATGCCCAATGACGAACCCCCTTGCTGAACCCTTTAATAAGCATTCCCATCGCTATCATCTCCCTTTAACTTTTCACCTTCTTTATGAATAGATAGAAATATGTCTTGGACGAGGTTCGCAGCATCACCCAGAAAATGACCAGTTATCTTAGGCAATATTTCCGGCAGTTGCTCACGTCTCGTTGAGCCTCCGCGCGACCCAAAACGGCTCGCCGGAAAATCGTTTCCGCATTGACTCGAAGCAGTGTTCGAAGTTAGTAGCGGTGCATGGATCGACGCGATAGGAGGGATTCAGGCTACCAAGGTTGGCATAAGTCCACTTGCACCATGGTATCCTGGCGAGTTCATCCCGATACGTATTGTCTCGCCAAAGCGCGAAAGTGATCTCGCCTCGGTGATGGAGATAACTTTTCGGATCGACGCTGCCAAGTTTTTCTGGATGCTCGACGAGACAGACTAATATTCCCGAGCACTTAACCTCGTGGGGTATCAGGTCAACGATGCCACTTAGTTGACTGCGAACACTTACACCCAACAGAGCTGGGAATCCATTATTCGGTCCACTTACCGATACAGCAAAAGCCAGCATGCTTTGTCCCTGGGACCATTCAAGAAGATATAGTCTGTGGTGCCCCTTCAAGCTAACCATGTCTTGTTCCTCCATGTGGTTCTATCTACTACCGATTTGATCGTTTAGTTTTGCTGCATCATGATATTGAGCAGGGACAAGCGCGGTAGCTTGACCTTGGGTGCTGAACAGGCATTCAGAAGGAAAACATTCCAGAAACAAATTATCCATAAAAATAGCCTTTGCTTCATGATCTAACTCCCGCAATGAGAATAAAGATTATGTGATCTCACCTGCCACAAGCAGCGATCTCTTGTGACTAACACGGCAGTTATCGATGAAATGGAAAATGTTATCAGGGCCAGGTCAAAAAAGTATAATGCCGCATATTTGCCTTTGCTTAATGCTTTGTGACAACTGTTCATTGATACCTTCTCCCGACTATCGATTTGCGATCAGGCGAATATCAGTAACCCACAGCTCCGAACCGGCCTGACGGTTGGTTGCGCCGCACCATAGAAGAATCACTATTTCACTGACGCTATTCGGGTCGATACCCATCAGATTGCCTTCAATTTCCTGACGGATGTTGATGCGGTAGTCCTGATTGAACTTGCCTTTTGAAAATTCGACGTAATGGGTTTTATACGTGTCATTAGCACGGCGAGGTACACCAATCAAGGGCGTATCGGCAAAAGGGTTCTTCACATAATTGACCAGGACAGTGTCTCCCAGGCGGGTTCCAGTTTCATCTAAAAATACGAGGCCTATCTGAACGACGCCGCTGCCGGAAAAGCCGATCATATTACCCTCGTGGGAATGGGCCTGAAAAGAAGCGCTGAAATAGAGATCCGCACCAGGAACAGGAACAGGTTGAGAATATTGAATATGTCCCTCTCCTTTATGCGACATATGTAGGGCTTTGCCGGAACGACCGTGTGGAAAAGAGATGACTTCAGCCTGACTGTAGCCTTTTGTAATGTCCCCGATTTGCCTCTTCCAACTTGCAAGATTTCTGCTGAAATCGCCGTTGATAACAAGATTGCCCTTCTTGTATCTTGGCTTTGGTTTCTTGGCAGGCTCAGAAACTTCTGGCGGCACCGGAGATTCATGGCTCCCCTCACTTTTATCAATAAGCGAATCGATATCGGTATTTCTGTCCATCGTTACTGAAGCGGCAGCAAAAACCCTACCTGTATCGGCGTCAATCAATCTGGCATTAATTTTTATCGATGTTCGGAGTATCGTCATCGTTCCTATGCAAATTGCATCCGCGCCTAAAAATTTACCAATCTTCTGAGCGGAAGAAACATCCACAATCCCCGAAGCCTTAAACCCAGTTTCTTCAATGGCTTTTTTCAAATACTTCCTCTCAACGATGGAGACTTTGCCTTCCCGGGCGAGACGGGTCAGAACTTCTTCCGATATGAACGTACCCAAGCGGGTGACCTGGTCCTTGAGATCGCTGAAATCGACCACCGCGACCTTCTGTTTTTCCTTGCCGCTGACCTCGGATGTTATTTGTTCTGCAAGTTTATCAAGGGCTTCGTCCATGGGCGCCGACCAGCACAGGTACGGCAAAAAGAAACATAAGATAATTGATAATATGGACAATTTCTTTTTCATCGGCCTCCCCTTATCTCCTTTTGGGGACTTTTCTTTGATGAGGCATGATACCCAAAAGGGCAATCATCAGCCAGTGGGATCCCATGATTAAAACGCTAAAGCCCAATCGTTGTTATTGTCCTTTTCTCTGTCTTGAATTTGATGATTTCGCCTTTTGATGATTTGCTCATCTACGACTTTAGCATCCACACCATATTTTAATCTCGAATATGCCTTTTACTACAGCGAAGTGCAAGCCGTATCACTCCTTTGTTCGGTTTCGGCGATTCGCTGAAAGCCGTGGCTATGCATTTTACTATTCTGTCTTTCTGTATTTTTCCCCCGTCCATGTTGTCTCTGTGGTCGTTTTGTGGGTAGAATGTGAAGATCCACCCTCGCTCTCTGTGTATTTGTTCCCGAAAAAAGATGTTTTCTCTCTAGATTCTGACTTTACTGATCCATCCGTACGCGTTGTCTCACGATAAGGAGTGCCTAAGAAAGTCTCTTTCTCTCTGGTGAACCCAGTAGTCTTTCCTGTCTGGCTTGTATGCCGCCGTCGATCATTTCCAAAGAACGTTTTTTCATCACGCGATTCCGAGATCAATTGCCCAATGCTATTATATGTACGATAAACAATATTCCCAAAAAACGTTTCTTCTCTCACTGTTTTGAATGGTTTGTGTTTAAACAACTCACGGCAGTCAGGACATTTTCTTGGTAACTCCCATCCACTTTGCTTGCATTTAATTTGAGTACCTACTGGAATGGTGAAACTTTTACCGCAATGGTTGCAGGAAGTATCTTTGGGAGCGTTTGAATCCTTACAGTCCTTACAGAACTTAGGAGGCGTGTCCCAGTCACGATTAGCCTTTATTGATTGACCGCAGCCACTGCATCTTACCTCATACCATTTGGCTACCCGTTTTTCTTTACACGATTTGCATAGTTTAGGGGGGTTATCCCAATCACGATGAATCCGCATTGAAGTGCCACAGTCATCACAATTCTTTTCGTACCATTGATTTGCTCGACTTTCTTTGCAGGACTTACATATTTTTGGTGGATTATCCCAGTCACGGTGTATACGCATAGCCGTGCCACAATCGGCACACGACTGATCATACCATTGATTAGCACGATCTTCTTTGCAGGATTTACATATCTTTGGTGGATTATCCCAATCCTCATGTATGTTGATGTCACATCCACAATCTTCACATGATCTCGTATACCATTTTGACATCGCGCTTTGCCTACCTTTACTTTATATTTGTGATATTAATCTCGATGCCTAACTGACCACATAACTGACGGGTTTGCCACGTACGATTTCCAACGTGTTTCAGATTCCGATAATACGCATTTTGAGAAGCAAATCAATAAAAAATGGTTTAATAATTATCATCTCTTTAGCCTCCTGTGGCAGTAGTAACCATCACAAATGAATCATTTTTTGGGTTTAGCCTACCCATCATCAGAATCATTGTCGTCAGATTTTTGCCAGACCCTTCTTTGTTCTCTTATCCTTTTTTCGATGGTTGCTCTATCTGTTCCATAGTTCAACCGTGAGAATTGTTTTATCCTTTCAGCCATATCTTCACTGAAAACCGTTTGATCTCGATGGGTGCGGAAACTGAAAGGGGGAACGACATCAACGCCCTGCTGTAGCCTGGCATAGCCTTGCCAATTGGGAAGACCGATAATGTCCAACGCGCTGAAATGGGGTTGGAAGACGGAGGACATGACACGGGCATCCTCTTGACCCAGACGAAAAGCGATAATGGTTCCTACGTTTCCAATGACGGCGGAGAGGAGATTGTTTCTTATATCTTGAGAAGACATTTGGGCGGTATATTGGGTTGCCAGGGTCAACGACATCCTGAACTTGCGGGCTTCCGCCAAGAGCTCGGTAAAATTCTCGGGGGGAAGGTTGTGGCATTCATCCACGTAGAGGTAGAAATCCTTTCGCTTCTCTTTTGGCAAATCTCCTCTCTTCATGGCTGCATACTTAAATCTCGATACCAACATGTTGGCTAAAAGAGCACTCACCTGAGAACCGAAGCGGCCCTTACCCAGCTTTACCAGGAATATTTTCCCATTATTCATGATGTCTTCAAAATTGAAGGAAGTCCGTTCCTGACCGATAATCTGCATCAACGTCGTGTCATTTGTAAAGCGACTGAACTTTGATGTGATATAAGTGGCAACGTTCTGTATGCTATGATCACCTCTCGTCCTTTCCAATTCACGGATAAAGTCGCGATTGGCTGGGTCATCCATTCTCGCCCCCAGCCATTTGCGGAAATCTTCGCTGAGATAACACATGGTAAAATTGAGAATGGTCGGGGTAAAATCATCATGTTGCCGGTCTCCCATGAGAAGTTTGAGCATGCCCCGCAGATTGGATTCAAAGAAAGGCCCCCCGGCTAGGTGCATGTTATAGATGTGGTCTATGGTCGTATAGATTTCATCAATGATCAAATCCCGCTCGTCGATGGTTTTCCACTCAAGGATATTGAATCCCAAGGGGCGATCCCGATCCAATATATCGAAAAGGATCACGTCCTCCACGCGTTCCGGGGGAATTTTCCCAATCAGGTCATCAATCAAGTCGCCGTGGGGATCGATGACGGCCAATCCCTGACCTCCCCGGATGTCTTGCAGGATCATGGATTCCATCAGAGTGGATTTTCCCGTCCCGGTTTGACCGACGATGAAGGTGTGACGCATGCGATCAGTCGTCCCCACCTTGATCGGCTGGGCAGAGCGCATATGATCGTTTGAAAAGAGGGTGATGTTGTGTTCTGTCTTAACGGGATTGTAAGAAACCATGGCCAGACCGGTACGGCATCGTCTCACCGGAAGTCCTGTGCAATCCTCTGGAGGCGGCGAAGGAAAGCGGAAGGCGGCTGCCGCTTCCGTAACAGAAAAGGCCTCCTGCTCATAATAGTTATGGATATCCAATGCCTCCTGCACAGTCAGCGCAGAGACAGTGAACTCCCCTTTGAAAAGACGACGTTTATCCGAGATCTGACCAGTGATTGACTGTCCGGCAACGTATCCCAAAGAGACGTCGATGGGGTGACCAGCCAAAAGAAAGACGCCCACGTGGAAACAGGCTGATGTTAAATCCGATAAGTGTTCCAAGGTTGTATCCCGGATCATTTCAACCTGTTTTTTCAGGGCAAGCTGGTAGGGTTCCCCCCCGGCCAGGAAATGCTCACAGAGGCGAAGATTACTTCCCAATAAGTTCTGTTGGTCATCCGAAAAGCTGGTCCTCCGGATCCGGACAGTCAATTGCAGGGGATCCAACTGATTCATGAATAGATTTATCAGTCGCGACCAGTCGTCCAAAGAAGGATGCCAGGGAAGGCGGTGTTCAATCGTATAGCCGCAATTTTCTATTAGTGAAGGCGTCGCCTGCAAGCCTGCAATTTTCTTGGGGAATGGTTCAGACAGGTTGATCTTCCGGGTGCGACGATGGATGGCTATGGCATGGGTCGGTTGGAAGAAGGGACGCTCATAGACCGATGCTCCGTTTTCGATAAACGGAGCAAAATCGATTTCGGGAAAATGAGAAATTAGCAGAGGCATAAGGGCGAGGTACCTTACGATTATTTCCTCTCGAGCCTGCTCTTCCGTCGGCGCATGGGCGTGAAGAAACAGATGAATATGGACTTTCCCTTGAGGTTTATGGTGAATATTCGGCGCTGTCATGATTCTTATTTCCAAGGTCATGGTCTCAGGCCACCCGGATAAGGCATGGAGAAAGGCCTCCCGATTTGTTTGAAAGTAAGAAGATTCAACATGATCCATGGAAGGATGGAGCATTTCAGCCTGATTACCATTGTATGGGTCGCCGCATGTACCGAGGATCGCTTTTGTCAGAATGGATTTGAATGCAATGCCCAATGATGCGTCTGCTCCATCCGCGTTGCGGCTGACAATTACATGGGGGAAATATGTCGGTGATTTCATGCCTCAAATATCCTCTGTCAATCTTTTTGATGGGTTAATATGAAGGGCCACAAGTTCTTTGCTCAGATGCAAAATACGGCCGATGGCCGATTCCGACAGCCCCATTGCCTTTAATTCTTTTACCATTTCCCCTTTGGCGGAAAGATTTGATGGCGTTAGACAAGGACTTTCCGGTTCGGTCTCCCATGCTTCCTGCCTTTTTGGGTGCTCGCGATCTTTCTTAATCCCGGCAGTTTCTTTAGTATGCATCAGGTTATCTTCCCGTCCGTTCACTTATCTTCGATATATGCTCTGCTGAGAGAGTGCGCGGGGATGTTTTGCCATCAATGAGACAGGCACCGCCATATTCGTACCGCCATTTTTTGCCGACCGGTAGAGAATCGCCTTTTCCTTTCTGTTTGCCAACTTGCCGATTTTCTGCCCCAGCTTCGGGCCGATAATACCCCTCTTCACGGTGCCGCGCAGATCCGCATTTCCCGCAAATTTCCGGAGACCTTCTGTCCGTGGCTTGCGCAGGTCCCAGGAGTTCTTGGCAAAAAGCTTGCTGGTCTTCATCCGGATTAGACTGCTTTGCCGCCCTTTCTCCGCAAGGGCGGTTGACGGCCGTTTAGCGCCATAAAACATTTTTCCGAAACGCGCTTGACTATTAAATTTTGCGGGATTGATGCCCTTAGCCATGATGCGGCGCGCAACTGCCTTCGTCGTGGCATGGTAAAGGGAAGCCGATGCGGCGGCTGCGGGAAGGGCACAAACCAGGACCACCGTACACAGGGCCGTAATTACCTTGAACTTTGGCATAAATTTGTCTCCTTTCCGTGATCCCTTTCGTTCATGATTATGTCATATACAACTTGTTGACCCTTTCATTCCTGCTCTGAACCCGTAAGCATATCTATAAGTGCGATAGCCCAATCATAGATCCATGGATCAAATACTCCGAGCAGGTAAAGGATGAAGAATCCCGCAAGCCCCAGTGTAAAGAGGAAAATCCAAATGCTTCGTGAAGGCCTTGCCGCCAAAACGCCCCCGGTTGTCAAATTCCTGCCCCGTCGGATGATCAAAGCCCCGTGTCGCATCCGTCCTTCCAACTGCACCTCATCCCCAGTCATCGGCGACGATCCGATCAGGTCGCCCCGTAGGAGACAGGCGGTGATTTGTCCGTTATCCCTTCTCAGCCGAAAATCATAGACCCGCACAACGCCAAAGCGTATTGCCGACCTCAGGGAGGGGGCAACCCGACAAAGAAGTTCATCCAGCATTACAAGATTACCCGGTCCGGCAATGCGCAGCATCACAAGGAACATGAAGACACCGACAACGGCTTGCCAAGTGCCCATGAGATCATTAAGAAACCGGAAGAGAGACAGGGGGAAAATCAGCCATATCAGGAACCAGGTCACTTTACTGAGTGCAAGAAGCCAGTCCGTGCGTCCTTCCTCCTCGTAAATGCTAAGCTGATTGATTACGCCTTGGATGTGATCCATGATGAAACCCCTTTAAATCCTTCTTCCCGGTCCCCGGAACAGCCAGCCGATGAATCGGAACGGCATTACAATCAAATCATAGAGTAAATGGGCAACCACGTAATCCGCCACGAATCGACCAAAGATGAGCCTAATGAGAGACATTGCGAAGAAGAACATGATGACAGCGAGTACCCACGTGGGCAGCGATGCAACCAGAGCGTCTATAAAGGGAGAGAAGATTGCCAGCAACACAATCGTTCCAACCAGGCCGGCAGCAGCTTTCCGGAAGCCGAACATCATGAGGAACCCGGCCAAGAGAAGGAAGCATATCCACGTTTCCTGGGGCAATATATAAATAAGTGTCTGCATCATGGCGTCTTCTCTCCTAAAGTCAGCTAAACATCACAAAGTATTTCTTTCAGTAATTCACCAAGGTAATAGGCATCTTTCGCCGAGATGCCATCCATATCTAGGGCGCTCAACACTAATAATTCACGATCACGGCATCGCTCTTCAGCTACGGGACACGACCCCACTTGGTGGGTAAAATGGGAAGAAACTTTTGGGCCGATCTGATCTGCAATCCTCAAATGGAGAGGTACCTGCACAGGTCCACAACGCAGAGGGACGCCTCTTTGTTGGGCCTGATAGACGATCCCTTCTCTATCGCTGCAATCTCCTTGCGTTAGTGGAATACCATATGGTTCCGGTTCTTCGCCATCAATGCCGATCTGTGTCTTCAGCAAATCATTTTTGCTAAGTCCCTTTATGAATTGGGTCATTACACTTCTTCTGTGCCGAATTTTCGTGGTCATTGATCTTAAATCGGCAAGGCCAAGAACGGCTGCAAGTGAGTGCATCCGGTAATTCAGGGAAAATGACGCTGAACGTCGAGTTGTCGGCTGGAGGCGTTTTATCCGTTCTTCGTGCTGTGTCAGTTGGATAGCCCTCTCATATAAATCTAACCGGTTCGTCACCAGAGCGCCGCCTTCCCCGCCGCAAATCAATTTGCCGCGGCCGAACGAATAACAGACCATATCGCCCCATGTTCCAGACTTTTGGCCATCCAGTTTAGCGGCGATTGCGTGGGCCGCATCGGCAATAAGCGTAATCCCGGACTTGTGAGCGATATCCTGTAACGACCTCATATCGGCCATATGACCAAACATATGAACGACGATAATGGCCTTGGTCTTCGGACTAATCCGTTCAGCCACGGAAGTGACATTGATATTAAATGATGCTTCATCAATATCGGCAAAGACGGGGGTCGCCCCGGTGAAAATAACCGGCCACACGCTTTGGGGCCATGAATAGGGGGTAACGATGACTTCATCTCCCGGGCCAACATCTGATGCCAGCAACGCGGCATGGATGGCTGCTGTGCCGCTCGATAGGGCCAGGGCGAAGCGGGCGCCGGAAATCCCTGAAATGGCCTTTTCAAATTCCAGGACCGGGCCACACCCCTCCAGATCCGATAATAAATGCGGGGCGACTGCCTTTGACGCGATGACCGTCTTTAAAGCAGATATTTGCCGTTTACTAAGACAACCTGCACGCAACGGGCCGATAATCTCTGATTTCTTTTTGTTCATAACTCTACCTCATCATGCGGCCCATATGCCGACGCTGTTTGAGTTCGGCGATGGACTCCTGAAGCCTGGCTTGGTCCAGTCTGCCGTCATTGCCAACAACCCCTGCCTCCAGAAGCATCTTGGGGATAACTGCTCCCGCGCGCAGGCCGTTTCTGTTATTCCAGGGCAGAAGGGATTGAGAACTGCATATCGAAAGGGAAACTAGGGCCATAAATTCCATTTCGACGGCGTCCTCGCGGCGGATTTGATCCCTGGCTGCCGCAACAAGATGCTCCTGGCGGATGTCCATCCCCATATTGCCGCTTTCCCGGTCTGCCCTCAGTCCTGCCTCAATAATAATCTCCTGCATTTCCCTGCCCGTGACGGATAGGTCAATGAATATGGCGACGGCGTCCTCATGGTCGAGGTCTGTAAATCGGCGTTCAAATCTATTTAACAGGAGAGGAATTAGTTCACTTATTTCCTCATGTCCCGGCTTGAGGAAGGGAATTGAAACCCCAAACCGATCCAAAAGGGCTGCATCCAAAATATCCGGGCGGTTTGTTGCGCCTAAGAAGAGAAGCTTTCCCCTTAAGTGAAGGGAACCAAGCCAGGTGAAGATACGGGCAAGCATCCTTTCGGACGTACCGGAATCACCCGAAGCCCCGGTACCTCTTTGCCCCATGGTTTGATCGATTTCATCGAAAAAGAGGATGGCCGGTTGAAGTTGTTCCACCACCCGGATGACGTGGTCGAGATTCATTTCACTCTGACCGACGAAAGGATTCCGCACATTCCGGAGTTCCAAGAGTGGCCAGCCGAGTTCCTTAGCTAAAGCCTTTACAAGATGAGACTTCCCGCAACCGGGTACGCCCTGAAGAAGAAATGCTTGGGGAACTCCTGCTCTTCCTGCCTTGATATGGGGTATCAATTCACTAAAGTAGGTTTTAACATTTGCCAGACCGGCAACCCCCTCGAATCCTTCCTGAGGTTCTGAGACATCCAGAAGATCCCGAGCGAGATTTCTGATCTCTCTGGCCTTCGACAGGCGCACCTGTTCCCTCGTAATGGGCTGACGAAAATGACCTGCCTGGCGATATGCTGCCTCAATACCGGATAGGGCCATTCCAGCCGTCAGCCTTGTAAGTTCGTCAAGGCTTAGATCTGCCTGGAGTGTTCCGATATCCACATGACCATTCCGAACAAGGTCTTCCAAAAAATCTATGAAGGCCTTTCTCTCCGCCTCCGAGGGTAGGCCGACCTCGACAAGACGGTATCCACGGGAGCGGACAAGAAGATCTTCGGGAAGGCCGCTATAGGTTATGAGAACAAGTCGTGAGGGTGACAGGGCCAAGGCGTCATCCAATCCCAGGGTATGGAGAACCTCGCCGAATGTCATGCCGTTTTGCCCCTGGTGGGAACCGGATTCACTGCGCGTAGCGATCCTTTCGGCGTGGAGAATGATGATGATCCACCGTTCCTGCGGGTTCCGTAGAAGCCTGTTCAAGCCATTGAAAATGGCCATAGGATCGTTTTGCCGGGAAAGGTCACTGAGAGCAGAGGACAGCTCGCCGGAGGGGGAAAGCTCTCGCAGCCCCAGGGTAGGGGAATATTGAGCGATCCGATATCCTTTGGCGGTGAAGTAGCTGGCCAGGAAGTAATTGAGATTAGAGGGCTGGATTTTGTCCTCAGGGTAGTAGAACCGATCCTCCGTGTTGAGTGTCAGGATGACGTGTTTCCGTACGGAAAAAGCTTCTTCGATGTCGGTAAGGAACCTGGGTTTCATCAGTTGCCTCCTTTAATGGTTAGTTTTTGAGATTTACTCTGGGGGATGTCTTCCCATGCAAAATGTCTGAATATGGGAAAGATGGACTCCAGTTTCCCGGCAAGCGCACCGCCTTCAGGTTTTCCGTGAAAATCCTTGGACGTTTGCTGTATAATGAGCCCCTGTTTCCGGAATTGCTCCTCCACCCGCTTCGATTCATTGAGGCAGGTCATTCCTGAAAATCCGGAGTAATCCATTGACATTTCTCCCCAGCGATTGGTCTCCATCCAGATGCAGGTTTGTCCCATGGTCGCTTTCATTGCTTCGTTATTGCGTTCAACCTGATAGCCCAAGTTGTTCAGCGCTTTCGCTGCCTGATCCTGCAAGACGATTTTTTCAACATCGCAGAGGCCTTTTTGTGTGCTTGCCGCAATGTTCTCCAGGTCATTCTGGAGACGGATGATTGTCTCTTTCAATGAGGCGGCCAGCTTCATCGAAGCTTCTCTTTTCAGATTATCCAGGCCTTGGATAATCCTGTCCATCTCATTTCCATGCAGAAGCCGCGCATATTCTTGAAATGCGTTAACGGAGGCAAATCCCTTCAGCATGGCCTCCATCCGGGTCAGTTCCATTTCAAGGTCTGAAGACTTATGGGCATTCATGGCGCACTGTTGATCAAGCTCTTGGTTTACCATCGTCTGAAGTTGCTCTGCCCTTTCTCTGGCCATCGCCCAAGCACGGGTATTTTCCATTTTTAGTCCTCGGCGACGCAAAGCCGCCCGAACAGAGTTCTCCGCACCACCGACGATGGCTGAAGTATTGTAGGATACAGATTCGCTCATGATTATGACCTCCTGCCAAAGGGGTTGAAGCCCATGTCCTGGGCTGTGCCTGTTGGTTTAGATTCATCAGTTTTCTGTTGAGCCCCGGGATTCTGGTTTTTACCGTCTCTCGGATCGTTATCCCCAGTGCCGCCGGAAGGTGCAAAACGGCTATCTTGAGCCGTTGTACGTTGATTATTGTTAGACGCATCTTTCCATCCAAAAGGACGGAGGACTATAGCGCCGATACTTGCCAGCAAATCGATAACAAGTCTGCCGAAGGCGTTCAGACCGCTTATAAGACGCGTCGTGAGCCAGAAGACGAACAACACAGGGAGAATGGTAACGGCTCCTCCTATTCCCACGACGGCCAGCAGGAGATATTTCAGCAGATGGTGACACTGGATACCGGCAAAAAAAGTAGAGATGAAGCACAGGGCGGTGATGCCGGCGGGAACGATAAGAAACGCCATGTCGGAAAAACGGCCAAGGCCATCCTGATGTTGCGCTGAAGCTGAATTCTCAGGAGACTTCACCATATTGTCCGGAAGGGCGGGTTTCACGTTTGCCGACCCGTCCACTGTGATCAGGTTCTCCTGTCCGGCGGCAACGTCGCTTGCCTCCAGAGGCGTCATATTCTTCAGGAGGCTGTCCTGTCGCCAAACTGCCATGGCGCCGCCCATGAGCATGCAGATTAAAACGATAAGCACAGCCAGAAATTTCATGACTGCCTTGGTTGTCTTCCCTGCTTTTTTGAGGTACGGTGTCAGGTGTGTCCACCCAGAGGCGTCGGCAAAGATTGCGCCCCAGAAAAAGGATATCAGGATAAGGGCCGCTGCTGTCATGGTGGCGGCCTCCGGGAGTTGGAACTTCGGCATGTCCATACCCCAGGCTGCAAGCGTAAGGACCAGCAGGCTAAAATCGCAGTAGGCAAAGACGGCAAACATGAGGGTATATAGTACAGCACCGATAATGAGGTAGACAGGGGAATCGCTCGGCTCCGTACATTCTGCTTTCAATTGTGCCGTTATCCAGGCTTTAAGACCCTGTGCCTTGTTTTTTAGATAGGAGGCAATTTCCGCCAAAGGGCTGTACCACATCGCTATGAAGCCCTGGAATGTAATCCTGAACTGTTCCAGTAGAGCTGCCAGGAGGCAACAGAATCCCAGGGCCATCCCTAGAACCACCAGCACACGCACACCAAAGCTCTCAGCCATGTTGTTCTGCCTCCTTCCCGTTAGCGCCTAAATGTAAATTTGCTGTCTGCAGGCAGGAAAGAGATGCTACCTGCATTGACTTTCTTCAAAGCCGCTTGCCAAGCTGCCTGGAGGTTCTGATTTTCACAGGCGTTTTCACCGGACTGGAATCCCACGATGATAACGTTAGCGCCAAATAGATCTATCGCCGCCTTACGATTCATGTTATCCTTCATGTCCGTGGAGATGATAATAGTTCGTTTTTTATACTCCTGACCTTCCGCCTGGAATCGGGCCGTAGCGGCGGCAAAAAATCCCCATATATCAGTCCCTGTAGCCTTGACAGGCTTCATGTTTCGCAGGATATCCACTGCCTGGGATTTGACTAATGATGCCTGTTTTACCTTCTTCTGCCATTCACTATAAGCTTTTCGGTCGAACTTGTTGGCCGGTTGATTTCCCGTATCCGGTATGGATAGGCGAAAAATGGAGGCGGAGTCGGAAAAGGATTTATCCGTAATACGCCGGGCATAGAAGACGTCGCCTCCCTTTAGACTTCCAATCACGGTCTGGGCGATCTCTATTCCCTTATGACGCAAGTTATAGCTTCCAGTCTCGTCGAGGCCGAAAACGACAACAGCGGCACCATTCTGGGCGTAAAGACAATGTACATTGAGAAAGAAAATCACCATTGCCGAGACAATAATCCTTTTGGTCTGTGCCATCATGTCCTCCATCCTCTTATTGCCTTGTGCCATTTTTAACCGCCTTCCGTTCCGCCTCGGACTTTGAATCGCCATAGCCTGTTGATTTTGTGCCATCACTCCAGGTTGTGACGGCCTTGTAGTCTGGACCCGGCAGCAGATTAAAGATGCCGGGAGCAACCGCCTTGGTTTCGATCTGTATAGGTCTTCTCTTTGCCATGATCTGTTCTCTTTTCGCGTTGTTAAGTTTATTATAAAAAAACCGGTAGATATTTAAACCTGCCGGCGGTTAGTTAAAAAATATTACAACTAATTAACCAAATATAAAATAAATGTACTACATCATCTTAAAATTTATCTTTAAGCGATAAATCAGTTACCCAGAACTCTGATCCTGCTTGGGCATGATTGGCCCCGCACCAAATGACGACAGCGATAAATCTTATGGATTCGGGATCGACGCCTAAAAGATTGGACTCGATCTCTTGGCGAATGTTTATTTGGTAGTTTTGATTGAAACGGTCGCCATTGAACTCAATATAGTGGGTCTTATATGTGTCGGGTGATCGTCTCTGGACACCGAACAGGGGCGTATCGGCAAAGGGATTTTTCACGTAGTTGATGAGAATCGTCTCGCCCAGCTTATTGTTCCGATCATCAAAATATTGCAGGCCGATTTGAGCGGCGCCACTCCCTGAAAAAGCATGGATCGCACCCTCTTTCGATGATGCCTGGAATGATGCAGTAAAGAGCAAGTCCG
>Ga0247841_10006063_pt1 | contig 19017 bp, 16 predicted proteins | sample LaCruzMarch2015__2_FD_192410 | JGI IMG/M metagenome (GOLD analysis project Ga0247841, IMG submission 192410) | Freshwater microbial communities from meromictic Lake La Cruz, Castile-La Mancha, Spain - LaCruzMarch2015_18m | ecosystem: Environmental > Aquatic > Freshwater > Lake | place: Spain... | reverse complement strand
GCGTGGGGGGGGGGGTGGGGGTGTGGTGGGGGCAGAATTCTACGGACGCCGATGCCTAGCCCGGACATTTCACGTGTTTCACGTGAAATGTCCGCCTGAAAAGCTTCGACGCGCACGCAGCGCGTGCTTGCTCCCTGGCCGACGCTCGGGCAGGCAGGATTTACCTTTCGGCGCGTCGAAGGGTTAATCTTGAGCAAGGCGCCGCAATGTGCGCCGCGCCGAAACTTCGGCTACAAATCTCTGTAGCCGAAGCGCATATTTCATGGGCGGTAATTTGCTAATGAAATATGCGGGCTAGAATTTATAAATAGTTCCGTTGTAAATTACCTCATAAGCGCCCATATCCACCGTGCCATACCGAATGCGTGGATTACCGTCAAAATCCGCCCTGTTCGTCATCCAGTTCTGGTTTATCCCGGTATTCACGCAGGGCGAATCCGTAGATAAACGATAATTGCCGGAATTGGTATTCACGAAAACAGGCGCGTTGGTTATGTTGCCCGCCCCGATTGAAATCCCGGGCACGTTGGTCGGCATCGGATAAGTGCAGCAATTGGTATAGGACATGTTTGTGCCGCCATGAATCCAGTTCGCTGTGGTATTGTAATAAATAATGCAGTTGAGCGTCACAAACCAGTAACCGGGCGACGAGTCAAAAAAGACGCCGTTGGCATTATTAACCACCATGCAATTCTCAATTTTGCTATTTTTGCAATTATAAGCAAACTTCACTCCATAAGTGCTATTGCTCGAAATGAGGCAGTTTCTCGCTGTCGAGGAGCTCTCCGTGACAAAGTACAACCCAATTGAATTATTACTGATGGTGCATGAGTCGACAACACTTCCACCGCCGGAAATATCAATACCAGCATTATTATTATCATGCACGTTGCAGTATATGGCTGTTACACTTCCGCAGTAAAATAATCTGAGCGGGCTGAAAGAAGTATCACTTTGATTGTAACTTACGTCGCAATTCTTTATTATGATGGGCTTTGCCGCAGTGCCTCCTTGATTAGCAAAGAGTCCAGACCCATAAACCAACGACCCTATTGCTTTGTTTCCCCTTATAATGCAATGCGAGACGGTACCGCTGTCAACGCAGATTGCGGGGCCAACATGGAATGACTGGCCACCAATAGTGTTTGAAAGTATATTGCCGGTTATCAGGCAGTTGGTAACCAGACTACCTTTAAAATAGATCCCCACGCCAGCAGTACGAACGCCACCGGCGTTTAATAAATTGGTAGTAGCAAAGCCGTTGGTGATTGTTAATCCACTCAAAATCGCGCTGTCGGAGCTCACATGGAAAACGGCTGTTGTCCACAACGGATAATTGCCGTCAACGATCGTATTGGAATAACCATTGACGCCTTGCACGGTGATTGAGTTTGTGATCATCACCATGGCCGTATTGGTGATGATATTTCCCCAGTAACTATAAATGGAGGTATAAACGCCCTGACAGTAATAAGTGCCGTTGGATACCCAGACCGTCTCGCCATTCGTGGCCACGTTCACCGCGTCCTGAATATTGGTGGCCGCCTTCGCCCAGGTTTCAAAGGGACTCTCCGCGGCGCCATTGGTCGGCATAACGTAATGGGGGGCGGCCAAAGCCGATCCGGCAAATGAAAAAATCGTCAGGTTCAAAAGGATAAAAACCATATTTTTCATATATTTATCGTGCATAGAAAAAACCCATGATCAAGGAGATTATTACGTCATGCAGTGGTGTATAAAGCAAGCTCAACGCGGATTACTTCTATTGGTTCGCCAGTTATCTTGATGAGAGAAAATCGGTTCCATCCTTTGCGCAGACTCTCAACCGGCACCGCAAAATCGCGGCACACCACCTTCGTCTCCGGAATCCCCTCACGGTACGGTTGGGGAAACAGTTCCCCTGCATGAGTCATTTCAGAAAGTACTGCTTTATCATTGGCACAGGCCGTCACCTGCCTCTGCTCCCATGGAACCGAGGCCTGGACGCGCAAGACAGCGGATTTAAACCGCTCCCTCTCCGACCGTTTCTCCAGATCGTCCGCCACATGGAGAGGAATATCCAGCGAATGGCCTCCGCGCAACTGGGCCGGCAATACCCGGTCAATATTGGTCCTTCCCCCGACATAATAATGCCTGGGTTCCTTCGCCAATTTCTTTTTGTCCGTGAGGTCGCGCAGGGCGGCAAAATTAGGCTCGCATTTATCCAGCTTTGACGGATTCCCGAATGTATACTCCCGGTAGTAGACAAAGTTAAACAAACTGATTCCATCCGCGCCCCGGTCAAGGTAACTGTAGGCAGTGCTTCGAATGAGCTCCGTGGTCATTTTACGCGTAAGTTCGCACCCAAGCTCAAGGTTACGCTCTACATCACTGCATTGGGTGAGCTCGGCATAGAGCGGCATATCAGGAAAGGCTTTGCGGTACCATTCAATATCCATGCCGGAAGAACTGATGTAGTAAGAGGACGCGTTGATCATGTCAACCAGTCCCCGTTTTACCCATTCAGCCACATCCAGTCCCTCAATAAGATTCAGATCATTCCGGCCGAAAATCCGCACGCCCAGCGGAAGCCTTCGTCCCCTGCCGTCCAGCAATGACCGGATCCGGGCGACATAATCGGTCATAATCGCCGTTTTTTCGGCCAGATTCATTGAATAGGGAAAATAATACGGAAAACGCAGGAAATCGAGTTCAAGGCCGTCTAGATCGTAACGTCCGCACAGTTCGCGGATGAACCCGAACTGATAATCACGAACCTCAGGATGAGCAAAACTGAGAGCAAGCTTTTGCCAGCAGCCGCCTCCCTCCCCGATCCGATATGCAGGGTGGGAAAGATAAAAATCGGAAAGGCCGGGACAAGCAGGATCATTCAAACCGTGACATTCGTTCATCCGCCAGCTCAGGAAAAAATCAATGCCTTTTTCCCGCGCGCGCTTGAGCGACAACCCGATCAAATCGTTCCCTCCCAGAATGAACTCCCTGAAACGCGAGAACGTCTTGCCGAACATGGTGTCGGAAGGATATGCGTCCGTTTTGCCCCGGTTCCGCCAATAAGGGTAATAGTCGGAATCCCAGCCGGGCTGCTGATCCGCATTCGGAGAAAGGAGGAGCAGGTCGCATCCGGCCTCCGCCGCTTCGTCCACATATCCATTAACCTGCGCCAAGCCAACCGGCTGATTGATGTCCTGGTAACGGCTGGCATTGCTGAAAACACAACAACCATCATGATTGAATATTAACCGATACTTTTTCGCTCTTGTCCGCATTATTTGGTCTCCTTTATTGTTTATGCCGTCATGCCGACTCGTTCCGGTGGCAATCATTACTTTAATGCTTGTTACCCGGTTTTGGCCGGACAACCGCGTGCCAGGCCTGTCTAAGACGCGCGAACCCGTCCGCAATGGTTTCTTCGACCGGTTTGCCTTCCCAGGGGGTCATTTCCAATATCAGATAACCGGGGTCCTCCGGATTAAGAAAACCGATTTCCAGAAGCAGATTGAGAACAATGGTAAGTTCGGGCACGTCAATCTCGCCTCCCGGGCATCCGATCGGCGGATGAGTGTCGCCGTAGCGCGGAGCATTACGATTGCGGAGGACGCAGTTGCCAAGATGGACCCGTTTGAGATACGGCGCAACCGTATGAATGGCCTGTTCAAAAGTTTCCCTCATCAGCGGCACATGGGCAATATCCAGTTCAATTTTCAGGTTATCGGTCTCCGGCCGAAGCGATTCAATCAGCGCAACGCAGTCGGAAGTCGGACCGTAGAGGAAACATTTATCAATTCGGGTATCAAAAGGTTCTAGGAGCGCCGTAATGCCATGGGGTTTCAGTTCCGCGCATAACCAGCGGCAAAAGTCTGTAAACGCGGCCCGCTGAAGCGAAGTGGCCTGGTCAGGCGGGGGGCCGCCGGACGCAAAAATAAAGCCCGTGGCGCCGATGGCGGCCGCCTGCCGGACCATATCGGCCACGATCATTCGCGCCTGGGCCTGTTCATGGGGAACAGTGGTGGCAAGGGAAAGCTTCCGCAACGGAAAGAGGTGAGTTGCAAACGTAAGACCGCTCTTACCGGATGCTTTAATGCGGGGAATTAATTGCGCGCGACGCTCTTCACCATAGGGAAGACAGCAATCAAAAGAGTCCAGGTCGGAACGTCGGACAAATTTCGTCAAGGTGCGCACATGATCATCCGGATCTTCCATACATCGGGGATAGAGGAGATGATGAACCCATCCAAGGCGGGCATACCGTCGTATATCTTCGTTCATAACCCCTGGTTCTCCATATTTTGGAAAAGCTTATGGGCTCATTTTTTCCCGGGTCCTGAGTTTCATCTCCCAATATTTTGCCCAAACCTCCGTGGCGCCATGTCCTTTTAAGATGATCGTGCGATTGTTTTGCATCCGGGGCGCATAGAGCCTTCGGAATGCCTCCAGATAAGAACCCGGATTAAAACGAATTTCCAGTTCGGCCCGCGGTCCAATCCGCCACGGTTTAACGGCCGGTGGATTTTCAACAATAAAACGCGCGGCGTCCCGGATCCATCCCGCCGTTACGGACACCGGATAGCATTGCCCGCCGGATGATGAAAGGGATTCCTTGACCCGAACGATCCGGATTCCGGGCAGAAGCCGTTCAGCCTCCCTGGTGCCGGCCGAATCTCCGGTAACCATCAGCACCGCGACTCCGCAGTCGCCCGCTATAGCGGCCTCCATGCCGATTTCGCCAACGGAAACCCCGTTTAAACGCAGGTTACAGATATCCGGTTCATAGCTATGATGAAGAAGACCGTTCCGCGTCCCGAATTTACTGTGAAACCCCAGCAGGATCACGCCTTCGAAGGCGGCATCTAGGCCGCCGGCCCAGTCAGGACGATAGGGAGGTTTGCCGCAGATGACGGAAACATGTTCCGGCAGCCAGGATGGATCCACATTACGCCCGAAATAATGTTCATCGTAAATCACAATTTCTTTAGCGCCGCCGGCCAGCAAACCTTCAAGGCAGGCCATGAGATCCGACTGGAACATGGACCGGCCGAACGCGTAGTCCGGCTGGCCGGGTTCGGTCTGAAGATAACTGACCACTCCGCTGACGCCCTCCATATCGCAACGGATCATATATTTTCGTTTGGAATTCAAGCCGACTCCTGCGCATCGGCCTGTAATTTCGCGACTATTTTCTCCAGCCTGCGCATCACAAGCTCCTGTTCCGCCGGCTTGTGGCAGACATGGAGCCGCGCGGCCTCATCCGCTTTCTGGATATTATGGGAAGCGATTGCTTTGATCAGGCGGCGGTGCCAGTCGCGGGGAACGGGGGCCAAGGCGGAATCAATCCATGCCAACTGCATGAAACGGCGCGACCATACTTTTCGCAATTCCTCAACCAGGATTGAAAATCCTGTCTGCTGGGCCAGAGCCAGATGAAACTCCGCATGAGCTTTCATACCGGGCTGAAAGTTCGGCTCGTGACGGCTCATCATTTTATCCAGTTCATCCGCTTTGGCGAACAACTGGTTGATCTGGGAACGGGAGAGTTTGAGGGCGGCGAGGATGCGGGCGCATTGACTTTCAATCGCTTCCCGCAGGACTAAGTCATTCTGCACCTGTTCCATGGTCAGCCTTTTGACCCGCGCCCCCTGCATGGGGACGTGCTCCACAAGCCCTTCCTTTTCCAGTTTATAGAGAGCTTCAATCACGGGAATAGGGCTGACGTCCAGATCATTGGCAATGGTTCGGCGCACGAGCCGTTCGCTGGGTTTTAACTGGCCGGATTGAATCCGCTGCCTCAGGATCCGGCAAACCTTGGCGGACGACATCTCAACCACTTCGTTGTTATCTAAAAAACTTTCAGTCATGTTGTATCCTAATAATGTTTTTCTTTGTTCTTTCTTTATTGACTGAATGGCAATATATCAATATATTAAGTTCAAGTCAATATTTTAATTGGACATAAAAAAACACAGGAGGGGGGCATTATGATTTCACCCTCCTTCGCCAAGTCCATCTTGATTTTAAATATGGCCGTGAAATAATTGAATGTCTAGGAATTTTCCGCCTGAGGCGGCCTGCCCGCCTGCCCGAGCGTCGGCCAGGGAGCGTCGGCCAGGGATCCGCCTACGGTGGACAAAGTTGTAGCCGGGGGCGGCGACCCCGGACCGGCCTCAGCGAGGCCGGCTACAGTTTTCAATTCCCAATCTTGATTTTCTTCTCCAGCAGTGTCAGGCCGGTTTGGCTGAGCAGGAGTTGCGTGCTCGGATTGACAACCTCCAGCTGGTCGCCCATTGATTTTTGCCAGCCGAACATCGTGGGCCTTGACGTATTACGTCGCGGACAGATTTCGGCAATCAAATCATCGTGGGCCTTCACATATTCGGAATGTTTCATGCTCTTGGCCCGGGTAAGAACCCGTTCCGCCCGGTCAATTTCTGTTTTATCGTCAATGGCGTTCTGGGGGACGGCCCCCATGGAGACACAGGAATTAATGAAATTGACGCAGAGTTGCCGGGCATTGCCGGAGAATTCTTTATCGTTCATTTTATCCATCGTGTCAAATAACTCCCTTGCCCGGTAACGGACGACCGCTATGTTTTTTTTGTTCTGGTCAATCTGGTTCCGGTCGCATTTCTTCCCGTTTTGGCGTCCCATCAGGAAAGCAACCTGGTCGGCGGAGAGCACCCGGTCCATCTCCGACTGACAATCCAGGATAGTTTTGGAGAGTTTATCTAAATAAAGCATTTTAAGCTGATGATGGTACTTGTTGGCTTCCTGTTCCGTCTGCTGGGAATTTTGCTGGTTTTCCAGTTCTTTTTTCAAGGCCGCATATGCCTTGAGCGCCTGTGGAAAAATTGTGGCCGCCTCAAGCGCGATCTCCGCGCGCGCCGTGGCCGCTTTCTGGACGCACGGAAGCAACTGCCGGCACTGACCGGCGGTCAATTGGAGGTTGTTGATCAGGGAAGCCGTCTGAAATGCCTCATTCTTTTGTTTAACATTTTCAAGCGTTGCGGCGGGGGTGACCTCCGAGAAAACCGCCGCCGGGTCACCGGAGCGTTTGGCGATTACGGAAGCAACTCCTGGATTGAGCAGGTAACGTTTGATTTTTTCCAGTTCATCCCCGCCTTTATTGCCCGATTCTGTGTTTTGGAGGCTGAGGAATTGCCGGGCGAGGCCTGCCTTTTCAAGCTCAAAGTCACTGTCGTTCATACCACGGATGCGGTCAGTCAACTCTTTCAAGGGCGGACGCAATTCATCACGGAGCTCTTCAATTTGTGGTTTGGTCAGCTCGGAGTGCTGCTGTTTCATTATATAAGGCACCAGTCCGTCAAGCGAGCGTTCAATTGCGTCATTCAGCTTTGCCGGGGGAGAGCGCCGGAGACGCGCGAGCATTGTTTCGCCCAGGGACGTATCGGCGTCGGCCTGGCCAACCCGCTCCGGATTGCGGAAATCGCCGGGGGGAATGAAACAGGGGACGAATCGGTCAAGGATATCGCGCTGGGCCGGGGTCAGCATTGCAAAAGTTTTCGCGGCGATTTCGTCAAGACCATGTTGACTGCGGTTAATAAGATTCTGCCATTCATTGCGCATTTTATGCAGTTGCAGGTTCTGCTTGCCTTTTATGAGGGGAGGCGTTTGCCCGGTCTCTTCTTTTTTGCCGGTGAGCATCTGGTCAAGGAGCAAGTCGGTTTCTCTTTGGTGGTCGCTGACGAATTGGCGGATGGCTTTCTGATTCTGCTCATGAATTTTGGCGCTCTCGGTCAGGAATCCGGAGAGTTGCTTTGCCTGGTCGGCGGAAAAAAACATCCCGTTAATGAGATAGAGCGAGGGGATATCCAGCTGAAGGCGGCGCACTTCGTTTTCTGGCTCGTCTGTTTTTGCGCCGCAAAACGACAGCGTAGCCAGCATTAAGCTCAATACTATCAGTTGCCTGGCTATATTTTGGGGCGTCATGGTTTTCACCCTTCATTAACCTTTGACGTAAATCAAGCCGCAACAGTTCCCAATCATTCCACCGGGCTCGTGGTTGAGCCGCGCCAGTGAAGCTTATGGCGGAGAACCGAAAAATAACTGTAGCCCGGCAGATTGACCAAATGCACGCCGGCAGCACTGCGTTTGATTTCAATCCGGTCGGCCGTTTTGAGCGGTTCGCCAATCTGTCCGTCAATTGACAACATGAGGTCACCGGAGTTCTCGGCTACTTCGACCACGACGAGCTTGTTATCGGGAATAACCAGCGGGCGCGTGCTCAAGGTATGCGGACAAATCAGGCTGATGACAAAAACAGCGCTTTCAGGATGTAATATCGGGCCGCCGGCCGAGAGCGAGTGTCCCGTGCTGCCGGTCGGCGTGGAAACAATCAATCCATCGCAGACGAACGAACTGACTTCCTCGTCCTCAATAGCCAGGTTAAGAGTTACAATCCGCAGGGAAGCTCCCCGGTCAATCACAATATCGTTCAATGCCCGGTAACGGCAGATTTCCTGCGATGAGCGCTTGACGGAACATTCGACCAGTGAACGCCGGCTGATGGAAAATTGACCGTTGGCTATGCAGGTAAAAGCGCGTTCCACCTCTTCCTGGGAAACACTGGTAAGAAAGCCGAGGCTTCCGAGGTTTACGCCAAGCACCGGAATCTCGCGGCCGTTTAACATGCGCACGGCGTTCAGTATCGTTCCATCGCCGCCAAAAGCCATAAGAATATCAATTTTATTGACGAACACCTCCGGCGCGAAACGTTCCACTCCGGGCACAAGCAGGGCGGTTTCATCGCAGACGGCCAGACGCAATCCATGTTGCCGGCTCATGTCCGTTACCTGACGCAGAACCTTCGGCGCTGATGGTTTCCGGCAGTTGGCAAAAATTCCGATGGTTTTCATGGTTTTATCCAATAAATAAAAAATTCTATATTACCAGCCGGTCCTTTGAGCGGCGATTCGCATGAGCCTTTAAACTCAAGCGCCAGCTTTTGTATCCCGAATTGCTTTATCTTTTCCACAACCCGCCGGCGCACTTCCGGATCATTGACCACTCCGCGTTTGTTCTCGGTGCGCTCCGCCTCAAACTGCGGCTTGACCAACGCGATAACAAAAGCGCCTGAAGTCAGGACATTAATAACCGCCGGCAGGACTTTTGTCAATGATATGAATGAAACATCAAGGGCGGCCAGCTGCGGTTTTTCGGGGAATAACTCGCCGGTCAGATACCTGGCGTTGGTTTTATCCATTAGAACGACCCGCGGATCATTGATTAATTTCCAGTGCAGTTGACCTGCGCCGACATCAACCGCGTAGACTTTTTGAGCCCCCCGTTGCAGAAGACAGTCCGTGAATCCCCCCGTGGACGCGCCCGCATCAAGACAGGTTTTTCCGGAAACGCTGATGGAAAATGAATGCAGGGCATGGTCCAGTTTATCTCCACCGCGGCTCACAAATTTTGCCTTGTTTTTAAGCGCGATAATTGCGGCCAGCTCAATCTGGTGGCTGGGTTTTAAGATGGTTTGTCCGTCAATCCGCACCTGGCCGGCGTAAATAAGACTCTGTGCTTTTGCGCGGCTTTCGGCCAGGCCACGCTCAACCAGAAGAGTATCAAGCCGTTGTCGTTTAGGATTCAAGAGGTTTTCATATTTCTGTTGTGTCATTCCCGCGGATGCGGGAATCCAGTTCTGAATTCACATATAGAACTTTCAAAAAGATAGGGCCGCACAGCCTGTGCGGCCGAAAAAACGGCTGGACAAGGCTGTCCAGCCCTACCATAGGTTGACGGTCCAATTTAAGAATGCAATACCTTCATGACGGCCGTCGCAATTCCCTCATCAGTCAACCCGCAGCGCTCGGCCAGTTTCTCAAATGCCCCGTGCGGAACAAATTTATTCGGCCAGCCGAAGCGCAGGAGCGCGCCTTTGAAATCCGTATTGGACAATGTTTCACCGATGGCTGAGCCGAAGCCGCCGTTTGCAACACCGTTTTCAATTGAAACAATGCATTGCGCCTTTTCAGACTGGCGGCGCAGCAGGTCACCGTCGAGTGGGACGATAAAGCGGGGATTGACAATGCCTGTCTTAAATCCGGCGCGTTGCAGTTTTTTGGCGGCGCGTTGCGCAAGCGGGATCATATCTCCCAGAGCCCAGATTTGAACAGCGTTGCCTTCTGCCAAAACTTCGGCTTTACCAAACGGGATTTCAGAAAAGGCCGAGGGGATGGCCGTGCCGGGACCACCGCCGCGCGGGTAACGGATCATAACTGGTTTTTTCCACGCGACGGCGGAGGCTATCATGTTGGCCAGTTCTGATTCGTCTTTCGGCTGCATCATGACGAGATTCGGCACGGAACGAAAAAGGGCAATATCAAAAATGCCATGGTGGGTCGGACCGTCGTCGCCGACAATTCCGGCGCGGTCCAGGCAGAAAATAACGGGCAATTGCTGGAGGCAAACGTCATGAATGACAAAATCAACAATGCGTTGGGCGAATGTGGAATAAATTGCGACCAGCGGCATAAAAGACTGGGTTGCCAGTCCGGCCGCAAAAATAATCGCGTGTTCCTCGGCGATGCCAACGTCAAAAAACCGGTCTGGGAATTTTCGGGCGAAATTAACCAGACCCGTGCCGACCGACATGGCGGCCGTGATCGCCACGATTTTATTGTTTTGCGCAGCAAGCCGTTCCATGGTCTGACCGAAGACGTCAGAATATTTTAACGATGACCCGGTCTTGAGGAGCAGGCCGGTTTTGCTTTCAAATGCGCCGGTGCCGTGCCAGATTTCCGGCTCAGCCTCGGCAAAGGTATAACCTTTCCCCTTCTGCGTGGTAACGTGCACGAGAATAGGCTCGTCTGAATTTTTGGCAATTTCCAATGACGAAATGAGGGTTGAAATATTGTGGCCGTCAATGGGACCAATGTAACGAAGTCCGAATTCCTCAAATAAAATGCTCCGTAGAAACAGACTTTTTATCGCCTCCTCTGAGCGCAAGTAAATATTACTCAGCCAGCTCATTTTCAGTTTATGCCGGGCAAAACGCTCAACGGACGCTTTCCAGCGGTTGTAGCGCGGGTGGGCCAGCAATTGGCCGAGATAGCGTGAAATCGCGCCGACGTTGGCGGAAATGGACATTTCATTGTCATTGAGGATAACTATCAGGCGTTGGGTTGTGGAAGACAGGTTGTTCAACGCCTCAAAAGACGTGCCGCAACCGAGCGCGCCGTCGCCGACAATCGCGACAATATGCTCTGCTCCGTCCTGGCGGTCGCGGGCCGCAGCCATGCCGAGGGCCGCCGAAAGCGCCGTGCCGGCATGACCGGCGCCAAAGGCGTCATATTTACTTTCGCTCCTTAACAGGAAACCCGATATACCGTCGGTCTGGCGCAGGGTGTGAAAGACTTCCCGGCGTCCGGTAAGAATTTTATAGGCGTAAGTCTGATGGCTCACATCCCAGATCAATTTATCCTGCGGCGGATTAAAAACCCGCAGGAGAGCGATCGCAAGTTCCACGGTGCCGAGATTGGCCGAGAGATGGCCGCCGGTCGCGCTGACCGTGTTGATGATGAGCGCCCTTATCTCTTCCGCAAGATGCGGCAGTTCTTCCGGCCGGGTTTTTTTAAGATCGTCAGGTCCGTTAATTGTTTCCAGAATATTGTTCATACTTTTAAAAGTAGTCAGAGATCAGAATTCAGAAAGAAGAAGTCAGTAATCAGAAGTCAGTAGCCAGAATTGGGAATTCTGCCTGCCCGCCTGCCCGAGACGCCTGCCCAAGCTCGGCCAGGGACTCGGGTCGGTCAGGGAATCAGAACTCCTGACTTCTGACCACTGCCTACTGACTTCTGGCTTCTGACTCCTGCTTTTCTTCCGGCGCAAACGGCTCCGCGACGACTTTGTCTCCCTTTTTCACCAGTATTTCAATTTTCCGCTCAACTTCTTCAAGTTTGGCTGAACAGAGCGTGATCAGGCGCATGCCCTCTTCAAACTGTTCCATCATTTTTTCAAGGGGAAGCGAACCGCTTTCCATTGCCTGGACAATGGCTTCAAGTTCGGAGAGCGCTTTATCAAAACTCGGGTTACGTTCTGTTTTTTTTGTCATGATTTTTGCCTTTCGTAAAGTTATGATTCGCCCGATATTTCACATGACGCTTGTTGAACTACCGTTTGACGGCCTGTTGAGAAAATCGGCCGGCCGCATAATGCGGATTCCACAGATTGTTTTCCCGAAATAGCGTCCGAAATGAGACACATCGCCGGTCAGCAGAATATTTGCCTTGCCGCTTATTGCGGCCTGTAAAATCGGGATGTCTTTTTCCGGCAGATTAATGGCGGCCGGTAGCGTCGGTGGATTGACGGGGTAATCCTGGATAGTCACCCCCTGAAGCAACTTTGTCAGACGGTCGCGTTGTTCTGAGTTATTCAAATTGACGGTGGTTTCTTGAACGGCATAGGCCGATGTGATTAAAACAACATTTACCATCCGCCATAATTTCATAAGAGAGGTGTTTTCCCGATATGCGACGGAAAAAAGAATATTGGCGTCCAGAAATATTCTTGTCACGGCCTAATCTCTCGCAGGTTTGCGGTGTTTGATTTTTGCCGGGTCAAGCCCCATTGCCTTGACATCCGTGAACGCCGCGCGATAGTCGGCGGCATTTACGGCGTTGGAGAGCAAGAACTCCGCCTTGCGTTCGGGAGTATAGACTTCCATCGGCAGGACGGCGGCCGGTCTCAGCAAAATACCGGCCGGTGTCTCTTCCGCCATGATCAAGCTTCCCTCTGTCACGTTAAACCTCCGCCGTAGACCGGCGGGAATGACCAATGTCCCTCGTTTCCCAATCTTGCCGACTTCCATAATCATAATGCCTCCTTGTCTGATATGCTGAATATCCGATATTCCAATTATTTTGTCAAACATTTTTTTTGTCGTTAATATTACTTCCTTGTTTTTTACAAATATAAAACATCTTCAAATTACGAATGGTGTATAAACGCCAGACTTATTATGTCTTTAAAGGTTAAATTATTCCTGTTTTGTGGAATTCAGACGGCCGGCGACAACGTCGGAATCTATCATGCCCGCTGCCAAACGGGTCGTGATCCGTTCGCCGGCGTGGGTTTGCGCCGCGGTTTTGAGGATACATCCGTCCTGGCGGTAGGTTATGCTGTATCCTCTTTCAAGGACGGCAACAGGACTTATGCTTTGAATTTGAGCCTTAAGCCGTTTAAGGTCGGTTTTACGCAGTTGCGCCATAGCTTTTATGGCGTGGATTAAACGCAGATTAAATTCGTCATAGGTCTGCTGTTTTTCCCGCAATAAATTCTGCAGGCTGTGTTCAAGCCGGCTGGCAATATGATCCAGTCGCTCGCGCATTTGTCTGGCGATATTGGCAGGTTCGCGGAAGACATAGCTGTTTTTGGCGGAGACCAGGCGGGCTTTGAGACCGCGGGCATGTTCGCGCGTGGCCCGCGTCAGGCGGCGCGCGAAATTAGCCAGATTAGCCGCAAAATCTGTTTTGCGTCCGACGACAAGTTCGGCCGCGGCCGAGGGCGTGGGGGCCCGCAAATCGGCGACAAAATCGCAGATGGTAAAGTCGGTTTCGTGGCCGACGGCGGAAATTACGGGTATGTCGGAACGGGCGACAGCCCGGGCGACGACTTCCTCATTGAAACACCAGAGGTCCTCAAGACTGCCCCCGCCGCGGCCGACAATCAGCACGTCCATCTTTCCCTCGGCATTAAAAAAATCAATCGCTTCCGCGATTTCAGCGGCGGCGCCTTCGCCCTGGACCCGGACGGGGAAAAGCACAATGTGCAGGTTTGAAAACCGGCGCGAAATTATATTTAAGATATCGTGAATGGCCGCCCCGGTTGGCGAAGTGACAATGCCGACGTGTTGGGGCAGGAGGGGAAGCGCTTTCTTGCGCGCGGGATCAAAAAGTCCTTCTCCGGCAAGCTTCTTTTTCAGCGCCTCAAACGCGGCCTGGAGCGCGCCGATGCCTGCCGGTTCAATAATGCGGACAGTCATCTGGTACTGTCCGCTCTTTTCGTAAACGCTGATCAGGCCGAAAATGCGGACTTTAATGCCCTCTTTAAGCTCACAACTGACCTCGCGCTGGTTGTTGCGGAACATGACGGCCGAGAGCTGGGCATTTTCATCCTTGACGGTGAAATACCAGTGCCCGGAAGCAGGCCGGCGCACATTTGAAATCTCGCCTTCCACCCATATTTCGCCTACTTCGTCTTCAAGCGTGGTTTTGATCAGGCGCGTTAATTCGCTGACGCGGTATATTTTCGTCAAGTTTGAGGGATTGTTCATGCTGTCTGCCCGGGCTTATTCGGTAATTCAGGTTTCAGCCCGTAGATGCAAATCTATCCGCCTCCCCTCTGAATGCAACCTTTTTTTCAAGAAATTGTTGTAACTACTCATGTAGTTGGAGAAAGACGGCGGGACCACGCCTATGGCGTGAACAAGACTGGAGGGCAGGGTCGCACAGCCTGTGCGGCCGCCGGTCTCCGCCGAAGCGCTTCGCCCGGGCGATCTGGTACAGTTGGACGAGTTCACTCCATAAGCACAAACTTTTTAAATAACGTCGGATTAGCGGGATCGGCTATACCTCCTGTCAGACCGAGCCAGTATGGAGCACTGGATTCATTCATGTTATCCGTATCAAACACAATAAAACTAAAAGAAAACACTTTGCCCTGTTTTGGACCCAGGGGTGCAACATTTCTCCACGGTATGGCCATTTCATAAATCGTATCCGGATCTTCACGCTTGACCACCAGCGGAAAACTGCGCTGGCCGTCTTTTCCGGTATCCGTCCCTTTATCTACCCAGCACCAACAAAGAGGGCCGTCCTTGGTCAAGGCCACTCCATAGTTATAATCACTGCTGTTATAATTTTCATGGTATTTACCGGTCGCCGGATGCTGCAGAGCATCATTGTTAGCATTCAGCGCAAATTGCACACAGTCGTCCTTCCATATTTTATCGCCTGTCTGCCGCTGAATATGCGCGTCATCGGTCACCTGGAAGGCCAGATATAAATTCTGATCATCATATGCCAAGTAACACTTTGCGCTCAAATCCGCGGCATTCTTCCATAACACTTTCTCTTGTAGGCTCTTATCCGGATACACCTGTTCCGGGCTATCCAGGACCAACGGTTTAATATCCGCATATTTTGACAGATCACCATCCACGGTGACGTTTTTTTTCATCCTGGTAACAGGAATCACGCCAAAATCCTTGTTTTCCACCTTCAATCGTCCAGTCTGGGCGGGAGTTGTAACGATTGCCACAATTGATTCTTTCTGTAAGTTTTCAATCGTGGCGCCGCTTATGTCAAAATCCACCGCTTTCTGCTCTTCTCCCTGCAGACGCACTTTCTTCTGATTCACCGGCAGGCGCAGATACGTTGGCGGCTCAATGCGGATTTCCGCTTCCACGGGTTGCGTTAATTGATTGACCAGATAGAAAGTCAATTTCCCAAGTTCAGTCAAATGAAATTCACCTTTCAGCGCCGAGGAAAACGTCACTTTCCGAAGCATGTCCGCCAGCGCCGCCATCTCGGTTTTTACGGAAATAAATATCGGATTTTCGCTAATTAATAATTCCGTTGCTTTGCCCGGCAGTGTGTTTGTATTCCCCATCAGATCGCTATACTCACTGCCGGCCGGCAATTGAACGCTGATCGTAAAGGACTCCTTCTGGGAGGTCCAGATTGCCGCCACGGCCGTGTCTTTTTTCTTAAACACATAACAATACAGGTTCTTTTTCCCCAGATCTAGGGGCAGGGCATCGGTGGTATTAGCCAATATTCGGGCAACAGTTGCAAAGGCGGCCACTGCCGGCCGCGGATGATATTGATCATGGGCCTTCTTCCAAAGCCCCATATCCCAGTAATCATTGCGGCCATTATGCTCAATGCAGCCGCACGCTTTCATATAAGCAAAAAACCATATATTGGTTACTGATTTCGCCAGGATGAATTGCCGGGCAACAAGGCCGGCCTCCAGTTTGCATAACCGGGAATCCATTGGAGCATCGTGAGGCACGGCATAGCCGGCTTCAGGAATGGCAATATTTGTTTTTTTACCAAGTTGTTTCTGAAAAGCCACCGTTTCCGAAAGCATGGAAGAAGCAGTCTTTTCCAGCTCTTCCCCGCACAACTCGCCGGTTTGCCAGCTGGAGCCTAAGTAGGCGTCGGGCCCAATAATGTCAATATAGTCTTTAACCCGTGGCAGCAGCAGTTTCATCGCCTTCCATTTTTCTCCTGAAAAATACGGGGCTTTGCTTTCGTCGTTCCAGTCATGGGCGAATGTCAAGGCAACAATCCGGCATTCAGGATCAACTTTTTTCAGCCGTTCCGAAGCGACTTTTACCTGCCCCACATACAGTTCGAGATAGTTGGTCATGTTCAAGTCCCCGGCCTTCTTCCGATAAGACTCGAAGTTCAACATGGTGTCTATTTCTTCGTGAATAACCCAGACCTTGACTTTATCTTTCCAGACCCTGGCGGTCGCTTCAACGCAATCACCAAAATCCTTGAAAAAATTCTCTGAATACGGGAATAGTCCCTGTTCCCGGCGAGTTTTAACTTCCTCCGCAAGATACGGAGGTATATTTTGCCAGCCGGTGCCAATATATCCGATCAAGTTGAAACCAGAATTCCAAACACGCGCATAGGTGCCATCACTAGGAACACGCGCAAGTGTTGTGCCATCGCTAAGAAGGATATTTTCACCTTTCAGTGTTATTTGCCTTCGGGCATAACCTTCAAACTTATGTTCCCAATACCCAGCAACACCATACCCAATTTTAATATTATGGCCGGTAATTCCAATCATTGATTCGGCTTTCAATAAATCGGCGTCCTCTGCGCCTACTTCGACAAAGAAAAAATCTTTCTCATCAACGGGTTTGAGCACACAAACCCCTGCCTCGGCCGTTGCGAGCTGAACGCCATCTTTTGAGAGTGCCGCCTTGACCACGAAAAATCCGCGCTTCTGGGGAGCGGAAAATTCAACCTGCTCCGTGAAAGCCGCCGATGGCCCGGCTTTAATTTTTACGCTCTTCTGATCCGTCGCCCCCTCGTAAAAATCCTTCATTTTCAGCTGAAGCTCAAGATCAACGGCCGCATCCATCCGGTTTGATCCGGAAATCATCAGGGATATATTCTGCCCGGGCAAAAACAATCCGCGCTCGCCCAGGGGGTCAAAATTATCAATGGTTATTTGATTGGTATAATTATCGGCATATCCGCCAATGATCCCGCATAACAAAAATACGCACGTGTTTAACGCCAATAAACGATAGTTTTTCATCTTTTTTTATCCTTCCCTCTTTTGGGAGCCACGGTATGTTTAATGTTTGAACATGATATATCAAAATATCATACAAATGTCAACAGTAAAACGTTAATATTTTCCCATGATTTTTTCTGGTCTTTGCGGGCGGGGTGGGGTGGAAATCCTACGGACGCCGGTGCCTAGAATTTATAAATAGTTCCGTTGTAAATTGCCTCATACGCGCCCATATCCACCGTGCCATACCGGATGCGTGGATTGCCGTCAAAATCACACGAATTCGTCATCCAAGTCTGGTTCGTCCCCACATTGATGCACGGCGAATTGGCGTTTAAACGATAATTAGCGTTGTTCGTGTCCACGAACGAAGGCGCATTCGTGATATTGTTTAACCCCGGCGCGGCCGGGAGCAAACAGCAGTTGGTGTAAGAAACATTGGTTGAAGCCCAATTATTCGTACGATTCACCCCGTTATATCTACTGATGGTATTGACAACTTGAAGCGGCGTGGAGCCCGAATAGTCATAGTCAACCTTGATACCCGTTGATGCGTTGTTAACTACCGTACAGTTGATAACCTTGCCGCCCTTATCATACGCATAAATCCCTTGCAATTGATTCCTTATTAAACAATTTCTTATCGTGGCATCGGCATTCAGCTGAATACCCGCATAAGTTGCTGGTTTATTATTGTAAATTTCACAGTTCTCCATCGTAATTGCCGAACTTATCCATACATCACCCTCGTTTCCATAAAATTTTGTGTTTGCTATTCTTGACCCATAGGAAACAAGAATTGAGTCCGCATTAGCGACGGCTGTATTGCTTACAACGATGCAGTTTGTAATTACTGCCGAACTGCCGTACATGCGTATGGCGCATACGTCTGATTTTGTTCCTAAAGAATGATTCCAGCCTATTGTGCAATGCGACATTTTCCCGCCCCATATTTCCGCTCCCGGACCACGTAAAAACACCGAACTATTAGTCACGGTATTGCCGATTATCCAACAGTTTGTTACCAATAGAGCTGATTCCATAAAAACCCCTGCGCCTCCCGCCGAATTGATGTTTGCAGTCATAAATCCGTTGGTCAGAGTAAATCCATCCAATACCGCGCTGGCATTGGTCATGTAGCATATTCTGTTTGTGTATAACGGATAATTACCGTCAATAATTGTAACTAAAGGGCCATGGACGCTTTTCAGCGTGATGCCTTTATCAATAACAACCATTGATCCGGTGACGGTTTGGGATAAATATGTTCCGTTTGTTACCCAGACCGTCTCGCCGTCACTCGCCGCGTTCATCGCATCCTGAATGTTGGTGGCCGCCTTCGCCCAGGTTTCAAAGGGACTCTCCGCGGCGCCATTGGTCGGCATAACGTAATGGGGGGCGGCCAAAGCCGATCCAGCAAATGAACAGATCATCAGTATCAAAAGGATATAAACGATATTATTCATATATTTATTGTGTCTGAGAATACCAGTGGTTTGCGATTATTCAATAAGATTTTGATCTTTGATGCCATAATCGGTGTACAAAACAAGCTCAACGTGTTTCATGTTTGTTCCCTGATTTTATCTGGTTTTGGGGAAGGGCAGCGTTGCGGGCGGGGTGGGGGTGTGGTGGGGGCAGAATTCTACGGACGCCGATGCCTAGCCCGGACATTTCACGTGTTTCACGTGAAATGTCCGCCTGAAAAGCTTCGACGCGCACGCAGCGCGTGCTTGCTCCCTG